>VFSW01002237.1_pt1 | contig 29310 bp, 24 predicted proteins | sample 5358111 | NCBI WGS metagenome assembly VFSW01 (sample SAMN11554181, study PRJNA540505) | mine drainage metagenome | isolation source: sediment from site ElyBrook_90M | place: USA: Ely Copper Mine, Vershire, VT | collected 2017 | reverse complement strand
ACTAAAAAATATACCACCACCAATTTTATATAAACCCACTTTAAATTTTATCCCGTTTTTTAAAACCCGGCGGGTGCCGGTATTTTTCCGGCCCGGGCCGGGCGCCGCCTTTGCGGGGGCGCTGGCGCGATAGGGCAGCGCGAACTTCAAGCGCCAACGGCGATAGGCCACTATGTCTACATGCATGGTTTTGGTGGGAGTGCAGTGGGGTGACGAAGGCAAAGGCAAAATTGTCGATGTACTTTGCGAACATTTTGACACGGTAGTGCGCTACCAGGGCGGCGCCAACGCCGGACACACCGTGGTGGTGAACGGCCGCAGGTTTATTTTGCAGTTGATTCCCAGCGGCATTCTGAGGCCGGGAAAAACCGCGGTGATTGGCAACGGCGTGGTACTGGATCCTGACGCTCTGCTGCGCGAGTTGCAGGCGCTGAAGCAGGCGGGCGTGGAGGTGGATGGCCGGCTGCTGGTGAGCGATCGCTGCCATCTGATTCTGCCCCATCATCGCGCCCACGAGGTGGCGGCGGAAGCCGCGCGCGGCGCCGACAAAATAGGCACCACGTCGAAAGGGATTGGCCCTACTTACGAAGATAAAGCCGGGCGCCGCGGCCTGCGCGCCTGTGACTTGCAGGACGAGCAGACCTTTTACCGGCGCTTTAAAGAAGCGGAAGGCTCCTGGCGGCCGGAAGCGGCCGGCGGGCAGCCGGGCGGCGATGCCTTGCAACAGGCGGCTGTGGACTATTACCAGAAGGCGCGGCTGATCACTCCGTTTTTGACCGGCGTTTCCGCTTATTTGAATCGCCAACTGGATGACGGCAAGCGCGTGCTGTTTGAAGGCGCGCAGGGAACCCTGCTTGACCTGGATCACGGCACCTATCCTTACGTGACTTCTTCCAGCGCCGCGGCCGGCGGCGCGGCGACCGGCGCGGGCATTGGGCCCACGCGCATTCAGGGCGTCATTGGAGTTTCCAAAGCCTATGCCACGCGGGTGGGCAGCGGACCCTTTGCCACGGAAGCGTACGGGGCCGACGGCGAAAAGCTGCGCGAGCGCGGCAGCGAATACGGCGCCGTAACCGGCAGGCCGCGGCGCTGCGGCTGGTTTGACGTTCCGGCCGCGCGCTACAGCGCGCGCCTGAACGGCCTGACCGCGCTGGTGATCACCAAGCTGGATATTCTGGATCACCTGGCGGAAATTCCGGTGGGCGTGGCTTATGAGTACGAAGGCAGGACACTGGACGATTTTCCGGCCGATGCCGAGGTGCTGGAAAACGTTAGAGTGACGTACCGAACCTTGCCGGGCTGGCAGCAGAATACCTTTGGCTTGACGCGCTTTGAGGACCTGCCGGAGAAGGCGAGAGACTATCTGGACTTTCTGGCCGCCGAGGTTGGCGTGCCGGTGGTGATGGTTTCAACCGGCCCGGAGCGGCACCAGACGATCTGGCGTCAGGATCATCCGCTGGTGCGCGCCTGGGCGCAGGCGGGATGAAGGGCGGCCGGGAAGCTGCCCGGCCTGCCGCCAGGCATCCGGAAAGGCCCGGCCACGCGGGCGGGAGAGGCTTAAGGATGCTTGAGCCAGGGCCGGGGTGGAAGGGATAGGCGGCGGACAGGCGGCGCTGGCTCCGCTAAAGTAGGCTATCACACTAGCCATTCGCGCCCGCCCTCGTCTAGCCTTCTCTCTGTTCCCGGCTCCATCCAGTTTCATGCCCGGTTCTGCCTTTATGATCCTGAGCTTTGAACAGGCTCTTTCACTGACCCGCGAGAAGATGGCAGCCGCTCCGCGCCCCGGCGTTCAGTCGCTTCCGCTGGGCTCCGTCAACGGCCGTGTGCTGGCGGAAGCCGTGCCGGCAGACCGCGACTACCCTCCTTTCCATCGCTCCACGCGCGACGGGTACGCCGTGCGCTCCCGGGACGTTCGCACCTTGCCCGCTACTTTGATCTGCCAGGGCGAACTGCGCGCCGGTTCGCACTATGAAGGGGCGGTCGGCCCCGGCGGGTGCGTGGCTATTATGACCGGTGCACCGCTGCCCGAGGGCGCAGACGCCGTGGTGATGCTTGAGCATACGGAGCGGCTGGGACCCACCATCAAAGTGTTGCGCGCCGTATCGGCCGGAGATAACGTCGTGTTGCGCGGCAGCGAGGCGCGCGCCGGAGCCCCGCTGCTGGAGCGCGGACGCCGTCTGCACGCCGGCGAAGTGGGCTTGCTGGCGATGGCGGGCTTTGCACACGTGCCGGTATATCACCAGCCGTCGGTGGCCATTATTCCGACCGGCGACGAACTGGTGGAAGTGGAGGCGCAGCCGGAGTGGTATCAGATCCGCAACAGCAACGCCTGGTCGCTGGCGGCGCAGGTGGAAAGCGCCGGCGGTATCGCGCGCGCCATCGGTATTGCGGCTGACGAGGAAACGGCTCTGCGGCGGCGCATTGAGGAAGGATTGCAGGCGGACCTGCTGCTATTGAGCGGCGGTGTTTCCATGGGCCGTTATGACCTGGTGGAAAAAGTGCTTGCGGATTTGGGCGCGGAGTTCTATTTTCAAAGCGTCGCGCTGCGGCCGGGCAAGCCGCTGGTGTTTGGCAAGACCGGCGGGAAGTTCTTTTTCGGTTTGCCGGGTAATCCCGTTTCCACCTACGTTACCTTCCAGGTTTTTGTGCGGCCCGCGATTGCGGCCTTGAGCGGCGCGGGGTTTGAGTGGCCGCTTTTCCTGCGCGCGCGGCTGGGCCAGGCCGTACGGGTGCGCACCGGGCTGACCACTTTTATGCCAGCTCGCGTTGAGCCCGGCCAGACGGAGCCGGTGGTGCGCCTGGTGAGTTGGCAGGGTTCGGGAGACCTGGCGGGACTGGCGCAGAGCAATTGCTTTCTGGTGGCTCACCCGCAACAGGACGACCTGGCGGAAGGTGACTGGGTGGACGTGCTGCCCAACTTCGGTTAGCTGCGTTTCAAAACCAATGCCTGCCAAATTGAGCCACTACGACAAAGCCGGGCGCGTTCGCATGGTGGACGTGAGCGCCAAGCCTGCCACCGCGCGCCAGGCGGAAGCCAGCGTCCTGGTGAAGATGAAGCCGGCTACGCTGCGCGCCATTCGAAGCAATCCCAAAGGCGACCCGCTGGAGATTGCGCGGATTGCGGGCATTGCAGCGGCTAAACGCACGCCGGAGCTTATTCCCCTCTGCCACACCCTGCTCCTGACCTACGCCGACGTTCAGTCGCGCGTCACTTCCCGCGGCATCGCCATCCGCTCCACAGTGCGCACCACAGCCGAAACCGGTGTGGAAATGGAGGCGCTGACGGCGGCCGCGGTGGCGGCGCTCACGGTTTATGACATGTGCAAAGCGGTTGATCACGCCATTCAAATCACGGACCTGCGCCTGGAGCGTAAAACGGGCGGCAAGAGCGGTGCATATCACCGCTCCGCCGGGAAACGTCCCGAATAAGTGTTGTGACGCACGCCGGGATTCGTTGCAGTGAGATCATCGGAACTGGTTCCAAAAACTCAGAAAGGCTGAGTCATGGCGGCAAATTCCACCCGTCGCGCAAAGATACTGATACTGAGCGACAGGCGCTCGAGCGGGACGCTTCCGGATCTTGCCGGCCCGGCCATTCGCACGATTTTGGAGGCCCACGGTTGGGAAGTGTGCGGCTATGAGATTATTCCCGATGATCTCGAGACCATAAGCAGTCTGCTTGCGCGCTGGGTGGACCATGGCGATTGCGGGTTGATTGTGACCAGCGGCGGCACCGGCCTGGCGCCCCGCGACGTCACCCCGGAGGCCACGCGCGCCGTCATTCAGCGGGAAATTCCCGGCCTGGCGGAGCTGATGCGCAGCGAGGGTTTAAAGCATACCCGCCGCGCTGCGCTGGGCCGGGGCATTGCGGGAGTTCGCAAGCAGACTCTGATTCTTAACCTGCCGGGCAGCGTTAACGGCGCCCGCGATAGTTTGGCGGCCGTGATTGACCTTCTTCCGCACGCTCTCGACATTTGCCATGGCCTTGTGGATCACGAACCGTAGGAGGTTGGAGCGTTTTGCGCTCGCTTTTGCTCCGGCAGCGGTCGTGCCGGGAAAAGAGGGTTGCACCGATCGATGCGGCTTGGTTTTTGCTATGCCAGAGACACATGGGCAGGTTGTTCGAAAGCTGCTAGACTGTGTGACGTGCGGTGTGATATCAACGAGTCGAGAATCGTCTAAGCGCTTCGATCTCGTTGAAATGCCGGCTGCCCCGTTGCAACCCCTGTACCGCGGGGCTTGCGCAGCGCCGGGGGGCGTGAGTGGGCGTTGGTGAAGAAGGATCATGCTTTTGCGGTGTAGGTTGCGGCAATGGGTGAGAACACCTGTGAGTGCGGCAGAATGGGACAGGGGAGGGGTTATGTGCGTGCAAACGTCTTTAGACAGCCGACGCGGTAAATGGACCGCCGCGGTCGTCGGCGTCTTGACTTGCTTTATGCTCACCGGACTGGCTTACTCGAAGCAAAAGAAGGAACAAAACGGCAACGATTTGACCGGACAGCTCTACAACTATCTTGATTCCAACCAGAACGGCAAACTTCAGGATTTTTACCTGATGGCGGACAGCTTTCCGGACCCCAAGAATCCAGGCAAGGAACTGCAGCACGTTCTTAAAGTGGATTACGATCGCAGCCGTTTTTTCGGCCGTTTCCGCATTTACGTTCGCACCGTGGGCAAACCCGACGCGGTGCAGTTGAAGGCATATACCACGAAGCAGATCTTCGATTTTGGCGAAGCTGACTCCGACGTTTTTGAAAAGATCAACCCGGGCACGTTCGGGGTTACGGGTGATTTGTACCTGCACTCGGAGGGGAATAATCCGCCCGTGTCATCGCCCATCACGGCCGACGTGCGCAAGGAATATTCAACTTTGGTCAGCCAGTACATCATGCCCGCTCTGCAGAAGAAGTAGTTATCATCCCGTCTGGTGGCGATGAAATCGGGTCCACAGGAAGTAAACGGGTAGCCCGCTGGCTACCAGTCCCAGGCACCACAAGGCGTCTGAACGGCGCTGGAAGAGCGCGTCTACCAGAAGTGCGACCGCCAGCCCGATAAATATCAAAGGTACCCACGGGTATCCCCAGGTGCGGTAAGGCCTCGCCAGTTCCGGTTCCCGCCGCCTCAGCACGAACAGTGAAGCGGTCACCAGCGCGTAGAAGATCCACTCCGAATAAATCGCCTTCGTGTAGAGCGCCTCGTATCCACCGCTGAGCGCAAAGAGCGCCGCCACCACAGCCTGCGCCGCAATGGAAACGGCGGGTGTACGGAAGCGTGGATGGATATTGGCCAGCGCCTTGGGGAACAGGCCGTCGCGCGCCTGGGCAAACGGGATGCGCGAGCCGGAAAGAATGGAACCGTTCAGGGTGGCGAAAGTGGAAATCAATACTCCGATGGCTACAAACGCGCCTCCGTAGCTTCCAAGCAGATGGCGTGCGGTATCCGCGGCAATCGTGCGCGAAGTGGCGGCCTGGCCCGGAGCCAGCACATAGAAATAGGCGAGGTTGACCAGCAGATACACCATCACCACGAGGATGGCGCCTGCGATGAGGGCACGCGGCATATTGCGCTGCGGGTTTTCTACTTCCCCCGCCACCATGCTCAGGTTGTTCCAGCCATCGTAGGCCCACAGTGCGGAGATGGTGGCAAGGCCGAATCCTGTAATTCCCGGAGCCGAGGGCGCGATTGCAGCCGCATGACTAAAGTGAGCCATGGTGCCACGGGCAAGAAACAGGCCGAGAAGAATGATAATGCCCAGCACGGCAATCTTGGCCGCAGTGAAAGTAGTCTGCAGCGCCCCGCTGCGCCGCACGCCCAGAATATTCAGTCCCGAGAGCAACGCAATCATGACCGTGGCGCCGGCCTGCATTCCCGTAACCCGCAACGCCAGCGAATGACCGCCCGGGTGCAGTTCCACCTGCCACAGCACGCCGCGCAGCATTGGCGCAAAGTAGGCGAGATAGAGCAGAAAGCCCGTGGCAATGGCGGCAATCGAAGCGGACTTAGCCACAATGAACTGCGTCCAGCCGTACAAAAAGCCCATCAGAGGGCCGTAGGCGCGATGCAGATAAACGTATTCGCCGCCCGCTTCCGGCAGTGCCGCGCCCAGCTCGGAGTAGCCCAGCGCTCCAAATAAACTCAGCATCCCGGCGAATGCCCACACTTCAATCACCCGCCAGGGGCTTCCCACATAGTGCAGCATGTTGGCAGGCACCACAAAAATGGCGGTGCCGATCATGGTTCCCGCAACGATGGATGTCGCTCCATACAGCCCCAGCCCCTTCACCAGGCCGGTGGAAGGCGGCGCGGCCTCGGAATTTTGATTCCTGCTCATTCTTTGCTTTCCACCGGCTTGGGCCAAATGTAGCTGGCCAGCAGACCTACCGTTACCGTAGTTACCGTTCCGATCACAACGTACCACGTCCAGGCGATATGCGTGAAGGCGATCACTGCCGCCAGCGCCAGCAGCCCCGCCACTGCACCGGTCAGAACTCCAGGTGCGGTTGAACGTGGACTAAGTGCGCCGAGCAGAAAGATGCCAAGCATGCTGCCATAAGGAATAGACGCCAGCGTCAGGGCCAGTTCCAGAACGCTGCGATGCAGCAAGCCGGCGGCCAGCGCGATTGCCACCAGCATGGCGCCCCATACCAACGTCATAAAGCGTGAAACCAGCAGGTAGTGACGTTCATCGGCGCGAGGCTTTAAGAAAGGGCGGTAGAAATCCACTACGGTGCTTGAAGCCAGCGCGTTCAGCGCCGCGCTAAGGTTGGCCATACCCGCTGCAAGAATGGCTGCAATCACCAGCCCTGCCAGGCCTGCGGGGAGCTGAGTGGCGACGAAATCGGGGAATATCTGGTCTGCCCGCGTAAAGTGCAAGGCGTGCGGAAAAGCTTTGAAAAACGCGAACAGCACAACTCCAGTCACCAGGAAAAGGGTGAATTGCAGCAGAATCACCACGCCGCTTGAAAGCAGCGCCGCCTGGCTTTGGCGCTGGTTGCGCGCGGCCAGTAGCCGCTGCACAATCAGTTGGTCTGTGCCATGACTGGCGCTGGTCAGGAAAGCGCCGCCAATAAGTCCGGAAAGGAACAAGTAGGGTTGGTGCAAGTTGAAGTGAAAATCAAACACCTGAAATTTATCGCCGGCCTGGGCCGCGACTTCGCGCACCGTTGCCCATCCACCGGGCAGTGAGTGCAAGGCAATCATCAGTGCCGCAAGCGTCCCGCAGATGTATATGACCAGTTGAATTACGTCGGTCCAGATGACTGCAGCCAGTCCGCCCTCAAACGTGTAGAAAAGCGTCAGGGCTGTTATCACCACCAGCGACGCGATCATTCCCGTTTTGAAGACTACCTCCACCACGATGGCGATGGCGAACACCCGCACACCTTCCGCCAGCGCGCGAGTCAGCAAAAACAGCCCGGCGGTAAAAGACCGCACCCGGGATCCAAAGCGCCGCTCAATCATCTGGTAGGCGGTGTAAATTTCGCCTGAAAAGTAGCGCGGAATCAGGATCACGCTCACCACCACGCGCCCTACCAAGTAACCCAGCACCAACTGCAAGAATGCCATATTGGTCTGGAACGCGATTCCCGGAGTGCTGATGATGGTAAGTATGCTGGTTTCCGCGGAGACAATCGAGAGCGAGATGGCCCACCACGGCAGGCGGCGTCCCCCCAGGAAGTAATCGCGGATGGAATGCTGGCCCTTGCGGAAGCGCATCCCAAATAGCGTGATCGCTACCAGGTACAGGGCGATCACCGCAACGTCAAGCCACGATAAGGCCACATCGGCTCCATAGGCGGGTTTCACGACCGGACTTACGTGAACCGGCTTGGGATGAACCTGCTCCGCAGCGACTTTGGCGCGGCGAGGAAGCGAGTGTAACCAAGGGCCTGGGGCGTGTCAAGAAACGTGGCCCCAGCCCGGGTCTGCACTTTGGAAGAAGACCGCTGTTCCGGAATGCGGCTTGCGCATCCAGGGTTGTTTCACCCGTCCAATCTCGAACAAAGGCCAGATTTCCGGATGAAGCAGGTTGGCGGATGGTGTCTTTTGTGACCTGGGTCACATCTCTTGCGCCCAGCGGAGATCACACTGAGGTGTGATGGAAGCGACACAGGAGATCACGGTGACCCTTTACGACGCGCCGGAACGGGGGCGCGTAAGGCTGATGGAAATCCGCAGCGGCTGGCGCGCGCGGCAGAACCTTCGCGAAATGGGCTTGCAAGTGGGAGACGCCGTGACCGTGCTGCGCCGCGCTCCCTTTGGTGGGCCTTTAGCCGTGCGCAGCCGCGGCGCCGTGATTGCCATTGGCCGCGAACTTGCCCGTAAGATACAGGTGGAACCGCTCGAGTGAGAATCGCGCTGGCTGGCCAGCCCAATTGCGGCAAAAGCACGTTGTTCAATGCGCTGGTGGGTTACCGCTCGCTGACTTCCAACTTTGCCGGCACAACCGTGCGCTATGAGCGCGGCCAGGCGCGCATCAATGGCCATGTGGTTGATCTTTACGACCTGCCCGGGCTTTATTCCCTGATTCCCGCCAATCCTGCTGAGACTTCCAGCCGCGACTGCCTGCTGGAAGATCAATGGGACGTTATCGTCAATGTTCTTGATGCCTCGCAGCTTTCGCGCAGTCTGGAATTGACATTGGAGCTACGCGAACTTCGGCGCCCCACGATCGTGTGCCTCAACATGATGGACGAGGCCGCGCGCAAAGGCATGGTGATTGACGTCGAGGCGCTTTCCGATGCCCTGGGCCTTACCATAGTGCCGGCCATTGCTTCGCGCGGTCGGGGAATTGTGGAAACGATACGAGCGGCCATTCGGCTTTACCAGAAGGGCAGTATAAAGCCGCCGGGTAAGCCGGCTTACCCCGAAGATATTGAAGCGGTGATCGAAAGCTTGGCGATCGAGCTTCAACGGCAATCGCCACATGCGGAGCTCCGAAGCCCTAAACCGCAACAGGCCTGCGATAGCCATGCGGGCAGGAACATGGCCACGCTTCTGCCCGCGCCAGCCTCAATCGCCGTTGCCTCCGCCGGCGAGATGCCCGCAGCTTTAATGCGCGCCGAGGCGCTTCTGCTTCTGCAAAGCGATCCCAAGCGACAGGGCAGCCTGCGGCCGGAAACTGCCGCAGTGGTTCTTGATGCACTGGCCGCGCTTCCTCGCAGCCGATGGCAGCCGCCTGAAGACGTTATTCCAGCCGCTCGCCATGCCGCCTGCCTGCGCCTGTTCGAATCCACGGTGCGCATTGAGCGGCCAAGTGCGGATTGGCGTGAGCGCGCCGACGCCTTGCTGATGCACAAGCTGTGGGGGTACGTGGCGCTGGCAGCGATCTTTTACGGCTTGTTCCATGCCATCTTCGACGTTGGCAAACTGGTGGAAACTCGCATTCTTGCCATTTTTGACCGTGTGGTAGCGCTGCTCGCCTTGCGCCTTGACCCTCATAGTATCGCTTTTTTTGCCGCCAAGGGTGCGCTGCTGGGAACCGCGGGTGCAGTGGGCACCGTGCTGCCCTACCTGGTTCCTTTCCTGATCGGCCTGGCCATTCTGGAGGATCTGGGATATCTGGCGCGCATCGGGTATCTGATGGATTCCGTCATGCATCGCCTTGGCCTGCACGGCACAGCCACGCTGCCCGTACTGCTGGGTTACGGGTGCAGCGTTCCAGCCGTTATGGCCACGCGTATCCTGCGATCGCGGCGCGACCGGTTTGTGGCTGCCTTTCTTGCCGTACTTGCGCCCTGCTCGGCCCGCATGACGGTAATTATGGCCCTGGTGGGTTTTTATCTTGGCGCCAACTGGGCGCTTGGGGTTTACGCAATCAATTTTGCCGTTATAGCCCTTGCCGGTGTGGCGCTGGCGCGAATCTGGCCTGAGATTTCTCCCGGCATGCTGATGGAGGTTCCGCCCTTTCGTTTGCCCGGCCTGCGTGTAGTGCTGCTTAAAACCTGGTGGCGACTGCGCGAGTTTGTTGTGGTAGCCACGCCGCTGCTGGTTGCGGGCAGCGTTGTCCTGGGCGCCATGGAGTATCTGGGTCTGGAGCATTCCATCAACGCCGCACTCTCGCCACTTACTCGTCTGCTGGGCTTGCCTGTCGCAACTGGACTCACGCTTATCTTTGGCGTTATGCGCAAGGAAATGTCACTCCTGATGCTGATGCAGGCACTCGGCACCAGCAACGTGGCCGCCGCCATGAGCGCCGGACAAATCATGATCTTCACCCTATTCGTCACCTTCTATCTCCCTTGTCTTGCAACTGTAGCCATCATGCTTAAGGAGATAGGATGGAAGCTGACATGCGCCGCATCCGGCGCCTTGCTCGTTATCGCAGTTGCTATCGCCCTTGCCGCCCGCCTTTTTATCCACCTGCTCGCCTGATTCACGACGACCGCCTCGGGAATTCCGCATCCCGCGCAGGGCGGCCGGGGAACCAAAGCCCTTTGCACCGCCTTGCAGCACTGGTTTAATGCGCCACAAAGCCAAATTGTTGCTGCTCGAAAGCAACTTCAAACCCGGGCGGGAAGAGCTGTTTGATGGTTGAGTGCGGCAAAAAAGAAAGGCGGGACTCGGCCAAGTCCCGCCCGGGTTGGTCAGAAATAACCAGTCAATGCGGGCTATTGAGCTGTGTGATGCGTTGGCCGCTTGCGCGTTGGGTGCGCGGCCTTTTTCGACTTGGCATTATCCTCGGCGGCCTTCAGGTCGTCGTCATTGATCTTAGCGTCAGCAAGGGTCAATACAAAGCTGGGCGCTACGGTATACGCCGAAATCGTGCCCTGGAAGCGGACGCCGTCGCCCTTGGAGAGATACTTCGCTCCAGGCTGAGTGGTTTGCAGTTCCAGATCGTAAACGCCGTCTTTGGCCTTGGCTTCGTCTGTGATATCAACGTGGACCAGGTAAGTGGATGGATCTGTTCCCGGCTGCACGCTATCCACAACACCGTTCAAACCCAGCGGCTGGCCCTTCAGACTATCCCAGGCCTTTTGCGCGGCGTCGCCACCTACCACCAGAGCGTCTTCAATCTGATAGAAGCCATCAACACTGGCATTGCCGGTGGGGGCGTGCTTTTGCGGTGGCGCCACTTTGAATCCGGCGGGAGGAGCGACCGACGTCGCGGCCTGATTCAGTACATCCTGCTCGCCGGCGTTGGAACCGTGGCGGGACTCGTAAACCTGGTTAAAGAACTTGGTGAGAGCATCTGTGTTGGCCTGGTTGGCAGCTTTGGCCAGCGCCGCGGAGCGGGCCAGATTCCAGATGGCATTGTCGAAATCGGGCGGCGTGGAATAGAGGTAAGCTTGCCCTAGAAAGGAAAAGCTGTAGGTATCGTTGGGCTGGTCCTCAATGGCAGCCTTTAACGAGGTAATGGCTGTTGCGTAATCCTTGCGCTGCAGGGCGGCGAATCCGACGACGCGGTTGAAGTTACCTCGAAGCTGCTTTACTTGTGCGTCAAATTTATCCTGAGGCAGGGTAGCCGGCTTCTGGAGCTTTTGCAGCAGGTCCAGGCCGTGCTTCCCATTCTCAGTAGCCTGAGTCAGCGCCGCGTCTTTGTTGGGCTCGTCAGCCTTGTAAATAAACGGGAATGCAAAGCTGAGATAGTTCAGGGCGTACAGATTGTCGGGATCCGCCTTAAGCACGTCGTTGGCGGCTGCGATGGCGTTGGCGGAGTCATTCATCTTCTGGTAAGCCTGCAGTTTCAGCAGATAGGCCTGGTCTTTGAAGTCCGATGTGGGGTATTTCTGAATGAACGCGTCAGCTATGGGAATGAGCTGCGTAGGGTTGCTCTCGCTCTGCACAATCTTGTTAAAGGCATCGTACTCATCACGGCTCTTCCAGGTTTTGGCCTTTGCCGCCGCGGCCTGGCCGGCCGGCGCTGCCATGGGCGCGCCCGCGATGAGCGCCAACGGCCTTGGCTGGCGCGAACCGGCAAACAGAGTCGTTGACTGTGCGGATGAAAGGTAAAGCGCACATGCCGCAAGGCTCAACACGAACAAGGGAAATTTTCTTTTCATTGAAAAGCTACCTCAATCCGAAGGTTAAGTGAATTAGCAGGAAAAAGCACCCTCTTGCACAACGCACAGCACCAATTCAGGTTTCACTTCATTTTTCGGCTGCACCGAGTGCCATCATGGAATATCAGGAGTTAACTGATTTTTCAAGTAAAATTTCCTGCCGACAAGCATCAGCTTTATATTACTGCGATTTTGGAAAAGCGCTTCCATAAATCTTGCTCTACAGGCCATGCTGGGGACAAAACGGTGCAAATATAGCATTGACCATAAGCCGCCTTGATCAGGGCGCTATCTTCTGTTAGCATGCAGTCGAATCAGTCAGCCCCCCGCGGTCCCAGGAGGAACTTGGTTATGCCATATTGCAACCACTGTGGTGCAGAGGTGCAAGCGGGTGAAGGTTTTTGCGCGAAGTGCGGCCAGCCCTTGGCCGGCGCTCCGGCGCCCCCGGTCAGTCCAGCGCCCGTCCAGCAGCAATCTCCCCTGGCCGGGTTGTCGCAAAACGTAGCCTCAACTCTGTGCTACGTGCTGGGGTGGATTTCAGGGATCTTTTTTCTGCTCATGGACAAGCGGCCGCTTGTGCGCTTCCATGCCGCGCAATCGATTGTGGTGTTCGGGACGCTGCACATCGCCAACATAGTAATCGGCATGGTTTTCGGCGTGAGTTTTTTCTTTGGGGGCTTCCAGGCGTTCTCGTTCGGCATCCTGATTCTGCACCTGCTCAGCCTGCTTACGTTGGGACTCTGGATTCTGTTGATGCTGCGCGCCTACCAGGGCGATCTCTTCAGAATTCCCGTTGCGGCCGATTTGGCGGATAAGATCGCCAAGCCGTGACGCTGAGCGGACTGGGCGGGTTCTGCGGGCCGGGCCGGTTGCGGGCGAGGATGGCGCTAAGACCGCGCGGGGGTGTATTCGTTTGCAGCTTTCCCGCCTGAAAGGCCGGTTGCAGCGCCACCTGCCTTGATCCTTGCCGTGGACTTTTGCCGCGCAAGGACTGGCCTGGCTTTCAACTTAACAACCGACTGATTTACTTGCCCGCTGCCGCCAGCGCATCGTCGACCAGTTTGAAGAATTCATCCGGCTTGGGAAGGCCGACGATCATCTTGCCATTGATAAAAAGAGTTGGAGTGCTTGAGACTCCCAGCCGCTGCCCTTCCTGAAACTGCTCTTCCACGCGTGGCATGGACTGCTTGCTGTTCATGCACGCGGTAAGCTTGGTGCGGTCAAGCCCCACCTGGCTCGCATAGTCCAGCAACTGGTCGCGAATGGTGTGGATCTGGATGGAATTCTGGTTCTTGTAGATGATTGACCGGTAGGCCACGAAGTCCGCGGGATTGATGAGGTACACACACTCATTGGCCACCGCGCCGATGCCCGCCCATTCATGAATGTTGACCAGCGGAAATTCCTTAAACACGACGCGGACCTTGTCGCCATATTTGGGCGCCAGTTGGTGTTCCAGAAAGTCCTGGGCCTGGGCGCACATGGGGCATTCCAGGTCGGCGTATTCCACAATGGTTACGGGTGCGTTGGCCGGGCCAATGGTGGGAACATCCTGCAAAGAAATTTCCTTCTCCACTTCCTTTTGCGGGTTCATCTGCAGCGCGTAGATATTGCCCTGCACCAGGTACCGGCCGTCTTTTGAGACGAAGAATTCCTGCGATTCCTTCTGCGCGTTTTCCTCCACCGTGATGGTGGTAAGGTCAAAATCCGGGAAGAGCGAGGGCTTGAAAGGGCCCACCGTTATGGCCGCTTTGTCGGAAACTGAAAACCGCTTGCGCAGGTAGTCAATAATGCGCTTTTGCGTGGGAGTCAGCGGCTGGGCGGGCTCATTTTGCGCGGCGGATGCGGCAGGCGCCGCAGGTGCGGGAGCCGGGTTGGGGTTGGCTGGAGGAGCCTGGCCGAAAGCCATGGAAGTTGCCCAAACAAGGCAGAGGCCGATTGCCCGGCAGGTCGTGATTTTCAAATGATCCGTCTCCTTCACGTTATCCGGCGCACGGCGAATCGCACGGCGGCCACGGGCGTAATCCGTGGGCCGCAAGCACGCTCCACGGCCTAGCGATGCGCCACGGTTTTGGGCTGGCGCATGGCGTCTTCAATTGCCTGGAACAGAGTATCGGGTTGCAGTCCCACTACGGTTTTGCCGTTCACGAAAAAGGTTGGCGTGCTGGTGATCTCAAGCGTGTTGCCCATATGCAGGTCAGCGTCAACGCGCGGCAGCGAGGCCTTGGAATCCACGCAGGCTGCCAGCCGCATGCGATCCAGCCCCACCTGCTCGCCGTATTGCAGCAGCAGGTCGCGGACGTTGGTTACATTGATTTCCGCCTGATGCGCAAAAATCAAGCTGCGATAATTCTCAAACACCGAAGGCTTCATTTGATAGGAGCACTGGCTGGCCAGGGCTGCCGTGCTGGCCCAATCGTGCATGGGCAGCGGAAAGTCCATGAACACCAGGCGCACCTTGCTCTTATAACGCGGTATCAATTCCTGATCCAGGAACTGCTGCACGCGCGCGCACATGGGGCACTCCAAATCGGCAAATTCCACCACCGTCACCGGCGCGTTGGCCGGGCCCACCGCCGGCTGGTTGCGGGTGTTCAGCAGGCGTTGCACCTCGCCGCGCGACATGATGGTGAATACCGATCCCAGGGCCAGAAAGCGTTTGTCTTTGGTGATGTAGAATTTTTGTGACTGATGATTGCCGTTGGCCGACGCCGTAACCGTGGTGAGGTTAAAGCTGGGAATCGGCGAGGCTTCCGTCGCGCCCAGGGAGAGCAGCGTGGTAGGCGGAATTTTGAAGGTCTCGCGGATGGTGTTCAAAATGTCGGCGTTGAGGTTGGCGCCGAGGGCGTCAAAGTTGCCCATCACCAGGTAGCGGCCGTTCCGGGCAATGCTCACGTTCTGAGTTTTCGTCTGCTTGCCGTCGTTCACCGTTACCACCAGTTGGTAATATAAAGGATTGGCGGAATCGCTTAAGGGTGAAGGCGAAAGTTGCACCGTATCGGGAATACCGTATTTTTCGCGAATGAACTGCACTGCCTTCTGCTGCAACTCGTCTTTCGAATCGGCCGGGTGCGCGGACTTTACATTATGGGCCGTTCGCTGTGCGTGGAGGGCGTGCCCGGCATGGCTGCCTTGCGCCGCAACGGGAGCGGGGCTTAACAGGGTAAGAAAAATTACGCCCGGCAACAGCCGGACTAGAATGCGCGAAAAACTCATCGGTCTCCTTTACGGCATATTAGCGCCATTGAGCATTATCTTTGCGATTGTAGCCAATCCCGGCGGCAAAAATCAATTTTACTTTCCGTTCGCTGGAGGTATGGTTCGAACCTCGCGCTTGCGTGGCACGGCCATCCTGGCCGTGGTCACAGGCGGGACGCCCGTGCCTCAAGTGAAACTTTACCACTATCTTCCGTTCGCCTGGCATAACCAGACACACTCCAATCAGTTGCCGCTGGCCGAAAGGTTGAGCACACCGCAGCCCGCTTATGCCGCCTTCCGGCATAAAGGTGAATCAGGGTTTGCCTTATCGTTGCGTGCGCCTTGGTAGCACAGGCCGTCAGGAAATGCTCAATCAAGCGCGTGGCAGGCGGGGACCTTCGATTTGGCGGTTTTACTTCACCATGAATTGTGATACACATGCCCCGCATTGGGGGAATTTCAAAATGGCAAAGCCAGCTTTCGCACCGATTTTTCTGGTCTGCGTGGTTGCGCTGGGGTGATCGGTATCCCGGGCTGCGGCATTTCGTTATCGTGATGCTCCGCGTTGCAGTAATCGACGCGTTCGCTTGGCGCTGCACCAGTCTAGTCCACGCAAGGCGCTTGGTGACCTCGGTCGGAAAATGTGGGTGTGTGTTGATAATCAAGGTAACGTGTGTTAAAGAATAGTGTACTGAGTTGATAGCATATTATCATTTGAGGGGGGAAAATGAAGCAATTACTTTATGTAATGTCCGCAATTGTTCTAGCGACAGTGCTTGTGGGCGCATTATCGGAGGGTGCTCAGCAGAATCAAGGCGCAGAGAGTGCGCCCCGAAGGCCGAGGGCGTACGTGACGGATAGTGTCTCGTGGGAAGTGTCCGGGGGGTTCGGCCAATCGAACGGCTCTGGTGGTGGGGGCTTCAGCGGGGGAGCCCGGCCTCAGACTGCGGAAATCATTAAGACCTTCGGCCAGCGTTGCCCGGACGTCATAATTAACAACAGGAAGGAGCTAGCTGACTACGTGATCATCCTTGATCATGAGGGCGGGAAGGGTATTGCAAGAAGGCGGAATAAGATGGCCGTCTTCAGCAGAAGCGGGGATTCCATATTCAGCGACTCCACTCGGAGCTTGGGAAACTCGGTTAAAGACGCTTGCAGTGCCATCCTCGACGACTTTGCCCATAACCCTCACCGCGCGGTGACCGGCGACGCGCAAAGTGGTTCCCCAGTTTCTCGTGCGATTGAGCCTCCAGATCGGGCCTCGGCTAGCCCGCTCGCGAGCACAACGGCAGCGTCAAACTCGGACCGGCAGGCCAGGGCTGAAATCAAATCCGTTCCCGACGCTGCGGACATCACGGTGGACGGGGATTTTGTCGGGAACACTCCTTCCGCACTTAAGCTCAGCGGGGGCGCTCACCTGATTAGAATTGAAAAAGCCGGTTTCTCGCCTTGGGAGCGGAAGGTAACGGTCAGCCCGGGCAGCCGGATCACTATTAACGCTGAACTCCAAAAGGCGGACGCGTCCGCCAAGAATAATTGAGGCCGGAGGCAGGCGTCGCCCTCAGGCCAGCGCCTACCATGAGATCGCACTTTGCCCTTAACCGGGGGTGGAAGCATTACTGTGAACGCTGCGCTGACGGCAGCCGGGCAGACGCCGCCGTCTCCGGCAGGTCAAAATTAGCAACCAGAGGCTAAGCGAGTTCCCATGGCGAGCGGCGCGGCGGCTTGACGCTACCTTGGTACGGGCGGGGCCTGCTGTGTCCTGGGGGGGCAAGCCGTCCCTCCTACAAAACGACGGCAAGGCCTCCCTGTACAACACGGCGGCAAGCCGCTTCGTAGCGACTCGCAGCGGCGTATGGATTGTAGGCGTTGTGTGCGTCTCATACGTCTTGGACAATTTATAAGTTGACTTGCCCGCGGCCCCAAAGGCATATTCGATCTGCGCGTCGCGCCACGCGACGCGCCGGCTGTTGTTTACCCACTTATCGCCACTCCCCCCGATCCGAACATTAGAATCCAGTATCCAGAGCCCAAGAACGCGCAAGAATCCTGCGTGGTGAACCGGGCGTAACGGCCAAAACCGGTCCACGATTCAACGCGCCCGCCCAGGGACCTAAGCTACAAGACCCGCTATTTATGCGGGGATGCGCGATTTGGAACCATATGGCGCCCCCAGGAAGCAGAAAGCCGCGGCGTGCCGGCAGCTGAGGCCCCGCACCACCGGGCTGCGGCGTTTTTAATGAGATTGCAGATTAAAAATGGTAGCGCAGGGGTGGTTGGCCTCAGGCGTTGTATCAGGGCATGGCTTCAGCCATGCCGTGAGAGCCCGACGACTTGGCATAGGGCTTTATCCCCTGCGGCGTCAGCGGCTAAAGCCGCCTGCATATACGGGGCCGGCGGTCGGCGCGGCTGAATTCGTGCCCCGACACAAGGCGTCTTGAGGCGATGCACGGTTTTTTTACACCAAAACGAACCCAAGGTTATTGATAATAAACCACATCACAGAAAACGAACCCAATTTTAGTGTTCGAATTTGATTTATATAGCTGAAAAAGCGTGAGATGTGTCGAAAAAACGAACCCAATGATGTTAAACGATGTGTAATCAAATGGATACTATAGTGACAAGGGACAGATTAGAACCCTTGGCCGGAAATGGCCGGGTTTCGTTACAACAAGGGCAGGGTTTCTGAAGGGAGATGATCAAAGCCCAGCCAGCACCGGGGCGCACCGTGGTGCACCCCGGGAATCACGCGGTGCCCTTTGGGCAGAAGATTAGGAAAGCTCCCACGGCGAGCGGCGTGGCGGATCAATCAAAGCGTTTGCCGCGGCCAGGTCAGCGGCGGAGCCTTCGGACAATTCCGTTATGCGCATCTGATCGGGATCCCACACAATGCCGGTGGACATTTGCACGGCCATGGCGCCCAGCAGCACAGCTTCAACCACCTTCTGTTCAAACTGGAAGTTGGCGCGGGGTGCTTCGCCGCCGCGGATGGCGTTCAGCCACTCGCGGTAGCCGCCGGGCGATTTGGGCAGGTTATCGGGCGGAGGTTGAAAGGCTTTCATACGGCTGGAGGGGATCAGGCGGGGGTTTTCGCCCTCAAAACCGCACAGAATCTTGCCTTGGTCGCCCACCAGCAGCATGCCCTCGCCGTCCCCGGCGCTCATGTGTTCGCCCGCGGCAAGCTCAGCAGGGCGGGAAGGCCGCAGATGGCCGTCGTACCAGTGGATGGAGACGGGAGCGCGGTCTTCACGCGCGGGGAAGTCCCAGCGAATCAGTGAGCCAACGGGAAAGGTTTCCTTAAATCGCGGAGTGGAGCTGGCTTGAACTAGGGTGGGCGAGGTCAGTTTGAGCACGCGGAACATGGTGTCAAAGCTGTAATTGCCCATATCACCGATGGCGCCTTCGCCGAAGTCATACCAGCCGCGCCACACGAAGGGAAGGTAGACGTGATTGTAAGGACGAGAAGGCGCCGGACCCAGCCAGAAGTCCCAATCGAGGCCTGCCGGCACGGGATCGGTTTGGGTGGGGCGGTCGATTCCCTGCGGCCAGAGGGGGCGCTGCGACCAGTTGTGCACTTCGCGCACCTGGCCGATCACGCCGGCCGCCACCCATTCGGTCAGCAGGCGCGTGGCGTTCGAAGCCTCATTCAGCACCGCTACCTGCGTGGCCACCTTGGTTTCCGCGGCCACCTGCGCCATCAGGCGCGCTTCGCGCAGGGTGTGGGTCATGGGCTTTTGGCAGAACACGTGTTTGCCGTGGCGCATGGCGTAAATGGCAATGTGAGCGTGCCAGTGGTCCGGCGTGCAAACCACCACCGCGTCCAGATTCTGCTGCTTCGTGATCAGGTCTCGAAAGTCATTGTAGACAGCGCAGCCGGAGTAGCTCTGCAGCCTGCGCACGTCTTTGTAATAGGCGTCTACCAGGCGCCGCGCCGGTTCGCGGCCGCACGTGGCGCCCTTCCAATCCGCGCCCCAGTTGGGATCCTTCAGCAGATTGCGTTCCTTGTGCAGAATTTCGCCGTTGCCCCACTCCGGGTAATCGCTGGTTTCCTGATTCACGTCACACACCGCCGCCACGTGGACGTCCGGAAAGCGCAGAAAGTCCATCATCACGCGCGTGCCCTGCGATCCTACGCCAATGCAGCCGATGGTAATGGGGCGTTCGGCATTATTTTGCGGGAGGGCGTGGAGCGCGCGGGCCGGCAAAGCACCAAGGGCGGCTGCGGCTGCGCTTTCGCCCAAAAAAGCGCGCCGACCCACCTTTCTTGCGGGCTGCATCGATTGGTGATTGGTTGCGGTGATTTCGGACATAAAACTTGCCTCCTGAGGGTTTTTAATTGCCGGATTTGAGTCAGCAAGTCGGGCCGGTGGGCGGCCCGGGCCGGGTGGCTCGCCAGGTTAAGCACCGTTCGTGCAGGCGAGCTCTCGGGCCCGCCGCAGCGGCGGACTTGGCCGACATTATCCATCGGCGGAACAGATTTGTCATGGGTATTTGGAAAATTTATTGGTCTTGCGATTCAAGGTCTGTTAAACAGGTGGCGCAATGCAAGGAACGGCCAGCCGGGTTGGGAGCGGCGTGACCGGGGGTGAACAGCGTGGCTGCAGGGTGCGGGCCGTGCTTGACAATCCGGCGGATTGGCCTAATCTTACCTATTTGCTTTTGCCGCCCGATGGAGTGTGTTCCATGCCGCCTGCGCTGCGACGCAAGCCCTCTGAGGCGCACTTTGGCGATCGTCAGGGCGCATAAACCGAGGGTGTTGCTGCCACACCGCGTTATGACAAGGGGTTTGATGATGCGAAACCGTTCCATGATAACGCTACTGTGCGCGTTGATGTTTGCCACGTCTGCCAGACCACAGCAGAAAAAGATGCTGACCGTGGAGGATTTTGTCCGCCATCCGCAGGATCTCTACTCCATGGGTGCGCGGCATGCAAGCTGGCGGCCGGGCACGGTCCAGGTTTCCTATCTGGTGACGGAAGGGAAGGGCGCTGAGGCGCAAACAGTTCTGCACCTGATGGACGCGGCCAGCGGCAGCGACCGGGTGCTGTATCGCGCTGCGGCGAAAGACCACAAGGTGGTACTGGATTCCTACATCTGGTCGCCGCGCGGCAACGCGCTGCTGGTTCGTTGTGGCAAGGAATACTGCCTGCTGAGGGAAGCGGACGGGACGGTGAAGCAGATCACTCACGACGGCGGTGAAAAAGAGGACGCCGATTTCTCGCCGGACGCTAGCCGGCTGGCTTTTGTGAAGGGTGGCAACATTGATGTGCTGAATCTTACCACGGGCCGCGCCCGGCCGCTGACCACAGACGGCAACGGCACAGTGATGAACGGCAAGCTGGATTGGGTGTACGAGGAGGAGATGGCCAATCGCGCCACCGGCCGTGCCTACGAGTGGTCGCCGGATGGGCGTATGATCGCTTACCTGCGGCTGGATGACGGTCCTGTTCCACAGTATCCCATAACGGATTACCTGCAAACGCACGCTACTATAAAGATGCAGCGCTTTCCCCAGCCGGGTGACGCGAATCCGGCAGCCACATTCCACGTGGTAACCGCGCGCGGTTCGGCGGCGAAGACCTGGAACTTTCCACTGCCCAAGGGCACGGAATACCTTGGCCCGGGTTTTTCCTGGACTCCCGATTCGCGGCGCATCTGCGTGCTGACGATGAATCGCGATCAGACGGACTTGCAGGTGCATGCGTGGGATCCGGTGGGCGGCAACGACCGCGTGCTGGTTAAAGAACACGATCCGTATTGGATCAATTCGCTGGATCCGCCTCATTTTCTCGCGGACGGAAAGCGATTTCTCTGGCTTTCGGAGCGCGACGGTTGGCTGCACCTGTATCTTTTCGACCGCCAGGGACGTCTGTTGAAGCAATTGACCCACGGTCCCTGGATGATTGACCACCCTTTCTTTGTGGACGCGCCGACCTTTCAGGTGGACGAAAAATCGGGTTGGATCTATTTTGTTTCCACGCGCAAGGATCCCCGCCAGCGCCAGCTTGAACGTGTGCGGATTGACGGCCAGGGGCTGGAGCAGATTTCGAAGCGGGCGGGCGAGCACTCGCTTGACCTTTCTCCCAACGGTGAATTTCTGGTGGACGTGTATTCCAACTCCGTGACGCCGCCGGTTTTTCATCTGCGCCGGGCTTCTGGCGAGCCGTTGCGCACACTGGGCAGGCCTGTAAACCATCTGGGCGAGTATGAAATGGCTGCAACAGAGTTTGTGGAAGTCAAGGCAAGGGACGGCAGCACGCTCTATGCGCGCATGGCGAAGCCTCTGAACTTTGATCCCGCCAAAAAGTATCCGGTGGTGGTTTATGTTTACGGCGGGCCGCACGCACAAATGGTGCGCGATGGCTGGGGTGTTACTTCTTCCATCGATCAGATTCTGGCGGAGAAAGGCTACATCACCTGGACGCTGGATAATCATGGTTCCTGGGGGCGCGGCCACGCCTTTGAAACGCCGATCTTCAAGAATATGGGCGCGCATGAAATGGAGGATCAGCTTGCCGGAGTCGATTATCTGAAGACGCTGCCCTACGTGGACACCAACCGCATTGGGGTGTGGGGCTGGTCATACGGAGGTTATTTTACGCTCTACCTGCTGACGCATGCGCCGCAGGTGTTCAAGTGCGGGGTGGCCGGGGCGCCGGTGACCGACTGGAAGTTTTACGACTCCATTTACACGGAGCGCTACATGCGGACACCGCAGCAGAATCCGGAGGGTTACAAAACCTCCTCGCCGATTGCGGCTGCCTCCAGGCTGCGCGCCAGGCTGCTGGTGATCCATGGCACCTCTGACGACAACGTCCACATGCAGAACTCAATCAACTTCATCCAGGCGCTGATTCAGAATGGCATTCCCTATTCGTTCTATATGCAGCCGGGACAAAAGCACGGTTTTGCTGGCGTGGCGCCCAATCTTTACCGCATGAACCGTATTGTTGATTTTTTTGCCGCCAATCTGTGAGCGGATTCCGCGTTATCGGCCCGCGCGCAAATGGCGGCGCCGGCGATTGCACCCGGGGCCCGGCAGGCGGTTTGGGAAGAGTGATTAAGCCGGATAAGGAGTATCGGATGGTTACAAGAAGAATAGCATTGGGGCTGGTGACGCTGGTTTTTCTGCTGCCGGCCATTGGCGCGGAAGAGCGTCCTGTAATTACGGGGTATTCACCGCAGGCGGCGGCAACGGAATGGCAGTGGGAACAGAAATTCCGCGCGATTCCCGATCCCGCAAATTTGCGGGAGTACAATCGCCGTCTTTCGGCCCAGCCGCATCATGTGGGCTCGCCCTATGACAAGGCCAATGCGGAATGGATTCTGTCACAATTCAAGAGCTGGGGATGGGACGCGCACATCGAGAGGTTTGATGTGCTGTTTCCAACCCCCAAGGAGCGAGTTGTGGAGTTGGTAGCGCCTTCGCACTTTAAGGCGACTCTGCAGGAGCCGCCGGTGCCTGGAGATCCTACTTCGAACCAAACCTCGCAACAATTGCCCACCTATAATGCGTATTCCGCCGACGGGGACGTAACGGCGCCGCTGGTTTACGTGAACTATGGCATCCCTGCGGATTACGAAAAGCTGGACCGTCTGGGCATTTCCGTGAAGGGAGCGATTGTGATTGCCCGTTACGGGGCGAGCTGGCGCGGCATTAAGCCCAAGCTGGCAGCCGAACACGGCGCGATCGGCTGCATTATCTATTCCGATCCCAGCGATGACGGCTATCGCGATGGCGACGTTTTTCCCAAAGGCGCCTGGCGCCCGAATGAAGGCGTGCAGCGCGGCAGCGTGATGGTGATGGAGGTTTACCCGGGCGACCCGCTGACTCCCGGAGTGGGGGCGACCAAAGACGCCCGCCGCCTGGCGCTGAAAGACGCCAAGACCATTGAGAAGATTCCCGTGCTGCCCATCTCCTACGGTGACGCGCAACCTTTGCTTGCGGCGCTGGGAGGGCCGGTGGCGCCCGGCGCATTCCGGGGCGGCCTGCCGCTTACCTACCATCTGGGGCCTGGTCCCGCAAAGGTTCATTTGAAGGTGTTTTCCAATTGGGACATCAAGCCGGTGTACGACGTGATTGCTCGCATTCCAGGTGCGGTTTATCCGGACGAATGGGTGATTCGCGGCAATCACCATGATGCGTGGGTGAACGGATCGGAGGATCCGGTTTCGGGCCAATCGCCGCTGCTGGAAGAGGCGCGCGCCATGGGTGAGATGATGAAGCAAGGCTGGCGTCCCAAACGAACCATTATCTATTGCGCCTGGGACGGCGAGGAAGAGGGCCTGCTGGGGTCAACCGAGTGGGCCGAGGAGCACGCCGACGACCTGAAGAAACACGCGGTGATGTACGTGAATTCAGACGCCAACGGCCGCGGTTATCTGATGGCTGAAGGGTCGCACTCGCTGGAAAAGTTTGTGAACGGCGTGGCGGAGGACGTTCAGGATCCGGAGACGCAATTGAGCGTTGCGGAGCGGTTGCGGCTGGCGCGCATCCGGCGCACCAACTCCGCCGAGGAGCGGAGAGAGCTTCGCAGCACCAGGCAATTCCGCATTGGCGCATTGGGATCAGGCTCCGATTATTCCGCCTTTATTGACCACCTGGGTGTGGCAACGCTGAATATGGGCTATGGGGGCGAAGACGGCGGAGGGATTTATCACTCGATCTACGACGATTTCTACTGGTACACGCATTTTTCCGATACTAATTTTGTTTACGGCCGGGCACTTTCGCAAACAATCGGAACCGCTGTGCTGCGCATGGCCGACGCGGAGCTTTTGCCATTTGACTTTACCAACCTGGCCGATACCGTGGGCCGTTACGTGGATGAGGTAAAGAAACTGGCGGCCACAGAGCGCGAAAAAACCGAGGAGTTGAATCGCGAGATTCGCGAGGGCGTTTTCACTGCAACCATCGATCCCCATCAGCATACCGTGCCGCCAGCGGTAAAGCCGGAGCCTCCCTACCTGAACTTTGCGCCCCTTGAAAACAGCCTTGCGGACTTGCGCCGAAGCGCGCAGGGCTATTCAAGGCTGCTGGAAAAGTTGCAGGGTGGCGGTCAGCAGGCGCTGGAGCACGCCTCACTGCAGGCGGTGAATGAGACGCTGATGCAGAGCGACCGCAAGCTGACGCAAGACGCGGGCCTGCCGGGCCGCCCGTGGTATAAGAATCAGGTTTATGCTCCCGGCCTGTACACGGGGTACGGGGTAAAGACCCTGCCGGGTGTGCGTGAGGCCATTGAGCAAAAGCAATGGCAGCAGGCCGAGGAAGAGATTGCGATCGCCGCCCGGACCCTCGAAAATGAAGCGAATCTCATCGATTCAGCAACGGCGCAGCTTGAGAAGGCAATTCAATGAAGAGTATACTTTACGGCAAGCGCATACAAGCTGTTTGATGAATGGAGGCCGTACCAAAACAGCGGCTGCGCGGTATGCCGGGCATGCTGGAAGGCATAGACTGAAAAGGAGGCAGGTATGAGGACTTTTCGCGGTGTGATCTTGTCATTCGCGGCGCTGGCGCTGGTTGCATCCACGGCGTGGGCACAGGGAAATGCACGGGGAGATGCAAAACTGACTTTGAAGGGCAGCACCGTGACCATTGATTACGGACGGCCTGCGTTGAAGGGGCGCAGTGTAGACGCTTTGCTGGGCCAGTTGCCGGTGGGAAAGTTCTGGCGCCTGGGGGCGGATAAGTCAACCACCTTCACGACTACAGGCAACCTGATGTTTGGCAACGTCATGGTGGACAAAGGCGTTTACAGCCTTTGGGCAAAAAGGACGGGAGAAAAAGAATGGGCTTTGGTCTTCAATTCCCAGCATGGGCAATGGGGCACAAGCCATGATCCCTCCAAGGATGTGAAAGAAGTTCCATTGAAAATGGAAACGCAGGACAAGCCTGCCGAAATGGTGACAATCACTTTGGAGAAAGAACACGGCAACGGCGAGCTTTCGGTCAACTGGGGGACGATGGAACTGACCACAACTTTTACGACGATGTGACGCTGCAGGAGTAATGCAGGGCGCAGGGCCGGACGGGCAAAACGGCCCCAGCGTGGAATGCCATCCCGATAAATGCCTGAACGCTCGGCTCGCGCAGAGAAGGCTGAATAAGCTTTCCCCGGCGCGGGCCTTTTATTTCTTGTGGCGAAATCGGGCAGCTAACTGCCGCGGTTGAGAGGCTGTGTGGATGAGCAGGATTTTTGACCGAGTCATATTGATTGTGCTGGATAGCGTGGGTATAGGAGCCATGCCGGATGCCGCTGCATACGGCGATGCAGGCAGGGATACCTTGGGCCACATCGCGGAAAAGCATGGGTTGAACATCCCAAACCTGGTGCAATTCGGGCTGGCAAATATCCGGCCGCTTGCGGGGTTAACAGCTTGCCCTGCACCGCAAGGGGCTTACGGCAAGGCGGCTTTGATGTCACCCGGCAAAGACACCACGGCAGGCCACTGGGAAATCGCAGGCGTTATCCTTGAGCAGCCATTTCCGACTTACCCGAACGGATTCCCACGCCAAATCATCAGCCAGTTTGAAGCTGCGATAGGCCGGAAAGTGATTGGAAATTTTCCCGCCTCGGGTACGGAAATCATAAAACAACTGGGTGAGGAACACCTGCGTACCGGCTCACCGATTGTTTATACTTCCGGCGACAGCGTGTTCCAGGTGGCGGCGCATGAGCAGGTGATTCCCATTGAAGAGCTTTATCGAATATGCCAGGCGGCGCGGGGAATTCTGCAAGGCCCTCATCGTGTGGGCCGCGTAATCGCCCGCCCGTTTGAAGGCGAGCCAGGCGCATTCCGGCGCACCGAACGCAGGCACGACTATGCCGTTGAGCCGCCACGGCCGATGCTGCTGGATTTGCTGCACGACGCCAGGCTGGACGTGGTGGGCGTGGGAAAGATACCCGACATTTTCCTGAACCGTGGCATTTCCGCTTCCTTACCGGGACACAACAACCGTGAGGCCCTTGAATCATCGGCAAAGGCGATCGAGAGCAGCTTTGAGGGCTTGCTGTTCACGAACCTGGTCGACTTCGACATGCTTTACGGGCACCGCCTCGACATTGCCGGTTATGCCCGGGCTCTTGAAGAAACCGATCAGTATTTGCCCAGGCTGCTTGAGCGGTTGAAGCCGGCAGACCTGCTGATATTGACTGCCGATCACGGCTGCGACCCGCTGGGGCCCTCCACTGACCACTCGCGGGAATATGTCCCCGTGCTGGCCTGCGGAGAGCGCGTGCGGCCAGGAGTCAACCTGGGAACGCGCGCAACGCTGGCAGACCTGGGAGCCACGGTAGCTGCGAACTTTGGCCTGCACTTGCCCGCAGGGAAGGACTTTTTGGAGGAAATGAGTGTGGTATGATCCGCACCGCCGGAAGCGGGTTAGCAGCCCATTGTCATTTGGACTTGGCGGGCCGGGTCAATTCCGCTGCCGTGGTTTGCGCGCTGGGTGCGTAGTATCCCGGCCGGGTACGAACGGTGAGTTTGGTACGGCTGTTGGGATAAAAGGCGTCAACGCGCACCATTCGGAACGTGCCGTCTTTCTTGGTGTTTGAGGGATAGTAGGCCAACGTGTACTGATCCCGGATGTCGTGCGCGATTTGCCGGCAGGTGGCATCGACTTCGTCGAGTGACTTCGGAAAGTAGGCCTTGCCCCCCGTGGAGTCAGCCAGTTTCCGCAGAACTTTTGCCGCGCGCTTGTCACTTCCACTGTGAATTTTAAACAGACCTCCGCTCTCGTCGTTCCCAAGCAGGCCAATGGTGTATATCTCCGCGCCGGACTTCTGAGCGTGCTGAACGAGCTGGTCAAACGAATAGCGGCTGGCATTATCCTCGCCATCCGTTATCACCAGAATCACTTTCTTATCGTGCGTGCCCAGCCTGAGATGATCCAGCGAAGCGTAAACCGCGTCGTAGAGCGCTGTGCCGCCACGCGAATCAATCTTACCAAGGGCGGTTTGCAGATCCTCCTCGCTGGTGGCGAAATCGCCTGGCGTGTCCAGGTAATACACATCGTTGAAATTAACCACAAATACCTGGTCCTGCGGATTTGAAGTTTTTACAAAAGTGAGCGCTGCGGCATTGACTGACGGACGTTTAGGCCGCATGCTGCCGCTGTCGTCGATTACAATTCCCATAGTCACAGGAACATCAGCGTGTGAAAAGACAGCCAGCTTTTGCTGCACTCCATCTTCAAACACCCGGAAGTCCTGCTGCCCCAGGTCATTGATCATTCGCCCCTTCTTGTCAAAGACCGTGGCGTGCAGCACCACCAGGTTCACATCCGCATGGAGCACAAAACCCTTGCCCCGCTTTTGGATGCTCTTTCCGGCGCCTTGTTCCATTTGCGGCGGCTGAGTGGTCTGTTTCGGAGCCGGACTGGAATTGGTTTGTGGAGCGGCACTTTGCGCCAAAGGGGAGGTTTGTTTGCCGCTTGTTCCGCTTTGGGCAGGAGCGTCGCCCGCCATTAAAAAAAGCAAGCCCAGAACAGCGGCAGTTATGACCGTTTCTATACCTTTTCTATTGGGTTGGTGCATAATATCCCGTGCGTGCGTAGACCTGAAGCGGGGGCAAGCCCCGCGGCGGGTCCAGTTTCACATGGATGCGCCGCCATCGGCCATCGTGCACCAGATTCGAAGGTTTGTATCCTATAACGTACTGGTTGCGCAACTCGATTGAGATTTTCTCAGCGATATCGGGCAGTTCGTTCGCGTCTTCAACGCTGAAGATTCTGCCGCCCGATGCTACAGCAAGCTCGGAAAGCAAGCCGGGTCCGGCTGCCTCCTCTGGAGTGCGGCCGCGCGAAGCGAGCGGCTCAAAAATACCCACCGCGTAGATTTCAACGTCGGATTCGCGCACCAGTTGCTTGATGTCGCGCACCGTATAACGGCTGTGGTTGTCTCCGCCGTCGGAGATAATCAGCAAAGCCTTGCGGTTGGATGTTGCTTTCCTCATCTCCGTCAACCCCAGATAAATGGCGTCCAGAAGGGCTGTTTTACCGCCTGCCTTTACGGATAACATGCGGTCTTCAATGTTCGAGAACTTCGACGTAAAGCCCGAAATCAGGTTCGGCCTTTCGTTGAAGTTGATCAGCATAAACTCATCTTGAGGATTGGAAGTCTTAAAAAATTCCATGGCAGCTTCGCGAGATTTCTGTATCTTGTCAGACATGGAGCCGCTGGAGTCAAAGATCATTCCCACCGAAATCGGCGCATCCTCCGTTGAGAATGAAACAATTCTTTGCGGAACTTTGTCGTCAAAGATTTCAAAATTTGACTCGTCCAGCCCTGTCACAATCCGGTCATAGGGGTCAGTTACCGTAACGCTCACCATCACCATGTTTACCGACAACGCGATGGGCGGTGGCGTAATGCCGGGCCGGCGAACCGTCAGCTTGGTATCGGCTGACGTAGAATGTGTTTGGGCCGGTGGCGCCGGGTTCTGCGCTGCACCTCCGGAAAGGGCGAACAAACTCAGAATGCCCGCCACTGCGACCAGTCGTGTAACCACTCGGGAAAAGCTGAGAACGCCATATCGCCTCATGACCGCGTCCTTTCGGTGCCCGAGTTCACGCCTGCGTTCGCCCGCACCAGATCTTGCCAAGGTTCCCTTCCCTTATATTACCATAGCGAGCCCAACCTAAAACCGGCGCGCTTCACCCCATTGCCCTGCACATATGAATAAGGCCCTGCTGGAAATCTGCAACGCTTCGGTACTGTGCGCCTTACCGCATGAGCGCCGTTGGCCAACAAGGAACCAGCACTTTTCACGAATCCGGTAATAGAGAGTCTAACCTGATTTCCGCGGTGCCGATACGTGTATGCATTGCCGCGGAGCTCATCCATTTGGCAACAAGCAGCCCTTGTGGCTGTATCCCAGGCACGGATCCACCTTTGCATTCCGCTTTTTTTATTTTGCTGAAGCAGATAACATCATTCGTTTGATTTCTGACAGGGCAGGGGGATTCCGATGAGAACTTCGCACAAATGGATGAAGCTGGCAATGGCTGGCGTGCTTGAGCTCTGTTTGCTGGCGGCTGGCGTTCAAGCGGCCACTTATGATGCCAGTTTGATGAAAGGGATGAAGTGGCGGCTGATCGGGCCGT
>VFSW01002236.1_pt1 | contig 29321 bp, 28 predicted proteins | sample 5358111 | NCBI WGS metagenome assembly VFSW01 (sample SAMN11554181, study PRJNA540505) | mine drainage metagenome | isolation source: sediment from site ElyBrook_90M | place: USA: Ely Copper Mine, Vershire, VT | collected 2017 | reverse complement strand
CGTTGAGGAGCTGCGTCGGCAGCGGGCCTGGTCCGCCGCCGATAGTCGAGTCCCACAGGCGAGCCTTCTCGGGATCGGAGAGATAGAGCTCCACGTGGTCCCTGAGCCACTTCGGCATGGCATCCGGCAACTTCTCGAATTCTTCTTTCTCGTTCATGATGCTTTCCTTTCGTCAGTTGAGATCGCACAAACCTGCGAAATTGGTGGATCGTCCCGTCTCGTCTTTGGCAGCGTCAGGGATTTACTGTTGAAGCCGATTCCGTCGCCAGTTGTTCGCCACGGCCGCTCGGTCGCCTCACGCTATAGCCGTTCGATCTTTTCCATATACGGGGCCAGGTCAGGAACGAACGCGGGATGTTTAGAGAGTCTCGCGAAGTGAGCCATAGCATCTGGAAACTGCTCCTCGACTTTTCCACTCAGAATTGGCTCCAAGCCTCGCTTCCTTAGCTCCTGGGCGCGTCGCTTCTCGTTATGGAACAGCGCGAGCTCAGCGACGAAGCATATGTCGGCCAGAGTCAGGCAGTCGCCTACGATGAACCCTCGACTTGCCGAAAGCGCGGAGTTGATCCCGGCCAAGTATACCGCGAATGCTTCGCGGGTTCGATAGTAAATCTCCTCGGACAAGGATCCGCTGCCCAGCGCGAGCAGATAGATTTGCGAATCTCGCGCGAACACGAGACTTGCATCGAGAAAGCTGTCGATTCGTGACGTTTCGTACGGATCCTTCCCGTACAGCCCGAGCTTAACATCACCGAGCCTGGCCACCGCGCGCATGATGCTGTTGGATTCGAAGATTCCAACCTTGCCATCGGGACTGAAGGCAGCCGGCACTGTCCCGAACGGGTGCCTCTCGAGAAAGGTGGAGGTCTTGCGCAATTTGCCCTGGAAACCGGCGTGGCCGCTCACCTCGCTCGCGTCCGCACCGTCCGCGGCCGAGAAAGGACGCGCATCAAAGTCCCATAGCCACGACTGAAGCTCTTTGGGTGAGGCTCCGCGCAATTCGAGGTCGACGCCGGCCAGTCTGGCGACGATAGTTGCCTTCCAGATTCGCGGATTAGGCAGGTACGAAAAAATTCGCAGTTGACTCATATCGCTTTCACCACGTTTCCTGGAAAGGCCTGACTTCGACGTTGAACGACCACGCGGATCGGTCCTGATGAACCACGTGCCAAATCTCGTCGGCGATCGTCAGCCTTGACAAATACTAGATTCCAAAATAGAAGTTAGTCAAGAGCGGGTTCTAAAATAGAAGCGACGATCCACGAATTCAATCATCGGAGCCAATGATGAGTAAGGTGCGTTTCGAAATGTCGGATGCTCTCGGCTTGATCACGTTGGCAAATCCGCCGCTAAATCTGTTCGACCAGGAATTAATCGAAGATCTTCGAGCGGCGGTGGGCCAAGCCGGGCAGCATCCGCTTAGGGCGCTGCTCGTCCGCGCCGAGGGCAAAAACTTTTCCGGCGGCGCCGATGTCGCGATTTTCAAGGGTAAGACCGCGAACGAAGCGCGCGAGCGCTTCACCAGCCATCTGCGAACGATCGCCGACCTCGAAGAATTGCCGTTTCCAACGATCGCTGCCGTGCAGGGCGCTTGCATGGCGGCGGGACTGGAACTGGCACTGGCATGCGATCTGATATGGGCGGCTTCTTCGGCCCGCTTCGGGCAGGTCGAGGCATCGATTGGAACGACCACGCTGCTGGGCGGCGTTCAACGTCTGGCTGAGCGGGCGGGCCCGAGTCGCGCACGCGAAATTATTTATACTGCCGATCAATACGACGCCGCGACGTTCGAGCGATGGAACATCGTTAACAGAGTTGTTGCTGACGAAAAGCTTGTGTCAGAGACTCAAGGCTTTGCTGAGCGCCTCGCCAGTGGCGCAACGCTCGCTTACGCAGCCGGCAAGAAGATCGTACGAGCATATCTGGAGGGAGGCATCCGGGCCGCCGACGCCGTGGTCGGCGAGATCGCCCCTGCGCTATTTGAGACTGCCGACATGCGCGCAGGTGTTGATGGCCTGATCGAACATGGGCCTCGCCAGTTTCGTGACAGGGTCGTCTTCCACGGTCGCTAGCGATCGTGATGTCCACCTGCCAGGACCTGAGTCAATCGAAGATTGCGACTAATCGGAGGAGAAATAGAAAATGAACCCCGTTTGTTTGGTGATAGGTGCCGGTGCGGGTATCGGCGGAAATGTCGCACGGCGCTTTGCGCAAGAGGGCTATCACGCTTGTCTGTGCCGGCGCAGCGATTTGGACGGACTGAATAGAATGGTGAACGCGATCAAACACGACGGAGGTTCCGCAACCGGATTTCTGCTCAATGCGATCGAGGCAAACGCAATCGAAGAGAGGGTTGCCGCCATCGAGGCCGACATCGGTCCGATCGAAGTTGTCGTTTACAACCTGGGCGCCCAGATTGGCGATAGGGCATTGAAGGACACATCGCTCAAGGCGTTTGAAACAGGCTGGCGTCTGGGGACGTTCGGTCTGTTTCGCCTCGCGTCGGCCGTATGCCCGCTGATGGAAGCGCGCGGCAAAGGAACAATCCTCGTGACCTCGGCAACCGCGGCGATGCGCGGGAACGGCGGTCAACATTCGCATGCGGCTGCCATGGGAGGACGGCGAATGCTCTGCCAGACCCTCAACGCGGAGTTTGCATCGAAAGGAATCCACGTCGTGCACATCGTGATCGACGGCGCCGTGGATGCGCCCGACACTTTGGGAAAAATGCTCGGGCCGGAGAAGTTCCAACAGTTGAGAGAAACCCGCGGCAACGAACATGATGGACTGATGCTTCCCACGCAGATCGCGGAGACCTATCTCCACCTCGCGCAACAACACCGATCCACCTGGACCTTCGAGATCGACCTGCGGGCGTTCTCCGATCGGCCGTGGTGGAATCACTAACTCGAGATCGAGCCTGCGCGTCGACGCTGATCTCATTAACGACAAATGGGAGCACGAAGCATGACTCAATCCGACGAACCCGGCACTCAACCTTCCGGCTACGACGTTGCACTAATCGTTGGAGGCGGCCCCGGCATCAGTTCAAGTTGCGCCAGACTGTTCGCGAAGAGCGGCATGCGGGTCGCGGTCGCAGCAAGGAATCCGGACAAACCGGTCCTGCAGAACCTTGAGAAAGCGCACGGCGTGCGCCGCTACGCCTGCGATGCAAGCGAACCAGCGTCGGTCGAGTTGCTATTCCAGAATGTTGTTCGAGACCTTGGGACTCCTACTCTTGTTGTGCACAACATTGACGGCCGGGTTGCCGAGATATTTCGCAAGCAGATTACCGAAGCTGACCCGAGCGTCGCGCTCGCAACTCTTCGGAACTCAGCTTTCAGCGCGTTTCTGGTAGGTCAGCAGGCAGCTCGACTCATGCGCGAAAACAAGCCCAACGCCATCGGCGCGAAAGGAACGATCATCTTCACCAACGCCAGCGCGGCGCTCAAGGGTTTCCCGTTGAGCGGCGCCTTTGCGATGGCGTGTCATGCCAAGTCCGGGCTCGCAGAGAGCATGGCAAGGGAACTGATGCCGCAAGGTATCCATGTAGCAAATGTGCCGATCGACGCCGCGATTGGCTGGGCGCAGGAAGACGGTACTCGCGCGCACCGACTGGCCGGAACAAGTGTCGACGACAACATGGCCGACCCGGACTGTATCGCGGAAACCTATCTGCAGCTGCATCGCCAGCATCGCTCGACCTGGGCGTTCGAGGTGGTGTTACGACCTTGGGTCGAGAAGTGGTAACTGGCGCTCGCGGCCGCCTTTGAAGAGACGAAATCTACGGACAGGCTATTCCCGAACTGTTCGCGGAACTCGACGCGCTTGCCACGGCGACCCCGTCCCTTGCGACGACAGAATTCCCATTCATGCTCTCTGCCGGCGAACGGCGCTCCTTCACCGCTAACACGATCATCCGCAACCCCGAGTGGCGAAGGAAGGATGCCGGCGGCTCGCTAACCATCAACCCTGAGGACGCCAGGAGCATTGGTGTTGCAGATGGAAAACGCGCGCGGCTCACCACCCGCCGCGGTAGCGTCGAGGTGAGAACCCATGCCTTGGATTGTCACGCGGCTGTGCCGCGATTGCATGGACACCGCCTGCGTATCGGTATGCCCAGTCGATTGCATCTACAGCTATGCGGGCGGAGACAAAGAAAGTTTCTCCAACCAGCGCTTCATCAATTCTGAGCAAGCCGAGCGAGGTGACCCGTATCCGGGTGCGTGTGGATGTCGATAACGGTTCCCCTGATGTAGCCGCGCAGTTGCGTCGTCCGTGTAAATCCGCGTGCCGCGATCTGCTGATCGAGACATAAAACTTGCGTTGATTGACCAGCTTGACGCTGCGCGTGGTGTCGATGTTGACTGGTCGCCAATTTCAAGCCCACGCGTCTCGCACATCCCGTAGTTCGCCTGCTCGATCCGCTTGAGCGCGTCATCGATTTCCGCGAATCTACTTGTCCCCCGCCGAGCCAGTAGGATTCTTACCTCGATCTCATATTCCTGAGAGGCATGATCGCCGCTATCCATGCCAGCGTCCCTAACCTCTGCTCGCTCATTGTGTGCTTCGCCCTCGTTTTACTGACTAATGCAGCCTTCATTCTGGTCAAATACTCCACAGTGTCACCTATCGCGCTGATTGCTTCGTGGCCGGCAGATGCGTTACGCACCCTCGACGATCGGTTAAGGAAGCGCTATTACTGGTAAATACTTTAGGCCCCGGGCAGTCGTAACACGATAAGACAAATGTGCGATTGGTTATCTGCGGAGCTTGTGTTGACGACAACTCCGGCTGTAGACTAAGTATACCCTGTATGCGGCAATTTGCCCCAAATGTTGAAATTTGAATAGGTAGCGGCGGCTCACGGCCGGCCTGAGAATGGGTAGTGCCAACAACGACGGTCTCCGAGGGGGAAAAGAGCCGCCGATGACGAACAGAGCAAAGCGCCGGGAGACTGAGCAAACGGGTGAAGGCCTACTGTTAACGGCGCAGCAGCTATTGCTGGCGAGTCGATCTACTGCAGGCCGAGGAGTACTTCAGACGAATCAGGGGCTATCGTCATCTGCTCCTGCGTAAGCGCGCATTGCGATCTGACGTTGCGAAGCTTGACGCAACTGAGGACGCTTTGTGGCAACGCGAACTGTGCTGCTGCCGTCAAATTCAATGACGCTTGGGACATTACGCTGTATGCAGGATTCGGCATTTGTCGCCAGCCATAAGCGTAAAGCCGTCAAAAACGTCTCAAACATGATTGGCGAGCGAGCGTCGCCCAAAATCTGTGCGCGGAACAGTGCCTGGTCCCTGCAGTCCGGGAACGTTGCCGGCCGCCGCTGGCTTGCACGGGTGTTCCAGCTCAGCCTGCTGTGGCTGCTAGCTCTGGCGGGATGCTCGGGCAATAGCAGCAGTGGATCCGGAGCGGCGCCTAAGACGCCGTCGCCCAATATTGTCCTGATCGTCATGGATGACCCTGGGATCGACCAGTGGCAGATCTTCGGCTATGGCGGTCACACTCCCGCCGCGACGCCGAACATCGCCGCGATCGCGCAGGGCGGGATTAGATTCCACAATCTCTGGGCGATGCCGGCCTGCTCCAATGGACGCGCCGCGCTCTTCACCGGCCGCTACCCGTTCCGCACCCAGGTTTTGACCGCGATCGGCAACAACGACCTCGCCAACTACATGGTCAACCCCAACGAGATCACCGCGCCCAAATTGCTCAAGCAGCGCGGCTACAAGAGCGCGCTCTTCGGCAAGTTCCATCTGGGAATCCAAAGCAACGATCCCTACGGCTACGGCATGGTGCATGCCCTGGGCTTTGACTATTACGACGGCTGGCTGGACGCTACCGGCGATCCCTCCTCGATCGACACCACCGCCGGCGGCGTGTCCCCATCGGGCACCTGGTCGTGCGGCTTTGTCCGCGACGCCCGTCACGGCGGCGCCGATTCGGGGGCCTGCTACGCCGGCAATGGGACCTGCGCCGTGATCAGTAAGTCCGGAGCCGAGGCGCCGGGGCGTATTTGCCGCGACCAGGGCGGCATCTTCGATCCCAACCAGGCCTGCCAGAGCCCTGTCCCCAGCTACCTCGACTTTACCACGCTCAGCGGTCATTACGTGTCGCCACTGGTGATAAACAACGAGGACGGATCGGTCGATCAGGTGCCGCCCACCGATATTCGAGCGCGGACCTATCGCGGCGTCGAGCCGGTCGATTCCGCGATCGCCTGGATCGAACAGCAGCCGCCGCAGCAGCCTTGGATGGTCAGCCTGGCTTTCGCCGCCGTGCACACGCCGGTGATGCAACCGCCCAGCCAGTTGCTTCCCGCCACGGAACCGGACTCGAGCAACCTGGACTGCGCCAACTTGGCTGACCAGCGAATCCTGACCAATGAAATGGAAGAGGCACTCGACACGGAGGTTGGCCGCTTTCTCGTCGCAATCGGAGTTGCCAGCCTCGATGCCAACGGCAACCTCGTCTATAACCCGCAACAAACCAACACTTACGTTATATTTGTCACCGACAATGGAAGCCTGGGCAGCGTAGTCAAGACACCCTTCGATCTCACCCGCGCGAAGTCCACGCCGTATCAAACCGGGGTCTGGGTTCCCGGAATCGTGTCGGGTCCGGGCGTCGTCCAGCCCGGCCGCGAAGTGGACGCGATGGTCAACATCGTGGATCTCTACCAGCTCTTCGGCGAAATCGCCGGGATCGACGTGCACGCCAGCGTACCGTGGACGCTGGACTCGGAGTCGATGCTTCCCTATCTGCAAAATCCCAACCAGGCGGAAATCCGCCAAACCAATTTCACTCAGATCGGCACCAACGAGCACGCCAACGGCCAAATCAACGGCCCTTGCGTATATAACACCACTACATGCACGCAGATTGCGCCCACCAAAGGCGTTTGCGAGGACAATAGCGGCATCTGGTGGGGCGCCGGCGCCACCGATCCCAGCACCACCGGCATTCCCAGCACCGGGCTCGCGCTGTGTTGCGACGTGGCGGTCTGGCAGGCCGACCATGGGCTGCCGATTTCCACCGATATCTACCCGCTCGAGGCCTACGGGATCCGCAACGACCAGTACAAACTGGTCCTCAGCAAGTACCAGGCCTACGACGCTGCCACCAACTCGTGTGCCGCCACGCAGAGCACGGAGTTCTACCAGATCAACGAAGACGTTCCGGTGCCGCAACTGGACACCGCCAATGCCAACCTGTTGGCAAACGGGAACTCGCTGACCCCAGAACAGCAGCAAAACTACGACGCCCTGAACACCGACCTCCAGCAGCTACTTGCCTCGCAACCCGCCTGTCCCGGCGACATCAACCTCGACGGCGTGGTCGACCAGGCGGACATCGCGCAATGGGCGATGTTCCAACAGGCGTCGATGGGCAACTCAAGTTGGGCTGACATCAACCAGGACGGCCTGACCAACGACGCCGATCAGACGATCATCGAGCAACATCTGGGGCCGTGTCCTAAGTAGCCGACCGGGGCGCGCGCCGGCGGAAGGCGACGCTTCATCGGCGAGTCGATGCGCTCGGGGCGGGATCGGTATGAGCTCTGCGTCTTCGTGAAGCGCAAGCGCGACAAATCGGACTCGATCGGCGCGCTCCAGGCGCGCCGGCGTGCGATCCCAAACCGAAAAACGCTTTTGCCCGCGGCGCTGATAAACGACATCTTCGAGAAATACTGGAGACCAACGAACCAGCCGGGGTCGTGACCGGCCGGGCAACCATCTCCTTGGTGCCTATCGGGGTGCCGTAAAAGCCTGAACAACCGTGGATCAGCGTGAACGACGAGGCTCTGCTTGCGACGCTCTAAAAGTGATCCACTTTGGAGTGAACCGCAAAAGCTGAAGCGTCAACGCCGGTCTGACCGGCGTTTTGACGCTCAACGCGAAGATCCAGCAGTTTGCCAAAGGGGCAGCGGCTTCAGCACCCGCTCCAATGCCGCCCTAAGCCGATTCGAGCCGCGTCCTGACGGCGCGCATGCGGTTGGCGAGATCGCTTTCGTCTAGCAGACTGCGGCTGAGCATAACATGAACGAGTGCGAGCAACTGACGCTCTGGCACGGGAACGTCGCTATAAACAGATTCTGCAAGCTCATCTTCGGCTCGGCGGCGGTCCAGCGTAGGAAGCGCCCCGCTGGCGGCAAGGCAGTCGCAAATTGCGCTTAGGCTTGTTTTCCACGGTGGATTTGGATTGGTAACGCCGTAACGCGGCGCAAGCACATTCCAAGTCTTCTCCGCTTGCCGCAAGGCCTCGAGCAATTCGATCCGGCCGGAGTCAACCTCACTCTTTGCGCTCATGTCGAGCCTCCCCCGAATGCGTCGAACCCTGAACGGGCCGGCGCGCCTTATGAACCGGATGAACGTCTGCCGTCCTGCCAAGGCGTGGCAGGGCAACGCCGATCATGCAGTCGCGCGTGACGATCTCTGCAAGCTGCTCCTCGGTCCAATTCTCCGTGCCTTCGGGCCGCACCGGAAGGACCATGAAGCGACATTTCTGATTGGAGTCCTCGATACGTACTTCCACCTCGGGAGGAAGTATCAAACCGAACTCTGCGAGGACCTGGCGCGGCCAGCGAACCATTCTACGCCGATAGTTCGTGGTGCGGTACCATTCGGGTGACATGCCGAGCAAGGGGCGCGGATAGCACGAGCAGAGCGTGCAAACGATTACGTGATGTAGCGTTGGCGTATCTTCGAGTACGCGAAGATTCATGTAGTCGCTCGGAGTGCCGAATCCGGTAGGTTCCGCCCAATCGACGCCGATCTCCTTGCAGGCTTTGACGGCATCCTCCATGACACGAGCTTTGAAAGCGGGGTCGGTCCATGCCTTCGCTACTAATCGAGAGCCAGCGGCCGGTCCGATTGATTCGGTCCACTCGGTGAACCTGCGATGATCCTCCGCGGTAAAAAGACCGTGCTCTATAGCAAGTTCCCGCACTGCAATCTCGAGAACCTCGAAGTCAGTTATTTCTTCTACCATCGGCGCCGCGTGACCCTGGTCGGCGCCGCCATTTCCCGGCGGGTGTGTGTGGCTCACTTTATTGGCGTCCTTTATTTTTCGATCCGCTCAGTTATCGGCCGGATCGAGCCAGCGCTCCGGGGACTCGGTCTGCACCGTGTCGTTGTCGAATTGGTACTCAGGCCAAAGATCCTTCTGCCGGAACCGCACGATATAGTATTGTTCGAGCCGGCCATCGCGATTGAAAGCTTCGTCCTCAGGGATAACGTCCTTATATGTACAAGCGGCGATGGTGCCGACAATCCCGCGGACATACATCTGAGTGCGGGTGTAGAACATGCTTGGCAGGTCCTTTACCCGAACGCGGTCGCCCACCTTGAAACGGGCGTTGGCAGCGGTATTCAGCGCATTTTTCGGAGGCTTACTTCTTGCCATAGCGAGATTTCACCTCCGCAATCTTCTCCACCAATTCGGTCAGCGGAACATGGTTTTTGTCGACCAGCATCCGCGCCGCGGACAAAATCCAGCGCCCATAGTATGGAATCCCAAGATAGAGGGCGTAGCCCAAATCGTTATCGGCTCGACGCCGTCTTTCCTCAGAGTTCCAAACGCCTCTCCAACCGAGAACCTCGCACGTCACATAAGTGTTGAGTTCCCATTGCTCCTCTTCCTTCTCCTCGTACACAACGGGAGCGTCGAACTGGCCGCCGACATCGTGAGGTGGGTGCATGTAGGCCGTGTAGAGCGGCCCGTCAACCTCGTAATTCCAGTTTTGGGGCACATGAAGTGCGGGCTGTAACGAGGCGATAAGTTCCTGCTGCTGACGAAGCTCATTTCGTGCGGACACTTCTGCATACCTCCGTTCCTCTCGCATCGGCAATCGACCGGAATTCTTGTTTTGACTCTGCGATCTGAACGACTTTTACGTCAAAACCTCTTCCGCCTGCAAGGCGTCAGCCCGGGTCTTCGGCGCAGTGTGAGCAACCGATTCCCAGCATCACGAGACAGCCTTGCGCCGAGGTTGGGTCCATATATGTTTCAACGAACATTTTTTCTTCGGGCTCGCCGACGCGCGCCATCTGATCGAAGCCTGGCGGCAAGGTTACAACCAGCTCCGGCCACACAGCAGTCTGGATGCCTTGGCCCCGGCCGAATACGCCAACCGGCAAGGGGCGGTCCGCCTGAGCAAGCTCAGAGCTCCGCGGCCCGCCCCCTTGCTCCACCGCCCCACTCGGGGCAAAACATCAACTCCGGACTCTACTCATAAACGCGCCTGCGTTGGGGAGCAGACCAGCTCTCATGTGAGTTGCTGATCGAGTCAGCTGTGAACCCGAATACCGAGAAATAGTTGACCGTCGGCGTACGTGACGTTCCCCGGAAGACCCCCTTGTTATCGGCGCTCAGTCCCTGAGATCTGCAAACCTGGCCTGAATCAACCGTTGCATGACAGCGAAAACGATCGCGGTTGAAACGCCGAACATGAGCATCCCGTTCGCGGCTTCGAGCGGGCCCAACATTCTCCAAGAGGGTGTCATAATCAGATCACCGTAACCCAAGGTCGTGTAGTTGGCCGCTGAATGGTAGTAGGCGGTTCCGAAATCGGAGAATTCTCCACAGACTAAAAACAGGACCGCCCAGATGGCGATATCTATCAGGTGGGCCACCAGCGCGACAGATATTACCAGCGCAACGATTGAAAGGTCGATCAAGAAGCCTTTGCCTACGCGGCCCAGCCTTCTCGCACGGCGAACGAAGTTTACTGTCGCGATCACCGCCAGAGCCCGGATAATGATCGTGCATGCGACCGCGCTTGCACCTACTGCCAGCGGAATCAGGATCGCGACTTGATGAACTTGCGTCATTTATCTGCCGGGCTTGCGGCACCGGATGCAGTCCGGCTTACTCCCCGCCGATATGGGCGCCCTTCTCCGCTACCGAGCGGCGCATGAGCAGAACGAGCGCCACCAACAGAACCGCGACTGCAGCTGAAAATGAGAACACGTCAAAGTAAGCCATTGACGACGCCTGTTGAGCTCGCGACTGGTCGAGAACACCCAACGCCATTTGATGTGACAATGCAGCATCGCCGTTGTGCTGCAGAAAATATGTCTGGCCCCGTGCCAGGAGAGAGTTGACCGGAGGGTTCAGGGGATCGAGGCTTTCATTCAGCCGCAGGGTATGAAACTGCTCGCGTCGTTGCTGAATGATTTGGGCGACAGAGGTCCCCACACTGCCGCCCTCGTTGCGCAGCAGAGCAAGCAATCCAACGGCGGCGCCGCGGATCTCCTTCGGGAGATAGATAAACGCCGCCACGTTAAGTGGCGCGAATAGCATCGAAAGTCCCGCGATCACCACCACCCTCGGCCACACCACCTGCCACGGACTGATATCCAGGTTGAGGAGTGCCATCCAGTAGTTTCCCAGCGCCATCGTGAGTAATCCGCCCGCCATCAGGTATCGAGCATCGACCCCGCGCGACAGCAGGGCGCCCACGACCACGAGCATGACGATCGCAAAGATCCCCGCCGGCGAAAGAACCAAACCCGAAGTGGTTGCGTCGTAGCCAAAAAGTGACTGCAGCAAAGCCGGAAGAGAAATGGTGTTCGCGTAGAGTACTCCGTAAGCGCAGAAGATAATAACGCAGCAGGTGCCAAAGTTTCGATCGGCCATCGTCCGGAGCGCGACTAGTGGATTGCGCAGATTCAATTCGCGATAGATCAAGCCGCCCAGCCCGAGCACAAACAGGATCAACAGGCCCTGCACGCGATAGAACGGATCGCCGAGCCAATCCCACTCCTGCCCCTTGCTGAGCATGACCTCCCAACAAACCATGGTCACAGTTAGCAGACAGAGGCCGAGCACATCGAAGGGTTCGCGTCGATTCCGATTCTTGGCCCGTTCAACTTGCAGATACTCCGGGTCTTCGACCAGCGCGTGGCACATCAAATAGGCCAGCAGGCCGACAGGCACGTTCAGATAGAAGATCCAGCGCCAGCCGTAGTTGTCGGTGATATAGCCGCCGAGGGTTGGCCCGACAACCGGCGCGAGAAGTGCCGCCATCCCAAAGATCGTCATCGCCTGGCCCTGTTTCTCTTGCGGGAACGCATCCAGCAGCACGGCCTGGCTCGAGGGTTGAAGACCACCCCCGGCCACACCCTGAAGCGCTCGAGATGCGATTATAAAACCAAGGCTTCCCGCCATTCCGCACAACGCGGACGCCAATGTAAAGATCGCTATCGAAAGCAGGAAATAGTTTCGCCTGCCCAGGCGGAGCGCGAGCCATCCGGAAATCGGCAAGACGATCGCATTGGATGCGAGGTATGTAGTGATGACCCATTCGCTGTCGACATTGGCAGCCGACAAACCGCCGGCAATGTAACGCAAGGAAACATTTGCGATGGTGGTATCCAGAACCTCCATGAAGGTCGGGATTACCACCGCAAACGCTATCAGCCAGGGATTGACCGATCGCCTCGCGAGCGGAATCTGGAGCGTTGCGGCACTCATTGAGGCGCAGGTGCGGAAACGGGACCAGTCGCGGATACTGAGGCTTGAAGCATCTTGCCAGCGTTCGGACCGGTAGGCGTTTCGTGGATGTACACGTAGGGAGTGACCGATAGCCCGATGAACAGTGGAGCGACATCAGGATCGTAGTTGGTCAATTCGATTCGCACCGGCAGCCGCTGCACAACCTTGACGAAGTTTCCGGTCGCATTCTCGGCCGGCAACAGCGCCAGCGTAGATCCGGTTCCCATCGTGAATCCGGAAACCCGCCCTTGAAAATGCCGGTGACTACCGTACATGTCGACGTCGAGCTCGACCGGTTGTCCGATGCGCAGATTCCTCAGTTGCGTCTCCTTGAAGTTAGCGTCGACCCAGATATCGGTGAGAGATCGCAACGCCATCAGCCCCTGCCCGGCGAGAACCTGATCGCCGGGGTTGACGCTGCGACGCGTCACGACACCGTCAATGTCGGCCACGACATCGCAATAGGAAAGGTTCAGCTCGGCTTGATCGAGATTGGCTTGGGCCTCATTTAGCTTGGCCTCAGCCTGTCTGGTGTCGGGTGCATTTTTGGAAATCTCATCGAAGATCGCATCGATATTGCCGGAAGAGTCGCGCTTGTAGAACTCTGCGAGCATCTCTTCTGGAGACTCCTTGAATGAATGAAAAGACCCTAGCTCGGCCGCAGTCTGCATCAGTCGCGCCTGGGCAACCTTGACCGCTGAATAAGTTTGGTCGAGATTCGCGGGTATGCCGCTGAGTTCATCACCATTTTTGGATGTGGCTGCCAGCCCAAGTTCGGCACGAACCGCCCCGACATCATGCTGAGCCTTCTGCTGCTGTGCCTGAGCTACCGAAAAGGCTTCCTGGAACGAATCGAACTCCTGTCTTGATATAACCTGCTGTTGGTACAGCTGCTTCTCTCGCCCGAAGTCGGCACGGGCCTTGATCAAGGTGGCATTCGCGCCTTGAAGGGCGTCTGCTTTGGAGTGCAGGTCGGCGACCTGGTTGTTGAGGTTGTGCATCGCATTTGCCAGATCGAACCGTTGGCTGCGCGCCAGACTCTCAAGACCCCGAACTTTCGCTTGTGCTGTGACAATGCCGGCTTGCGCAACCGACAGCGCAGCTTGCGAGATTTCGACCTTGACCTGGTACGGTTCCTTGTCAAGCTGTACAAGCACGGTGCCCTTCCGCACCCGATTGTTGTCGTCCACCAGCACACGCACGACTTGGCCAGGCACCCGCGGCGCCACAAACGTCACGTGTCCGTTAACGTAGGCGTCGTCTGTTGACTCTGTTCTGGAGGCAGTGATGGCCCACGGGATGGCCTCGTATAGCGCCAAAAGGAGAAGCACACCGCCGGCGATCCACATCCACAACTGCCGCCTTTGAACCTGCTTCCCGGTTGGGGCGTGCGCGATTGGCGCATCGGCCTCGGCCGTTGGTGCAGATGGCGCCGGTTCGTGGAGAGATTTGCCAGCGGACTCAACCGAGTTTCCATCAGGCATTGGCGGAATCCTCCGTGAAAGTGTCAGAAACGCGAGGCAAATCGGGTTTTACGAGGACACGGACACGCGCATCGACGTCCCGCATTCTCGCGACGCGATATCTCTGCACGGAAGAGTCTCAAACCTCAGTTCCCGAATGGGATCGTCAGTTCCGTCTCGTTCGTATACACCACGAACACCGCGAGGAGCTTGGCCGGCTTCGTCTTGCTGGCATTGGCACTGACACAGTGGCGGTCGCCGGGCAGCTCGGAGAAGCTCTGTCCGGCCTTGTAGGTCGTCACCGGTCCGTCGTTGATCTGACTGCGGATCGCTCCCTCGAGCACGGTTGCATAGATGAAGGCGGATTTGGCATGCGTGTGACCAGGCGAGTAGCCGCCCGGGCCGTATTCGACGAGCACGCCCTTGATGCTCTTGCCGGGAACGTTCGGCAGCTCGTGCTGGTAGACGAGGGTCACCTTGGCGTTCTTCGACTTCGGGCGCCTCCGCAAACGCGCTGCCGAACGGCAGGGCGGCGACAAGCAGCGAGCAGACAAGTAGCGAACAGAAGATGCGTTTCATGGAGCCATATCCTTCGGTTGGCGGATGCGGGATCAGGCTCCTGCCTGTGGGCGGAGCCATTCGTCGAAAGTGATGCGGCCGAGGCGCGCTTCGCCCAACGGCACCAGCGAACGCTCCTCGGGCGTCCGGTCGGTTTCGACGATGGATAGCGCGACATGGTGCCGGACGCCCGCTGCGGCCTCCGCCGCAAAAAGGTTGCGGCCGGAGGTCTCGAAGAATTCCAGCACCGCCTTGTCTTCAAATGAGGGCGAATTGGCGAGGTCGATCACCACCTGCGCGCCGGCCACGGCCTCTTTGAGCCCCTCGCCGGTGATGGTGTTGATGCCGCTTTTGGGCGAGGCGGCGACCACCTCGTGGCCGCGCTGGCGCACAATGGCGACGGTCTTCGAGCCGATCAGACCGCTGCCACCGATTACGACGATCTTCATGGTTTAGCCTCCTTGGTCGACGACTGGATACGCTTAATCCGAAATTTCAATATTTTAGGCTCGAACAGCCTCGCATTGACGCCGGTAGTTTTGCAAACGCAAGTCACTAAGGTCTCCTATGATGCTTTTGTGCATCCGCATGCGCGTTGACTTTGCGGCGGGACCGGGGCGGTGCTACGAAATGGACCGTCATTTCACGCTCGAGACGCTGGCGAGATTCCTTGATCTGGACCGACGATGCTTGGAGCGTGCCGAGCCCGTTGGCTGGCATCGATTCTCATTGCTCGGAGAGGCTCGTTAGAATCGACTCAGAACGCGATTTCCAGGGAGGTAATGGTTTTATGAGTGACACCGACGGCCTTCGCTATGTAAAGATACCGCTCAACAATGGCTCCGATGAGATTCCGGCACTCGGCTTTGGCACGCTGATTCCTGATCCGATCGCGACAAAAGAGGCAACTACGACCGCGCTGGAGATGGGCTTTCGTCAATTCGATTGCGCCGAACGCTACCGAAATGAACAATACGTGGGCGAAGCAATGCGGGAGGTTTTCAGGGAGGGTAAGGTCAGGCGGCAGGACGTTTTTGTCGGCACGAAGCTCTGGAACAACAATCATCGTCCCGAACGCGTTAGACCCGCCTTCGAGGCAAGTCTGAGAAGACTGCAACTGGACTATATCGATCTATATAGCATCCATACTCCATTTGCTTTCAAAGCCGGAGATGAGCAAGACCCGAGAGACAAGAACGGTAATGTGATTTATGACGATGCGGCGACTCTGACCAATACCTGGAAGGCTTTGGAGAGCATGGTCGACGAAGGTCGGTGCAAGGCGATCGGCTTATCGAACATCAGTTTGGGAAAGCTGAAAGAGGTGGTCGAAAGCGCACGGATAATGCCGGCTGTTCTGCAAGTAGAGTCACATCCATATCTACCTGAATGGGAGTTGCTCGATTATTGCAGGGGAAATGGCATCGTGATGCAGCCCTTCGCGGCGTTGGGTCATGGTATCCAACCGAGATTGCTCGACGATCCTGTCATCACCGCCATCGCCAAGCGCGTTCGCAAAACCCCCGCCCAAGTCCTGCTGGCCTGGGCTGTACAACGCATCACGGCTCCTCTCACCACAGCTACGAACGCCCGCCACATCGAGGAAAATTTTGATATCTCGACTCTTCCCGATGACGCGATCAAGGAAATCAGTGAAGGGATCAGTACACGAGTCAGGCTCAATTCGGTTGTGGACACGGGCATCCCCGGGTTCATTCCCAGGGCAAGCTGAACGTCAAAGGCGGAATTTCCCGCTGAGCTGAGTATGCAGCGATCTGGCGTTACAACATTCCCGACCTCGCCAGAGCCTGATCCAGCGCGATATCATCCGGGAACCCCTTCGTCCGACTGATTCAATCGTCGGATGAGTCGAGTTCCAGCGATCGAAGGCGGAATTGATCCGCAAAGGTGAATTGAGGTGAGCGCTGTCATAAGGGCCAGAAGCTTGATGGTGATGGGGACCGCGTCCGATGTCGGCAAGAGCGTGGTCGTTACCGGCCTTTGCAGGCTTTTCGCGCGGGCTCGTGTGCGAGTCGTTCCATTCAAATCGCAGAACATGTCCAACAACGCCGCGGTATGTAGCGATGGCGGCGAAATCGGGCGGGCCCAGGCGGTCCAGGCTGAGGCTTCCGGTTTGGAGCCCACGGTTGACATGAACCCGGTCCTGCTCAAACCGGAGAGCGAGAAGAGTTGTCAGGTTGTCATCGGCGGTCGCCCGCGGTTTCGAATGACCACTCGCGACAATAGTCATTACCGCGAACAGGCTTGGCCCGAGATTGTGGCGAGCTATAACCGGCTGGCCGCGCAATTCGAGGTCATCATTATCGAAGGTGCCGGCGGGGCGGCTGAAGTCAACTTGCGCGATCGTGACGTAGTGAACTGGCGGATCGCCGAACTTGCCGACGCACCGGTGCTGATCGTAGCCGACATCGACAAGGGGGGTGCGCTCGCGGCGCTCGTCGGAACGGTATGCCTCCTCTCGCCGGCGGAACGGAGGCGCGTGAAAGGCTTAATCATAAACAAATTCCGCGGCGATCCGGCGTTGCTCGCGGATGGGCTCCGGATCATCGAAGACAAAACCGGTGTTCCGGTTCTTGGCGTGATTCCCTACGCTGGCGATTTGGACATACCACAAGAAGACAGCGCGAGCCTCAAAGCGGGAGCGAAGGTTCATGGCGGCCGGCCGATCAAGGTTGGCGTCGTGCGCTTCCCGCTTATTTCCAACTACACCGACTTCGAAACGCTGGCGCGCGAGTCCGACGTTGATCTGCAATATTTCGACCAGCCGGAACCGAACGCGGACCTCGATATCCTTTGTCTTCCGGGCAGCAAGAACACGATCGCCGACCTCGGTTGGCTTCGGCAATCGAAATGGGATCGCCACATCTCCGAGCATTACCGGGCGGGCGGGTCGATTCTCGGCATTTGCGGTGGCTATCAGATGTTAGGTCGCGTCATCGCCGATCCGGAGCACGTGGAGAGTTCGGCCTCTGAAGCGTCAGGCTTGGGCCTGCTCACAATCGAGACTATTTTCGGCCCCGAAAAGATTACCGGGCTGGTGCGCGCGGTCGACGTTTCGTCCGGCCTCGAGATATTCGGTTACGAAATTCATTGCGGCCGGGTGATCAGGCTGGGCCACAGCGCTGCGTTCAGCATCCGGGAGAAACAAGGCCGATCGGTTAACGAACCGGAGGGCGCCCGCTCCGATGACGGCCGCGTCCTGGGAACGTCGATTCATGGGCTTTTCGACGAGCCCGGATTTCGCCGCCACTACCTGAATCAAATCCGCGCGTGGAAGGGACTCGCGCCACTGGATACCTCCGGCTGCGACGATGCGAAGACCGTGCGCATGCGCGCGTATGACCGCCTTGCCGATCTCCTCGCGAATAATCTGGACATTTCCTCGCTCGCGGCTCTGGCAGGGGTAAGTCTGTCTGGAACGCTATCCGGCGGATAATGTTCTATCCGTGAGTTACGCGTTTCATCTGCCAACGAAGTTTATTCTCGCTGCCGTGGTTCTGGACATTGTATGCGGGGATCCTCAGTGGCTGCCGCATCCGGTCAGCCTTATCGGAAGTGCTATCACGTTCGGTGAGCGCGGCTTTCACACCGGCAATCCCACACGAGATCTCGTCAACGGCGCATTGCTGGTGATCGGGATCGTGATCTTGACTGTGATGGCGAGCTGGGTTTTGATCGCCGGCCTGCAGGCGATCATCTGGCCGCTCGGCGCGCTGGCCGCAACCTTGATCGCATCGGCCACGCTTGCCGCACGGGGTTTGAGTGACGCCGCACTTGCGGTCGAACGGCGCCTCCGTTCCAGTGACCTAGATTCGGCTCGCCGCGAGATCCGCGCCCTGGTGGGACGCGATCCCGATACTCTTGACCATACCGGCCTCGTTCGCGCGGCTATCGAATCAGTCGCCGAGAACTTGAGCGATGGCGTAGTAGCGCCGCTGCTGTTCCTGTTCATCGGCGGGCCGGTAAGCGCCCTCGCGTATAAGGCAATCAACACTCTTGACTCGATGGTCGGTTACAAGGACACGCGTTATTTCCACTTCGGCAGGTTTGCCGCCCGGCTTGACGACATCGCAAATCTGCTGCCCGCCCGTTTGACTGCTGTGAGTATTGCCCTCGCTGCGGCTCTGGTCACGGGCCGGGGGTTTGAAAGTCTTCGCGTATGCATCGCGGATGCTCGCAAGCACGAGAGCCCCAATGCGGGTTATCCGGAAGCCGCGATGGCCGGTGCGCTGGGAGTGGAGTTGGGAGGGGATGCGTACTATGGCGGCGAGCTCGAGCATCGGCCCAGATTGGGTCGCGGGGAAGTTCCACCCGACATCGCGGCGCTGCGCACCTCGCGAACTTTGATGTGGATTGCAACGGCATTGGTGTTGACGGCCGGCATCGTGCTGCGTTCGATAATCGCGTGAGTAAGGGGACGCTGAGATGAAAGTCCGACCGGACCCGATCGCGTTAGATCGCGCACACGGCGGGAACGCGCCCGACGGTTGCCTCGATTTCAGCACGAGTCTCAATCCGCTCGGTCCGCCGCCCGAGGCGATTCAGGCTTACCACGAGGCGGTTACAAGGGTCTCGCAATATCCTTCTTCCTATCCGCGCCGCCTTGAAGCACGCATCGCGGGCTGGCTCGGCGTAGCTCCCGACACCGTGATCGCCGCCAACGGCAGCACCCAGCTCATCTACCTCGTGGCGCGGGTGCTTCGTTTAAAGTCGCCGTTCGTAGTGATTCCATCCTTCAGTGAAATCGCCAATGCCCTGATCGGCGCGGGATCCCGTCCGTTCCCGATCGCGACGCGCGCTGAGGAGAATTTCCGCTTCGAGTACGCCGCCCTTCGCGATGCGCTGGAGGCTGACGCTGATGCGGTATTTATAGGCAGACCCAACAGCCCCACCGGTACGTTACTCGGACTGGATGATACCGCCGCCGCGGCCCGCGAATGCGATCGGCGAGGCGCATGGTGTGTGCTTGACGAGGCGTTTATCGAGTTTGCCGATGATCCGCGGTCGGCGGCCATGCTCGCAGGTTCGATCCCGAAACTGGTGGTGCTTCGTTCTCTCACGAAGATTTTCGCGATCCCCGGCCTGCGCCTCGGTTACCTCGTAGGGCCGGCGGATTTGGTTGGCAAGCTGCGCGAGGCTATTGAACCATGGTCGGTCAACGCGATCGCCGAGCACGTGGCGCTCGCATGTCTGGATGTCGCCGGGCGTTTTATCGCGCGTGCGCGCCAGAACGTAGCGGAAGAGCGGCACCGGCTGGAACGTGAACTGGGCCGTCTGCGCACTCTGAGAGTATTCCCCTCCAGTGCGAACTTCCTGATGTTTGCGGTTCGTGACGAGCAAAGCCGCGGGCAATTCGGCCGGTACATGCTGAATCAGGGAATCGCGATTCGCGACCTGAGTGGACTGCCGGGATGTGGTGTTGGTCTCTACCGTATCGGCGTGCGGTCGCGCCCGGACAACGATCGCCTGATGGTGGCTGCCGCACGCTACCCTGAAGCCGGAGAAGATGGGCGCTATTAGTAGAGCCTGCGCTGGAAGAGCCATCCCGCCATCGCGAGTGTGACCAACCCGATAACCAACATCGGCCAGTATTGAGGCGTCAGCGACCAGGTCGAGGCGCCCTCCAGAAACACGCCGCGCACGACGACCAGAAAATACCGCATCGGATTCAAGTAGGTGAAATCCTGAATCAACGGAGGCATGTTGGCGATCGGCGTGGCGAAGCCCGAAAGGATCACTGCCGGCACTAGAAACAAAAACGTGCCGAGCAGCGCCTGCTGCTGGGTGACCGCCAGCGACGAGATCATCAGGCCGATTCCAATCACGGACAGCAGAAACAAGAACAAGCCGAGGTAGAGCGGGAAAAACCCGCCCCGCAACGGCACGCCAAACCACAGGACTCCCGCGGTAATGATGAACGTCGCTTCGACGCTCCCGATCAGCACGCCTGGGATGCTCTTGCCAAGCAGGATCTCGACCGGCCCCATCGGGGTCACCAGCAGTTGATCGAATGTCCCGGCTTCGCGCTCGCGCGCGACCGACAGCGCGACCACGACCAGCGTCACCACCAGGGTCAACAGCGCCACGATGCCGGGGATGATGAACCATCGCGATTCGAGGTTCTCATTGAAGCGCGCGCGGATGTCGAGCGTGGCCAGCGGCGTGATGCCGCCGTGGCGCGCAGCCCACCAGGTGCCGAAGTCGCTCACGATCGTGTTGGCGTAACCCATCGCCAGCAACGCCGTATTGGAGTTGCGCCCGTCGAGAATGAACTGGACATGCCCCGTGCCGCCGCTCAGCAGGTCGCGGCTGAAACGGCGATCGATGTGCAACACCATCAGCGCCTCACGCCGATCGATGAGCGGAGCGATCTCGGCGTCGCTGTGAATCCGCGCGACCTCCTGGAAGGCCGGTGCTCCGTCAAACCGCGCCACCAGCTCGCGCGACGCCTGGCTGGGGTCCTCGTTATAGACCGCGAACGGCACGTGATTGAGATCGTAGGTTGCCGCATACCCGAACACGACGAGCTGTATGATCGGCGGGCCGATCAGCACCATGCGGCTCTTGGCGTCCTTGAGCACCGCGAGCAGTTCCTTGACCACCAGCGCGAGCACTCGATGCAGCATCCGCCGATCCTCACTCCAGGCCCTTGCGCGCCGACAACCGTGCCAGCCCGAGGAATATTGCCGCCATCACCACCAGCGCGAAGATGTTTGGCAGGACCACCGGCCAGACGTTGCCGGCCAGAAAGACGCTCTGCAGGATGGTGACGAAATAGCGCGCCGCGACGATATGGGTGATTAGCTGAATGGCCGCGGGCATACTACGGATGTCGAATATGAAACCCGAAAGTATGAACGCCGGAAGATAAGTGACGATAATCGCAATCTGTCCGGCAACGAACTGGTTCTTGCTGACGGTCGAAATCAGCAGACCCATGCCGAGTGCGCACAACAGGAAGGCTGACGACGAAGCCATCAATAGCCACAACGATCCTCGCAGCGGAACGTCGAATAGCCACACCGCCATCATGACCGACAGCGCCATCCCGCCCATCCCCAACACAAAGTACGGCGCGAGCTTGGCCAGGATGATTTCATCGATGGTCGCGGGCGTGACCAGCAGCGATTCCATCGTGCCGCGCTCCCATTCGCGCGCCACCACCATAGCCGTGAGCAGCGCACCGGTCAGCGTCATGATGACTGCGATAAGTCCGGGAACGAGGAAATCGGTACTGGTGACAGCAGGATTGAACCAGACGCGTACATCCACCTGGACCGGGGTTTTCAGCGCCAGACCCTGGGCGGCCGCGAAACTCGCAAGCCAGGCGGCCCAGACCTGCTGGAGGTACCCTTCGATGATCCGGGCGTTGTTGGCGTCGACGCCGTTGACGATAAGGCCAATCGGCGCGTTGCCCTCGCTCAGCATCCGACGGCTGAAGTCGCTGCGCAGCCACACGATACCGTCTACCCTCCGCGCCTGCATCGCCGCGTCGGCCTCCTGCACGGTCGAGAGGCGAATCGGCACGAAGTATGGCGATTGAAAGAACCCGGCGGTGAAGCTCGCGGTATCGCGATCGGGCTGTTCGACGACCAGTGCGAGCGGTATCCGTTTGGCATCGAGCGACACGCCATAGCCGAAGATCAGCAGGAGAACTACCGGCATCACGAAGGCGATCGCGATACTCGAGGGGTCGCGCAGAATCTGCAGCGACTCCTTGCGGAGCAGCCCGCGCAATCGCATGACGCGATCGCTATTCATGCCGCGGCACCTGCCGGATGGTTCTCGGCGGCGGTGATAAGGGCGACGAAGGCGTCTTCCATGGTCGGGTTCGGCAGAGCGTCGGAACGAAAGCGCGCCCTCATCTCTTCGGAAGTGCCCTCGGCGAGAATCCGGCCCTGCGCCATTATCACCAGCCGATCGCAATATTCGGCCTCTTCCATGAAGTGCGTGGTCACCATGACAGTGATGCCGCTCTCCGCCAGGGCGTTTATCCGCCGCCAGAAATCGCGCCGCCCGAGCGGATCGACGCCTGAGGTCGGCTCGTCGAGGAACAGGATGTCCGGCGCGTGCATCAACGCGACGGCCAGTGCGAGGCGCTGCTTGAAGCCCAACGGCAGGTCACGGCTGGTGGCATCCGCGAACGGCCCAAGCTCGAATTCATCGAGCGCCCAGTTCAGACGCTCGCGTTGATGCGCTCCTTTGAGCCCATACGCCGCGCTGAAGAAGCGCAGGTTCTCGAACACTGAGAGATCGCCGTAGAGAGAAAATTTCTGCGCCATGTAACCGACGCGTCCCCGCGCCTGCGCCGCCGCGCGCCGGAGATCCACTCCCGCGACGCGCAGCGTGCCTTCCGAGGCGGGCAGCAGGCCACACAGCATCCGGAAGGTCGTCGATTTGCCCGCGCCGTTGGCGCCCAGCAGGCCGAAGACCTCGCCACGTCTGACGGAGAAATTTACGTCGCGCACCGCATAGAACTCACCGAATCGCCGGGTCAGATTGCGCACCACGATCACGTCGGAGTCGTTCGTCCCGCTCATATTCGAGGATTTGCTGGGCCTGCGGACCGGAGAAGCTTGCGGTGACGGCTCTGAACCTTTGAGCAGGCTTATGAAACTGTCTTCGAACCGCGGAGCGACCCCAGTGATTTCCACTTCGTATTCACCCTCAACCAGTTGGGCGGCGGTTGGCGCAACCGCCTGCTCGGTGACGACTCGGACGCGCGAGCCCTGGATGATCGCGTCGAGTACGCCCGGCGCGCGCCTCACGCGCTCCTGTAATGCACGCTTGGAGATTCCGGGCGCGAAGACCTGAAAGCTCCGGCCTGCGAGCCGGCGAGTAAAAACCGCCGGGTCGTCCTGGCCGAGCAGTTTGCCGTCATGCATCAGGATGACTTCGGTGCAGCGCTCGGCTTCGTCCAGGTAGGCGGTGCTGAGCAGAACGGTCGCGCCGCGCTCCTCGACCAGGCGATGGATAATCGCCCAGAGCTCGCGGCGCGAGACCGGATCGACGCCGACCGTCGGTTCATCCAGAAGCAGCAGCGGTGGCGAACCGACCAGCGCGCAGGCGAGCCCGAGCTTCTGCTTCATGCCTCCGGACAGCCGGCCCGCCAGCCTGCTTGTGAACGGTGCGAGGCCCGTCATCCGCATCAGGTCGGAGTAGCGGGCGGAGCGATCGGCCCGCGCCACCGCATGCAAGTCCGCATAGAGGTCGAGGTTTTCCTGCACGCTGAGGTCCTCGTACAGGCCGAATCGCTGCGGCATATAGCCGATGATCGACTGCACGCGCTGAGGATGCGCGAGTGCGTCGATTCCCAGCACCGCGATTTTCCCATCGTCCGGAGCGAGCAAGCCCGCAACCAGGCGCATCAGGGTGGTCTTGCCGGCGCCATCAGGACCGATGAGCCCGGTCACGATTCCGCGCTTCGCCGTGATGCTTATGTGATCGAGGGCCCGGACGCTCCGGCCTCCGGTACGGAAGCCTTTGCTGACGGATTCGAGTCGCAGCGCGGCGTCAGTGGATTTCTGGCTGTTTGCCGGCCTGATTTTGCTCGCCGCATCCAAGACCGTTGACCTGACTTGCGCTGGGGATTGGCTGATCGAGCGCCAGCGTTACCGTCGCCGGCATCCCGAGTCGCAATTCGTTCTGCGGATTGCAGGCATACACCCGCACCTGGTACACGAGCCGCGTCCGCAACTCGGGCGTCTCGACATTCTTGGGCGTGAATTCCGCGGTCGGCGAGATGTATCCGATCCACCCCTGAAAGGCCTTGCCGGGAAAGCTGTCGGTGCTAATCGATGCCTTCATACCCAGATAGACTCTGCCCAGGTACGTCTCCGGCACGTACGCGCGCACCCACAGCGGATTCGTGAGCGCCATCGTAAAGGCGGGCACGCCCGGCGATGCCATATCGCCAGGCTCGAGGATTCGCTCCTCGATTACTCCGTCAGAATGGGCGTAAAGCCGGGTGTCAGCCAGTTCGCGCTCAGCGAACGCGAGCGCCGCTTCGTCGGCCTTGAGCGCCGCGCGGGCATTCTCGATGTCCTCGACACGGGGGCCCTTGACCGCGAGGATCCAGGCCTGCTGGGCGGCCCCGAAGTTGCCAACCGCCTCCTTGTATCTCGATTCCGCGTCATCGAGGATCTGCTGCGATACGACCTGTTCACGCCGGAGCTCCAGGTTCCGGCGATACGTCACTTCGGCATCGCGCATCGTCGCCTGCAAAGCTTCCATTGTTGATCGCGCCTGCACGATCTCCTCGGGACGCGAACCGTTCAGCATCCGCGTAAGCACCTGCTCCTGCGCCTCGACATTGCGCCGCGCTTGATCCTCATTCGCGAAATAGCGGCGCGCGTCGAGTTCCGCCAGAAGCTCTCCCGGTTGCACGAAGTCGCCCTCCTGCACGAGCATCCGCGCGATTCGGTCCGAGTCGTTGAACGCGACCTGCACCTCGCGGATGTCCACGTTGCCGTAGAGCGTCAGCAGGTGGTCATTTTGCCCACGACCGCGTATCAGCAGGAATATCCCAAGCGCCGCCACGGCGACGACCAGTGCGGCAACTGCAAACAGGCGTGATTTGCGTACTATCGTCGGCATCTCAAATGAAGCCCTGACTCTTCCGTGGAACGCGCTCCCCGTTCTTGCGCCTTGGCAGTGAAGCGCCCTTTGCTGGGAGCGATGCAAGCGCCATACCTCGCCCAATCGGAGCGTTGCGACGGCTAAGTTTCACCTCGCACAGGCAATATTTATCAAGCTGTGTCCTTTCCGCCGTGAATGGATGTGTCCAGCGGAAACACCTTGAGGGCGCCGCTTTCTCTGCTTGACGCAAAAGATCGAAACGTTGTCGGCTTTCAGTTGTAAGGTCGAGTACGGAATATCGACGATTTCAAATTGCGAACCGGGCCACCAGGCGAGCAAATTCCACGCCCGCAACGCGGCAAAAACAGACCTCCACAACTCCGAGACCGCGCCTGGCGGCTCCCGGGTCAATCGTCACTTGCCTTGTTCGATTTCTTTGCCACGCTTGACCATGAGTTCGCCCATCTCCTGCATCATCCTGCCCCGTATCTCCATCATCTGACCGCGCGTCTTCGGGTCGGCGCTCATCATCGCCATACCCGGGCATTCGCCCATCATGCGAGGGCCCATCATCTTTTCGCCGCCCATCATCTTTCCACTACCCATGATCGCTTTGCCGCCCATCAGGACTTGTCCGGCCAGCATTCCTTGTCCGGCCATGCTTCCCGGCTGGGGTGCATGAGCGGGAGGTGATGCGGGCTGATCTTGAGTGGCGGCGGCGGGCTGCTGTTCCGCGGCGAATGCCGAGCCTCGAAAGGTGGATGCGCTGAGTAGAAGTGCGCCTACTGAGATACCCAGTAGTAGAACCGATTTGGTTTTTTTCACTTGCAAGCCTCCTGACTAATAGTTGTTTCCGTGTGTGAGTTGCGCGGACGTATCGACCTGTGGAGTTCCCCAAAAGCCATCTGGCGGGTCAGGGCCACGCGCGCGCCGGGTCGCTCGATGCACGAAGTTTGCCTTGGTCGCCCACGCCGAACCTGCCAAGGATGTCTTCCATCAGGCACCAACGCGTGAGTGCGGACTGAAACAGGTTCAGGCCAACGAACAGCGTGAACAAAAGCCAATAGCGGCTCTGAAAGTAGCTCAGGCCTACGCTGACGATAATGAATACTCCTGCGATCAGGCGTATCCAGCGTTCTGTCGACATCGCACGGTTCCTCCTTACTCTCCTCGACTATGTGTCTAAGCAACTGCCGAGCCAAGGCGGGAGCACAGTGGAAATCCGGGCGGGCGCCATCATTAAACTCGACGCCCAGAGCGTGTCAGCGCGTTGGGCGAGTCACCGTCCAAACCTGCACGGCTGAATTGCTGAGGCTTCGGAATGTGTTCACCGGCGCTCAAGTTCGGTGGCCGTCCCCAAGCCCGCCACGCTACTGCTCCAAGTGCCAGCAGTACGATCAAGATCCAGTCGTGCAGGTTAATCGGCGCGATACGAAGCGCATCGGCAATGGCAGCGACATAGGAGAAAACTGGAACCGTCGCGGCGACAGCGAGAATCACCGCCCAAAACCGAACGGTACGGGGTATCTGAACCTGCCACCATGCTCGTTCACCGGCGATCTCCCCCCACGCGAGGAGGAGGCTTCCCGAGACGATCAGCGCGAGCGCCGCACCCCGTGCGTAGGGCTCGCCATGGTGAAGCCGTGCCGCGTAGAGACCGAGAGTCAGTATCGCAAGGATCGCTCCGGATATAATCGAGCGACTTGCCGAGCCCAACGAAATGATCGGCGCCGCCGGATCGCGCGGCGGCTGGCTCATCAGATCGTAGGGAGCATCCAGACCCTCAAATGCAAGCGCGGACACCGGATGGACCACCAGTTCGAGCCAGACCAGATTGACCGGAAGAAGAAGAATCGGAAGCCCTAAAATCGGCGCGATCAGGACCACACTGACGAGATTGGTCTTGAAACCAAGCAGATAGCGAAAGGCGCGCTGGATGTTCGCGTAGATCCGCCTGCCTTCTTTGATTGTGGTTACCAGGTCCGCAAAATCGTCCCTCAGCAGGATCATATCAGCCGATGCGCGGGCGACTTCGGTGCCGCGAATTCCCATGCTCACGCCGATGTCGGCGCGACGGAGCGCGGGCGCGTCGTTAACGCCATCGCCGGTCATCGCCACTACCTCACCGTGGCGAACCAAAGCGTCCACGATGGCGAACTTCTGTTCGGGGCGGGCGCGCGCGAAGATACTGTGGTCGAGCACGGCCTGTGCAAACTGCCGCGGCTGCATCTTGTCCAGATCGTCGCCGGTAATGATCGAGTCGTCGCCATGGGCGACGCCGGCCGCGTCGGCGACCGCGTGGGCGGTGAGGGCGTGATCGCCTGTAATAAGCTTAAGCGCTATGCCCGCCCGCTGGCATCGCGCGACCGCCGCTGGAACCTCGGGTCGCACAGGATCCTGAAATCCGAGAAGTCCATAGAGCCGCAATCCCGCCTCATCCTCGGCCCGAACACCCGAAAACGAGCCGCCGGGGAGCGCGATACGCCCCGCGACAGCCAGCACACGCATTCCTCGGGACGCCATTTCGGCGTTGGCGGCTTGAGCCCCGAAAATCTCGGCTGGTGTGGCCGTGCAGTGTTCGAGAACGCCTTCAAGTGCGCCTTTCGCGGCGATTCGGTATTGCGGCTGTTCCGCGGCGCGGTTGAGTCTCCAGACGTGTGACATGTGTTTGCCGATCGGATCGAAGGGATGGTCAAAAGCGAGGTTCCATCGGGAGTGAAGCGAATCGACATCCAGACCATGCTGCACGCAATGCGCCACGATCGTTCGCTCGATGGCGTCGGCGGGACGCGGCTCGCAGGCCAGCGCGGCGGCTTCGAGCAAGGCGTCTTCCGAAGGGTGATCACCGAGCGGCAGATGAGCCTGTAGTGAATAGTCGCCTGTGGTCAGGGTACCAGTCTTGTCGATGCAGATTACCGTCGTGGCGCCGAGTGTTTCGACGCTGGCAAGCCGCCGGATCAGAACTCCAGTCCGGCTCAATCGCCACGCTCCAAGGCTGAGAAACAGCGCCAGTACGAGCACAAACTCCTCGCCAACCGCGGACATCGCGAGGCTCACCGCATAAAGGAATGCTTCATGTAGTGAGTCACCCCGCGCCCATTGCAGGAGGAACAACCCCGTCGCCGCGATAAGCGCCCCCGCGACCATCCATCGCACCATCTGCGCTGTCCGGCGCTGAATCGGCGTGGGTTTGTTCGGCGCATCGGCGACTAACTGCGCAAGATTGCCGTAATTCGTGCGAGCACCCGTAGCGGTAACTTCAGCGTCAGCCTGTCCGGTGATGACTCGGGATCCGGCAAATATTCTGTACTCGTCGGCGGCCGGCGCGTGATCTCCGCAAGATGCCTGCGCGCATTTTTGTCTCGGCTCCGCTTCGCCGGTGAGGTGCGATTCGTCCACCGTCAGATTAGCCTGCGAGCGCACGATCGAATCCGCATGCACCACGTCGCCTTCGCTGACCACAAGCAAATCGCCGGGAACGAGATCCTCCGCGGCGATCCGTGTCTCTTCGCCATCGCGGATTACCCGGGCATAGGGCGCGACGGCGCTTGCCAGCCGCTTGAGTGCTCCGCGCGCGCGGGCTTCGAGGATCACGTCAACTGAGAGCACCGGGATTATGGCGGCAAGGATTATCAGGCCGTCTCTTCGGTCGCCAAGAAAAAGGTATACAGCTCCGGTTGCCGCGAGCATCAGGGCCATCGGATCCGCCAGCGCAAGCAAGACCTCTTTGAGCACCGCGCTTCGTTTGTGCGGAACCAGCAAATTTGGCCCGTATACGCCGAGTCGGCGGCGAGCCTCTTCTTTGCTGAGTCCTGTGAATGCCGGGGTCACTCTGGAGGCCTGCTGTTCAAGCCTCGATCAAAAGACGATGAGCGGTTTAATGACGCCGTCGAGCTTCTTGTCCATCGTCTCGAAGGCCCTGGCGAGTTCATCGAAACGGAAGGTGTGGGTGGTCATTCTTGTGGGATCGACGTGGCCTGCTTGAAGGATTCTGATCAGACGCTCCATTCGCAGCCTGCCGCCCGGGCAGAGTCCGGAACGGATGCTCTTCTCCGCCATCCCGACGCCCCAATCGATTCGCGGTATGGAGACGAAATCGCCCTTGCCATGGTAGCCGGCGTTCGAGATGGTGCCGCCGGGCTTGGTGACCTTGCCGGCGTTCTGGAAGGTGTTGTCGCTCCCAAGAGCCTCGATGG
>VFSW01002235.1_pt1 | contig 29325 bp, 28 predicted proteins | sample 5358111 | NCBI WGS metagenome assembly VFSW01 (sample SAMN11554181, study PRJNA540505) | mine drainage metagenome | isolation source: sediment from site ElyBrook_90M | place: USA: Ely Copper Mine, Vershire, VT | collected 2017 | reverse complement strand
GACGAAGAGGGCGTGGACCGGGGGGGCGTCTTCGGGATTGTCACCCAGGTCGGTGAGCGCGTGGCCCAGCACAGACATATTGACGACGCGGGCGGGTCGGCCGAGGGGGCTCGCCTCCATCAGGTCGGGGCGCTGCAGCGCAGCGCCGTTCCACTTGAAGGCGCCGCTGGTGGAAAGCTGGAGACCGCCGCCGTAGTGCTTCCATGCGCCGGTGAGCGCCGGCAGCATGGCGATGGCGCGCGTGGCCGCGCCTCCGTTGTCACAGCGCTGGACGCCATAGTTCAGGCGGATGACGGCAGGTGTCGTGGTGGCGTAGTCGCGAGTCAGGCGCTCGATGTCGGCGACGGAGATGCCGGTGAGGGCGGAGACGCGCTCGGGAGGGTATTCGGCGGCGCGCTCGCGGAGCTGGTCGAAGCCGCAGGTCCAGCGCGAGACGTAATCCTGATCGAAGAGGCGGTCGCGGAGGATGATGTGCATCATGCCCAGCGCCAGCGCCGAGTCGGTGCCAGGGTTGATGGCGATGTGCCAGTCCGCCGCGCGCGCCGTGCGGGTGGCGTAGGGATCGATGACGACCAGCTTCGCACCGTTACGCCGGGCTTCTTCGACAAAAGGCCACAGATGAATATTGTTGCCGTGAATGTTCGCCGCCCAGGCAATGATCAGCTTTGCCTGAGCAAAGGCCTCCGTGTCGGGGCCGAGCTTGCGCCCGTAGACGGAGATGAGGGCCTGACCGCCGGTTTCCGAGCAGATCGTGCGGTCGAGTTGCGAGGCTCCGAGGCGATGGAAGAAGCGGCGGTCCATCGAGCCATAGCCAAGCAGGCCGATGGTGCCGGCGTAGGAGTAGGGCAGAATCGATTCCGGCCCGTGCTCGTGAGCGATGGCGACAAGTTTTGTGGCAACAGCCCCGAGGGCTTCGTCCCCCGTGATGCGCTCGAAGGCTTCTGCTGCGCGGTTGTGCGGCAGCGAAGTTTTGGGCCCGCCGGCACGGCGGCGCATGGGATAGAGAAGGCGATCGGGCGCGTAGACGCGGTCGAGGTATTTGGCGACTTTGCCGCAGAGGAACCCGCGCGTGACAGGGTGATTCGGGTCGCCGCGGAGTTTGGTGGCGCGTCCGGTTTCGTCAATCGTGACGAGCACCCCGCAGGAGTCGGGGCAGTCATGCGAGCAGACGGCATGCACGGTCCGGGGCATAAGAACAGGGTACAGGGAATAAGAAGCAGCCGGTAGCTTGTAGCGGGTAGCCAGTAGCTGGTCGAAGAACCTTCAGCGGGTGAGCTTTGCGGGTGCTTCTTCGGGGGTGGAAAGTGCTGTGGACGGGGTTGCGGGCGCGAGGGGCAGAGTGAAGAGGAAGGTCGCGCCGTTGCCGAGTTCGCTTTCGACCCGAATGGTGCCGCCGTGGGCAAGGACGATGTGCTTGACGATAGCGAGCCCCAGGCCGGTGCCGCCGGACTCGCGGGAGCGGGCTTTGTCGACGCGATAGAAGCGCTCGAAGATACGGCTGAGATGCTCTTCGGCCATGCCCTGGCCGAAGTCCTGCACGTAGAACTCGACGGCGCCTTCGAGGGGGCGAGCGCCGACGACGACCCGCTTGCCGGAGGCGCCGTATTTCATGGCGTTTTAGATCAGGTTGCCGAAGACCTGGGTCATGGCGTCGACGTCGGCGAGAACCAGAGCATCGGTGGTTTCGCCGGATTTGAGGGCGATTCCCGACTCGACGACCATGCCGGCCAGGGACTCGATGGCGTCCGCGACGAGGGCAGAGGCGCGGACGGGCTGCACACGCGGCCTGCGCTGTCCGGACTCGATCTGGGCGAGGGCGAGCAGATCTTCGGTGAGGCGATTCACGCGGCGTGCGTTCTTCAGGATGATGGCCATGAATTCGCGCGCGTGATCGGGGAGTTCCATCTCCTCTTCGAGGAGAGTTTCGACGTAGCCGGAGATGGAGGTGAGGGGGGTGCGCAGCTCGTGGGAGACGTTGGCGATGAAGTCGCGGCGGGTCTTCTCGGCGCGCTCGATTTCGGTGACGTCGTGGAGGACGGCGACGGCTCCACCGTCGGGCGTTGGGGCGGCGCTGACTTCGAAGGCGCGCCCGGGCACGACGGAGATGGCCCGTCCGGTGGCGATGCGGCGCTCGCGCAGAGCAGCGTCGACGCATTTGAGGATGTCGGGATCGCGGACGCTGACCACGAGGGATTTTCCCGGGCGGACCGCGCCGGGCGCGATGCTCTGCATGACGGCGTTGGACCAGCTGACCTGACCGGAAGCGTTCACAGCGATGACCGCCTCCTGCATGGAGTCGAGGAGTGCGGCCAGCTCGCGCTGCTTGGATTCGAGCGCCTGGAAGGACCGCTCGAGGCGGTCGGCGGTGGTGTCGAGGGCGCGGGCCACTTCGCCGATCTCGTCGTCGGCATCCTCCTCGATGCGGGCAGTGAAATCGCCGCCGGCGATGCGCCCGGAGAAATCGACGATGCGGCTCAGGCGCGCTGCGATGCGATGCGCCAGCCAGGCCGAGGCAAGCGTGGCGAGAACCAGCGCAATCAGAGACGCAGTGAAAAGGTCGCGGCGCAGGATGTGGAGGGCGGCGGCGCGCTGTTCGGTGCTGAGGGAGGCGACGCGGGCTTCCTCGTGCAGGGAGTGCTCGACGATGTTGCGGAAGGACAGGTCGAGGATGGCTGTGGCGATGCACAGAACCAGGAGGAAAGAGAAGAGGAGTTTGGAGAAAACTCTGCCGGTCACGCGGCCATCCTGACGGAATAGCGGAGTGGAACCATTATCGCGTGATCGCAGCGCGGTGGCATCGCGCGCGCTGTGGATTTACCCCTGATCGTCGGCGGAGGGCCCATACAAGCCGGGGATGGGCACATCGAGCAGGCGCAGGAAGACGCCAAGCTGGGCGCGGTGATGGATGATGTGATCCATAAAAATGCGGCGCAGCGCCATGACCCGAGGGATCGAGGCGAGAACCCGGTCGCCCATTTTGATGGTCCAGACGACCGACAGCTGATTCTCGTGAAGACCCGCCAGGGCCGCACGGGCGTTGCTGGCAGCGGTGTCGAAGTGGTCCAGGAGGTCAGCGGTCGAGGACGCGGTCCAGGGGGTGAATCCGGGCTGGCGAACCAGCTCCTCAGTGGCGATGATGGCGCTGCAGCGAGCGGGTAGATCGGCGACATGGGAGGCAAGCCGGCCGAGGGTCATCGACTTTTCGTGTGGCTTCCAGGTGAAGCGGGCTTCGGGCACGCGCTCGAGGATCTTGCGAGTGCCTGGCATCTCGAGGTCGAATTCCTGCAGGAACAGCTCAGGGATGGTCATGAGACCTATTGTGCGCTACGCGGCTGTGAACTAAACGGCGGCTCGCTCGGCGGCTCGCGGAATTTCAAATCGGTAGCCGGCGCCGCGCACGGTTTTAAGATAGCGCGGATTCTCCGGGTCGGTTTCGATCTTCTCGCGGATGCGGCGGACGTAGACGTCGACGGAGCGCGGGGTAACGAAGCGAGCATCGCCCCAGACGGCGTCGAGCAGGTGATCGCGGCTGAAGACGCGGCCAGGATGGCGGGCGAGGTAGTCGAGGAGACGGAATTCTGTGGCGGTGGTGGTGGTGAGATTGCCGCGGACGCGGAGCTGCATGGCGCTGGCGTCGATCTCGACGTCTTCGAAGGCGATCGCCGAGGGAGTGGTGGGGCGCTCGAAGCGACGCAGGACGGCTTTGACTCGTGCGAGGAGTTCGCGGGGAGCGAAGGGCTTGGTGACGTAATCGTCGGCGCCGAGTTCAAGGCCGAGAACGCGGTCGTTCTCCGCGGCGCGCGCGGTGACAAAGATGATGGGGATGGCGCTGAGAGCGGGATGATTGCGCAGGCGGCGGCAGACATCGAGCCCATCACCGCCGGGAACCATGATGTCGAGCAGGAAAAGAGCGGGTGCCTGGCGCTCTGCGTCGGGAATCAGACTGGCGGGCGTGGCGTAGATGCGCGCCGGGAATCCGGCGGCTTCCAGATGATGCTGGATCAGGCGGGCGATGTCGGCATCATCCTCAAGCACGAAAACGGTCTGGCTCAAGTGAAAGGTTCCTTTCCCGGTTAACCGGTTGGCGGGTGGCGCGTTCCGCCCTCAGGCTAAACCTGGAGGGGCAAAGAGATTGCAAACGTTGTGTTAATTCGGAGGGGGAGGGCAGGCCGAAGTCCCCAGGATTGCGGGAACCGGCCGTCCGGACGCGATTTGCGCTGTTTTTACCCTTCAGATCGAGGGGTTTGCGCAAATTTCAGGGTGTTATACTTTGGTCAAGGCTGCGCCCAAAACCCCAGGACCCAGCAAGCTGCGTGGGGCGATCTAACTGCCCCCGGGGTCTGGCAGGTGAACAGGATCCGTGTCCCTTCCGACTATTCTGTGCATTGACGACGAAGCGCTTGGGCTGCAAATCCGCAGAGCGGTGCTGGAGCAGGCCGGCTATCAGGTTCTGATTGCGGTCGATGGTCCAACGGGGTTGTCGTTGTTTCGCGGGAACACGATCGACGGGGTGGTGCTCGACTATTACATGCCCGAAATGGATGGCGGCGCGGTGGCGGAAACGATGCGGCGCGAGCGGCCGGAAGTCCCCATTATGCTGCTCTCCGCGTACATCAATTTGCCGGCGGAGGTCGTGGCCCTTGCGGATATCACCCTGCTGAAGGGCGAGGGGCCGCAGGAACTGCTGGACAAGCTGCACCAGATGCTCAGGTCCGCCGCGCCGAAGGGTCAGGCAATCGGGGGGACCGCTTGAAGGAGCCCCAATTCAATCGGACCCTGCGGCAGCTGGTAGCGCTACCCATTGTGCTGCTGATCCTGATGGCGGGATTTCTGGTCTGGCAGAACGCAGCAACAACCGAGGCGCAGAGGGCCCTCGATCACAGCGATCAGGTGTCAGCACAGGTGCAGGAACTCCAGAATCTGTTCGTCGATCAGGAGACCGGGTTGCGGGGGTTCCAGCTGACGGGCGATGCGGTGATGCTGGATCCGTGGAAGGCGGCGGCCGCCCCGATCCAGGCTCACTTCGCAACCTTGCGCCGGATGCTGTCCGGAGACGCGCAGCAGATCCAGGCCGTCGATGACCTGGAAATTCGTTACAACCAGTGGCTGGGATTCGCGAATGCAGTGCTGAGCGAGGACGCGGCGGCGCTGAAAGCTTCCGGCATGGACCAGCGCGGCAAGGCGATGATGGACGGGGTTCGCGCCACGACGTCGAGAATGCTGCAACACGAAGACGATCTGAGGGCCAGCAGACTCCGTCACGCGCGCTGGCTGGAGGGACGGGAGCTGATCTCGCTGCTGGTTTCAGCCGCAGTGGTGGGCATCTTCCTGGCCCTGTTTACGCGACATCATGTGCATTCGATTTCGGCGAGCTATCAGCGGCGGATTGCAGAGATCACCGAGCGCTCCAGCGATCTTTACGAGAGTCAGCAATGGTTCAGGACAACACTGGAGTCGATTGGCGACGCGGTGATCGCCTGCAACGAGCGGGGAGCCGTGACGTTCATGAACGAGGTTTCGGAGAAGCTGACGGGCTGGCGGCTCGCCGAAGCGCAGGGGAAGCCGCTGGTGAAGGTGTTCCGCATCGTCAATGAGCAGACGCGGAAGCCGTCAGAGAACCCGGTGGACAAGGTGCGGCGGCTGAAGCAGGTGGTGGGTCTGGCGAATCACACGTTGCTGATCGCGCGCGATGGCCGCGAATGTGTGATCGATGACAGCGCGGCTCCGATTATGAGCGGGACAGGCAAGATGATCGGTGTTGTGCTGGTGTTCCGCGACGTGACCGAGGAGCGGCAGGTGCAGGCAGCGCTGGTCGCGTCGGAGAAGCTGGCGGTCGCGGGGCGGCTGGCCGCGAGCATCGCGCACGAGATCCACAATCCGCTGGATTCGGTGGCGAACCTGCACTACCTGCTGGCGCAGGAGAGCGATCCGGAAAAGCGCGACGAGTTCCTGCGCCTGGCGCAACAGGAACTGGGGCGCACGATGCAGATCAGCCGCACGATGCTGAGCCTGTACCGGGAGCCGAAGGCGCCGATCCAGATCGACCTGCGGGAGCTGATCGAGGGCGTGCTGTTGCTGCTCGACCGGCGGCTGCGGCACCAGGGCATTCAACTCGAGACGAGGATTGCGGGGAATCTTGCAGTGGAGGGCTTCCCTGCCGAGCTGCGGCAGGTGTTCACCAACCTCATCGTGAACGCGGTCGAGGCAGCGGGCATGAAAGGGAAGGTTCGCATCACGATGCAGAACGCCGAATCCGCCGAGCTGTATGGGGCGGGGACGCTGATCGACGTGGCGGACAGCGGGCCGGGAATTTCAGCCGAAGCGGCGAAGAAGCTGTTTCAGCCATTCTTTACGACCAAGGGCGCAGAAGGCACGGGCCTGGGCCTCTGGGTGAGCATGGGCATCGTGCAGAAGCATGGCGGATCGATCAGCGTGGTCGACCGGCCCGATGCGGAACTGCCCGGGGCGTGCATTCGCGTCTTTCTGCCGGCGCGGACGATGGCGCGGCAGGCCGGAGCGCCTGCGGCCTGAGCCGGTCTCATCGGAGACGATCCAATCCAAAGCTAGTGTGCGTGGCCGTGGTGATGGTGGTGATGCGCCTCAACTTCCTCAACCGTCACCAGACAGCCGTGGGCGGTCTCGCAGACCATATGCTCGAACTGCAGGGTGGTGTGGTAGATGCGGAAGCGCTCGCGCAGCACGCCATTGATGCGGTCGAGGATGAGGTTGCTCTCCGACGGCGGGATGTCGGCGATGGTGATGTGGCTGGAGAGCGCATGGCTGTTCGAGCCGAGACTCCAGACATGCAGGTCGTGAACATCCTCAACGCCCTCGATGGCGGACAACGTGGTGCGGATATCGCCCAGGGAGATGCCGCGCGGCGTGCCTTCGAGGAGGATGTTGAGCGTCTCGCGCACGATCGAGGCCGACGACCAGAGGATAAGGGCGGCGATGGCGAGCGAAAGCGCGGGGTCGATCCAGGTGCGGCCCGTGAGGAGGATGGCGAGTCCGCCGACGATAACCGCGGCGGTGGACAGCGTGTCCCCCAGCATATGGATGAAGACGCTGCGGATGTTGATGTCGTGACTGACCCGCCAGAGCATGGCGGCGATGAGTCCGTTCATCAGCACGCCGGCAGCGGCGACGACCATCATGATTTTCGGCTGAATGTCGGCCGGCTGGGTGAAGCGGTGGATGGCCTCGGTGGCGATCCAGGCGGAAATGACGATCAGCGTGATCGCATTCAGAAATGCCGCGAGCACACCGGCGCGCTGATAGCCGAAGGTCTTCTTGTCGGTGGCAGGACGAGTCTGGAACCAGACGGCCACGAAAGAAAGCACGATGGCGAGCGCATCCGAGGCGTTGTGTCCGGCTTCGGAGACGAGGGCCAGGGAGTGGGCGCGCAGTCCGGCGACGAGCGTGAGCACCACGTACGCGACGGTGGCGATGAGAGAGAGGCGCAGCACTCGCTGCATGGCTGCAGTATTCGCCCCATGAACATGCATACAGGGTCAGTTTAATCCTCTGGTGGAGGGTTCATTGCACAGGAGCGGAAGCGTGAGGGTTGCTGCGTTCAGGCAAGGGGCGCGCGGGTACGGAGTCGGCGGTGGTGCGCAGGCCGCTCCAGTTTTCAGCGACGACGATGCTGTTCTCCGGACGGTGGATGTCGTAGCGGACCGAACAGGGAAAGCCGAGGCGCAGTTCGGAGGGATTCACGAGATCGCGCAGGGTCGTGACTTCCTGGGAGCATTCGTAGGCGACGCCGCCGATCTCGTATTTGTAGAGGATGAAGTGAATCTCGCGGGGCTGGTCCTGCGAGTCGCTGAGGGGCTCAAGTTCGGAAATGTCGAGGATGGTGCCGTCGATGATGCGGCCGGAGCGGACTAACTGGGCGCGGCGCTCGCGCTCGAGTTCTTCGGCCGTGGGGCGTCGGCGCAGGATGAGCCAGGTGGTGACGCCGCCAATGCAAACTACCGCGGCTGCAACCGTCCCGATCACGCGGGGATCGTGCAGTGACTGGCCGAACATCCGGTGGGCTCCGAGAGGGCGGGGCGTGAGACAGCGCCGACCTTTGCAGGATAGCTCAGAATGGCGGGAATTGTGATGCCATGGCGGGCGCCTCGCCGCGAGTAGGTAACGTACGGCTGCGCTATACTCGCTGAAGACATGGTGGAACGCAGGTTTTCAGGAACGGCCGCTTCAAGCGGTCGTTTTTCCTTCAGCGCGAAAGGTACTGGGCGGAGCAGAGCGGAGTCCGGAAACAGGCCCCGGATCCGGTCGACGACTGTCATTTGTGTGCGGCGTGGAAGCAGCGTGGTGATGGCGGCCGATGGCCAGGTCACCATGGGCGAAGCGGTCTTCAAGCACACGGCAAAGAAGATCCGGCGCCTCTACCAGGATAAGATTCTGGCCGGGTTTGCCGGTTCGACGGCGGACGCGTTTTCCCTTTTCAGCCGTTTCGAGAACAAGCTGGAGCAGTATGCCGGGAATCTGGGGCGCTCGGCCGTGGAGCTGGCCAAGGACTGGCGCACAGACAAGATGCTGCGGAACCTGGAGGCGCTGCTGGTGGTAACGGACCTCAGCCAGACGTTTCTGATCAGCGGCTCCGGCGACGTGATCGAGCCCGACGAAGGCATTGCGGCTATCGGAAGCGGTGGGTCGTATGCGCTCGCCGCGGCACGCGCACTCATGGAGAACACCGAGATGAGCGCGCGGGAGGTCGCCGAGAAGGCGATGAAGATCGCCGGCCAGATCTGCATTTACACCAACGACAAGATCACGATCGAAGAACTGAACGGGGCAGCCGGTAGCCAGTAGCCTGTAGCCGGTAGCGATCCTCGACCAGGATCAGGAATTGAAAAACCTATGGCGATTTATTTACCGGGAACCGCGGAAGACCAGGAGTTGTCGCTCGAAGAGCTGACGCCGCGGGAGATTGTGGCGGAACTGGACAAGTACGTGGTGGGGCAGAAGGCGGCCAAGCGGGCCGTGGCCATTGCGCTGCGCAACCGCATGCGGCGGCAGAAACTCACCCCGGATCTCGCCGACGAGATCATGCCCAAGAACATCATCATGATCGGGCCTACGGGCGTGGGTAAGACAGAGATCGCGCGCCGTCTGGCGAAGCTGACGAACTCGCCCTTCCTCAAAATCGAGGCGTCGAAATTCACCGAAGTCGGTTATGTAGGACGCGATGTTGACTCCATCGTGCGCGATCTGGTGGAGATCGCCATCGACATGGTCCGCGAGGAGAAACTCGAAGAGGTCGAGGATCGCGCGGAGATGAACGCCGAGGAGCGCCTCCTGGACGTACTGCTGCCGGCTCCAGCGCAGCCGGCGCCCGCGGCTTCGGGGCAGACCCCGGGGCACGGCGGAAATGGCCCTGTTTCTGGTGCGGTGGTCGAGGGGAACACGATCACACTGCCTCCTCCAGGCGGGACAGCCGGCGACTCGCACCATCGCACGCGCGAGAAGCTGCGGCAGCAGTTCCGCGAGGGCAAGCTGGACGACCGCATGGTGGAAATCGATGTGCGGGAGCGGAATTCCCCGTCCTTCGAGATCATCTCCAACCAGGGCGTCGAGGAGATGGACGTCAATCTCAAGGACATGCTGCCGAACATCTTCGGGCAGCGCACCCGCAAGCGGAAGATGAAGGTGTCGGATGCGTTCGAGTACCTGGTGCAGGAGGAGGAGAGCCGCCTGATCGATATGGATCAGGTGACGCGCCTCGCCGTGGAGCGCGTGGAGACCTCGGGGATCGTCTTCCTGGACGAGATCGACAAGATTGCCGGGCGCGAAGGCGGCCATGGGCCGGATGTATCGCGCGAAGGCGTGCAGCGGGACATCCTGCCGATTGTGGAAGGCACGACGGTGAACACGCGCTACGGCATGGTGCGCACGGATTTCATCCTGTTCATCGCGGCGGGCGCATTCCACGTGTCGAAGCCGAGCGACCTGATTCCGGAGTTGCAGGGGCGTTTCCCGATCCGGGTGGAGCTGCAGTCGCTGACGGTGGAAGATTTCGTACGGATTCTTACAGAGCCGAAGTCGTCTCTTGTTCGGCAGTACACGGCACTGCTCGAAACCGAGGGTCTGAAGCTGGAGTTCACGCCGGAAGCGATCGCGGAGATGGCGCAGTTTGCCTTCAAGGTGAACGAAGGCACGGAGAACATCGGGGCGCGGCGTCTGCACACGATTATGGAGAAGGTGCTGGACGAGATCAGCTTTTCCGCTCCGGACCTGACGCGCACGCAATCGAATGGCGATGCGAAGAATCAGAGCACGGTGGTGGAACTGGCTGCAGTGGGCGAGGGAACGACGGCGCCGCTGCCCGTGATCGAGCGCGAGACCGCGAACGGAACGGAGAAGGTGATGGTCATCGATCCCGAGTACGTGCGGCATATGGTGGCGGACATCGTGAAGAACCAGGATCTGTCGCGCTACATTCTGTAGCGAGCTAAGGGCCGGTCAGCGGGAAACCGGTCAGCTGAGAAGCGGTCGGCTAAAGTTCGGTCAGCTGAGGAGCGGACTGTGGCTTCGCTCCCCTACAATCGGAACGATGTCGACCACGGTACGTTCCTTTTCAAAGATCAATCTTGGGCTGGCGATTGGGCCCACGCGCGCCGATGGTTTTCACGGCCTGACCAGCTGTTATCAGACGCTGGCGGCGCATGACCTGGTCACGGTCGAGGCTCGCCCCGCGAAGGTGACCAGCCTTCGGCTCACCAGCAACAACGAGCGGGTTCCCACGGACAACCGCAATACCGCCTGGAAGATGGTGGAGCGCGCGCTGGACGCTATGCGGGCACAGTCCGACGTTCACATCCACATTGAGAAGCGGCTGCCGGTGCAGGGTGGGATCGGCGCGGGTTCGGCGAATGCGGTCGCGGCGCTGATCGGACTGGAACAGGAACTGGCTCGCGCCGGAGTCGCCGAGCTGCCGGGGGCGGAGCGCCTGCGGATCGCGGCGCTTGTGGGGTCCGATGTGCCGCTGTTCCTGATTGGAGGAACCGTGCTCGGCCTGGGGAGGGGCGAGGAAGTGTCGCCGCTGCCGAGTATTCCTCCCACCGAGTGCGTCCTGGCGCTGCCGGAGGTGGGAGTTTCGACGCCGCAGGCCTATCGGGACTGGGACGCGCTGCAGAGCGCGGGGGACAGGGGGCACGGTACAGATGCGGAATTGACCGCCGATGGTGGGTCCGATAGACTAGCTACGTTGAGTCGAGCTCTTGCCTCGGCCTTTGTGCTGAGGCATCCCGGGGGAAGTTTAACCGGGGTTGGCGCGCACTCCTCCGGTGTCTCCGCTGTGAGCGGCGACCGGGCCGGGAAAACGGGGAATCCGCTTCTCGCGCTTGTCCGAACCGGGATCGAAAACGACTTCGAAGAGGTCGTCTTCCGGCAGTATCCCTCTCTCGGAAATATCAAGCGCATTCTTGCGGGCTCCGATGATCCCGGGGAGGCGGCCGTGTACGCGGCGCTCTCCGGCTCCGGATCGGCCCTGTTCGGGCTCTACGGAACGGCGGAAGCAGCGGATGCGGCGGAGTCGCGGCTCAGGGAAGCGGGTATTCGATCGCTGCGCACGCTAACGCTGGCGCGGGACGAATACTGGCGGACGATGGTGGTGCATTCATAGCGGTCGGCGGTACAGCAGTTAGCAGGAGACGTTGAGCCAGGAGCGTTGAGCGAAGGACGGTCAGCAAAGATAACTTCGCGGCGTGGTTCAGGGTAGTTTTGCTAATGGCCTTGTCGCTCAACGTATTTTGCTAACAGTTTTTCGCTGAAACGCACTGGGCGATCGACTAATGGTAGGTCAAGTGCCTTTGGAGCACTTTGTCCAGGTTCGAATCCTGGTCGCCCAGCCAAAGCTTGCAGGAACGGCCGGCAAAAGATCGCCGCAGGGATGAAGCAGGATAACCATGCAAACCAGCCTGGAGGATCTTGTGAAGACGGACACGATCGAAGCAGTGGGAGCAGCCACGGCGAATCCGGCGGCGGCTCAGGGGGACGGCGCGAAGGCGAAACAGCAGCCGCGGCGTTCACGAGTATCGAACGAAGACCGGCGGTTCAAGGTTTTCTCCGGTTCTGCGAACCGGGAACTGGCCGAGGAGATTTGCAGGCATATCGGCGTCACGCTGGGCGAGACGAGGATGCAGCGCTTCTCCGATGGGGAAGTTTATTTCCAGCTGCTGGAAAACGTGCGCGGGGCGGACGTTTTTGTAGTGCAGCCCACCTGCTGGCCGGTCGACCAGCACCTGGTGGAGTTGCTGATCATGATCGACGCGCTGAAGCGCGCGTCGGCAGGAAGGATTACCGTGGTGGTTCCGTATTACGGATATGCGCGGCAGGATCGCAAGGATCGCCCTCGTGTGGCGATCTCGTCGAAGCTGGTCGCGGATCTGATGACCACCGCCGGAGCGCATCGCGCGCTGTTCATGGACCTGCACGCCGCGCAGATTCAGGGCTTCTTCAATATCCCGGTCGACCACATGTTCGCCAGCCCGGTCATGATCGGATACATCCGGGAACTCAATCTGCCCAATCTGACGGTCGTTTCGCCGGACGCCGGCGGCGTGGAGCGCGCGCGGCACATCGCGACGAAGCTGGGCGTGCCCATGGCCATCGTCGATAAGCGGCGCACCGATATCAATGTCACCGAAGTGATGAACGTGATCGGTGACGTAACCGGGCAGACGTGCCTGATTGTCGACGACATCATCGACACCGCCGGCACGCTGGTAAAGACGGTGGACACCCTTCTGGAGAAAGGCGCGCTCAAGGTGTATGCGGGGGCGTCGCATCCGGTGCTGTCGGGCGAAGCCGTGCAGCGCATTGCCAATTCGAAATTAGAGCAGTTGTTTGTTACGGATTCGATCCCGCTGCGCCCGGAAGCACAGGCGTTGAAGGATTCGGGAAAGCTCAAGGTGCTTTCGGTGGCGGGCCTGCTGGGCGCGGCCATCCTGAGCATTCACATGGAGACCAGCGTGAGCACGCTGTTCAGTTAGAAGCAGCCCATAGCCAGTAGCCAATCGGGAGTAGCTGGTGGCTAGCAGCTAAACAATCAATGGCGGCGCGCTGTGAAGCGGGCCGTACAGAAGGGAGTGGGGAGCGCAGTCGAAGCTAAAGGCTAAGAGCTAATAGCTGAAGGCTGTCTTTCCATGCCCGAGGAGAGAGAGATGATTACCCAGGAAGTCGTCAGCGCAGCGCCCCGCGAGGGCAAGTTCAACAAGAATGCGGCGCGCCGCGTTCGTGCTCGGGGCAAGGTGCCCGCCGTCGTTTATGGTGCAGCCGAGCCTGCAGTTGCGGTGGAAGTCGATCCGAAGCAGATCCAGAAGATCCTGCACTCGGAGACCGGCCATAACAGCATCTTCGATCTGGATGTCTCCGGTTCCACGGCGAAGGTGATGATTGTGGACTGGCAGTACGAGCCGATCAAGGGCAAGCTGATCCACATCGACTTCAAGCGCATCGCGCTGGACAAGGTGATCCGCGTGGAAGTGCCGATTCATCTGACTGGCGTTGCCGTCGGCGTAAAAACTTCGGGTGGCATTCTGGACCAGATGCTGCGCGAGGTCGAGATCGAGTGCCTGCCGGGCGATATCCCGAACGCCATCTCGGTGGACGTTTCGAACCTCAACTTCGGCATGGTGCTGCGCGTCTCCGATTTGCCGCACACGGACAAGCTGCGCTTCCTGACGCCGGAAGACAAGCCGGTGGCACACGTGGTTTCCATCAAGGAAGAAGTAGTTGCGACACCGGACGCCGAGGCTGCGGCTGCAACCGCGACACCTGCGGAGCCGGAAGTGGTGAAGAAGGGCAAGCAGGAGACCGCGGAAGGCGCGGCTGCTGCTCCCGCCGCGGAAAAAGGCGGCAAGAAGTAAGTGGGAGGCGGCATGTTTCTGGTGGTCGGGCTCGGGAATCCCGGCATCGAGTACCAGTTCACGCCGCACAATGCGGGGTTTTTGGCGATCGACCGCATCGCCGGTGAGCACAACGCAGAGGTGGTGAACCGCCGCTGCCGCGCGCTCACCGCCAGGGTGCGGATGGCAGGCCGGGAGGTGATCCTGGCCAAGCCGGAGACCTGGATGAACCTCAGCGGGCATTCCGTCGGGGACCTGGTGGACGAGCTGGAACTGGACACCGATCTCCCGGAAAACCTGCTGGTGATTTACGACGAGCTGGATTTGCCACTGGGAAAGTTACGAATTCGGGAGCGTGGCAGCCCGGCAGGACATAACGGAGCGCGTTCGGTCTCAGGAGCTCTGGGAACGGACGACTGGTGGCGGATCCGGGTCGGAGTCGGACCGGAGCCTGGAGTGAAGGAAGAAGCCTTTCGGCGCGGCAAGGATTATCTGCTGACGTCGATGGGGAAAAAGGATCTGACGGCAATCGATCCGGTTCTGGATCGGGTTGCACGCGCCGTCGAGATGGTGGTGACGAAAGGAATTTCGCCCGCCATGAACGAGTTCAACCGCCGTGAAGATACCGGAAACGGCACGGCGGCGAAGTGAAGGAAGCGAATTTCTGTTGCCGGGCCCGCGGGTCCGGAAGGAAGAGAAGCAAACGATGCAACGTCTCTATGAGGTGATGTTTATCGTTCGGCCCGACGTGGCCGACGAGGATGTGGACAAGCTGATCGCAAGCCTGGACCAGACGATAACAGGCGGCGGCGGCTCGGTTCGCTCGACCGAGAAGCTGGGCAAGCGCAAGCTGGCCTATATGGTGCGGAGATTCAACGACGGCAACTACATCCTGCTGACCATCGACGCCGATGGCTCGCTGATCGCGGAACTGGAGCGCCGTCTGCGCGTCTCCGAGCCAGTGATCAAGTTCATCACGGTGCGCATGGATGAGGAAGAGAAGCGCCTCGCGAAGGTCAGGGCGATCCGCGCGACCAAAAAGAAACTGAGCGCGATGCCGCCGGCTCCGGCTCCTGCTGCGGTGGAAGCGCCCGAACCCGCGGCAGCGCCTGCGGCGCCGGAAGCGGCTGCGGAAACGGCAACTCAGGCCAGCGCCTGAGCGCGCTCGGCAGGACAGGAATTCAAAATTTTGGCGGCGCCGGAAGCGGCTGCCCGCCGGAGGAAATGAGATGGCTGACGAAGTGACGACACCAACGAATGCAAGGCCGGACGCGCCGGCAGGACGTCCCTCCGGACCCGGTGGGCGAGGCCCGGGCGGACCGGGTGGACCCGGCGGACGGAAGTTCTTCCGCCGCAAGAAAGTCTGCAAGTTCTGTACGGAAAAGATCGACGCGATCTCGTATCGCGACGTGCGCCTGTTGCAGGGATTTGTGGCTGAGCGCGGCAAGATTGTGCCCCGGCGCCTGACCGGCGTCTGCACGACGCACCAGCGGCGCCTGACCCGTGCGATCAAGCAGGCGCGCAATATCGCTCTGCTGCCGTTCGCAGCCAGGTTCTAAGATCGGCTAAAAACCGGTCAACAAAGAAGCGGTCAGCGGAAATGCGGTCAGCCTATGGCGAACCGCAGCCCCGATGCCAACTGAGCTCTGAGCTCTGTGCTCCGAGCACTGGAGATCTGCAATGGAAGTGATTCTCAGAGAAGATGTGTCGAATCTGGGCCACCGCGGCGATGTGGTGAAGGTCGCCGACGGGTATGCACGAAATTACCTGCTGCCGAAGAAGCTCGCCAAAGAAGCGACGGCCGCCAACCGCTCCGAGATCGAGCAGATGAAGGCCTCGGCGGTTCGTCGCTCCGCAAAGGAAAAGGCCGAGGCCGAGCAGCTGGTCACGCAGCTTAACACCGTGGCACTGGTCTTCACGCGCAAAGTCGGCGAAGGCGACCATCTGTTCGGGTCGGTGACCTCCTCTGACATCGCGCAGGAACTGGCCGCCAAGGGCTTCAACATCGATCGCAGGAAGGTCCAGCTGGACGAGCCGCTGAAGTCGACCGGGGAGTTCCACGTTCCGGTGAAGCTGCACCGCGAGGTCACGGCGCACATCGGCGTGACCGTGAAGGGCGAGGAAGTCGCAGCAGAGTAAGTCTGAAGGCTCCGGAGGCTGGCCTGGTCGCTTCTCAGGCCCGTCTCCGGGGCCTGTTCTCTGTCCGCGCGCGCGGGATGAGAAGATAGGAACATACCGTTCCCGGTTCTCATCCATGTTGAAGGTCATCTCCTCGCACGTTTTCCTGAATCACCGGCTGCACCCCGGGCTGCTGGACGTTTTTGCCCGCACGGGAGCAGAGGGCGTCGAGCTTTTTGCGGCGCGCCAGCACTTCGACTACAGCAGCCGCTCGCACATCCGCGAACTCGCGGAGTGGTTCAGGGCTAATCCCACCGAAGCATTTTCGATGCACGCGCCGCTCTACTCCGATACGGAGATGGGGCGCGGCGGCGGGCCTGCCGTCAACGTGATCCATCCGGAAAAAAGCCGGCGCATCGATGCCATGGACGAGATCAAGCGCGCGCTCGAAGTGGCGGAGGTATTGCCCTTCCGGTTCCTCATCCTCCATCTTGGGGAGCGTGAGGACACGTGGGGGCTGCGCGCTCTGGAGCACTCCATCACCGCGCTCGAGCATCTGCGCGCCTTCGCGAATCCCCTGGGCGTAAAGCTGCTGGTGGAGAATCTGCAGGGCGATGTGGCAAACCCGGCGCATCTGGTGGAAATTCTGACCTCGGGCCACTTCCAGGACATCGGCGTATGCCTCGATGTGGGCCATGCGCACCTGGGCGACGGCGTGCCCTCGACGCTCTCCGAAGTCAACGGCTATGTCCGCTCGTCGCACCTGCACGACAACAAGGGCGATCGGGATGCGCATCTGTGGCCGGGCGACGGGACGATCCCCTGGGACGAAACGCTGGGCGGGTTGAAAGCGGCGCCGCAGGTTCCGGCCGGGGTGCTGGAGATTCACTACGGGCTGGGAGAGTCTCCTGAAGCCGTCGGAGAAAAGGCAAAGAAAGCCTTTGAGAAGATGGACGCGGCAAAAAAGCTCAGTTAGAGGCGGTTATGGCAGAGGAAACGGCAGGAATTGTAACGGAGACTGCGACAAAAGCTCCGCTTTCGACCATCGCCGCAATTGGCGCGCACGAGGGACAGACCGTCACGCTGCAGGGATGGCTCTACAACCTGCGCGAGAGCGGGAAACTGCTCTTTCCCATCTTTCGCGATGGGACCGGGACGATCCAGGGCATTGTGCCTAAAGCCGCGGTGACGCCGGAAGTCTTCGAGACGGTGAAGTTGCTCACGCAGGAGTCGTCGGTGGTGGTCACGGGCAAGGTTCGCGCCGACAAGCGCGCGCCGGGCGGCTACGAACTGGATGTGGAAAGCGTCGACGTCGTGCAGCGGGTTCCGGAAGACGATCCGTTCCCGATTTCGCTGAAGGAGCACGGCACCGATTTTCTGATGGAGCACCGGCATCTGTGGGTGCGGACGCCGCGCCAGGCGGCGATCCTGCGCATTCGCGCAGAGATCATCAAGGCTGCACGCGATTTTCTCGACGACAACGGATTTGTGCTGACCGATCCGCCGATCCTGACGCCGGCGGCCTGCGAGGGGACCAGCACGCTGTTTCCTGTGGACTACTTCGGCGACCAGGCTTACCTGACGCAGAGCGGCCAGCTCTACATCGAGAGCACGGCGCTGGCGCTGGGCAAGGTCTATTCGTTTGGGCCGACGTTCCGCGCGGAAAAATCGAAAACGCGGCGCCATCTGACGGAGTTCTGGATGGTCGAGCCGGAGTGGGCGTTTGCGACGCTCGACGATCTGATGGGGCTGGCGGAGAACTTTATCAGCGCGATCGTCCAGAAGGTGCTGGCGAAACGCGCGGCAGAGTTGAAGACCATCAACCGCGACCCCGCGAAGCTCGCATCGATCCAGCCGCCGTTCCCGCGCCTGCGCTATGACGAAGCCGTACAGATGCTCAACGATGCGCACGCCAAGGGGATTCTCGAGGCGCCGTTCGAGTACGGCAACGACTTTGGATCGCCGGATGAGACGTACATCTCATCGCAATTTGACAGGCCTGTGATGGTGCACCGGTATCCTGCGGCAGTGAAGGCGTTCTACATGGAGCCGGACCCGAAGGACCCGAAGTACGCGCTGTGCGTCGACGTGCTGGCCCCGGAAGGCTACGGCGAGGTCATCGGTGGGTCGCAGCGTATTCACTCCTACGAGCTGCTGAAGAAGCGGATCGAGGAGCACCAGTTGCCAATCGATGCGTTCAAGTGGTATCTCGATCTGCGGCGGTATGGTTCGGTTCCGCATTCGGGTTTTGGCATGGGGATTGAGCGCGCAGTGGCATGGATCTGCGGACTCGATCACGTGCGCGAGACCATTCCCTTCGCCCGGACGCTGAATCGAATGTATCCGTAGTGATCTATGGCAAGACCGAGTGAGACAACTGTACAGGCCGGATCGCCGGCCGGTGTGACCTCGCCTGCACCCGCTTATGGCGGTGTGCAGTCGCTGCCTCCACGCAAGATCAAAGTCATCGGCGTGCCTCTGGACCTGGGCGCGTCCCGGCGCGGCGTCGATATGGGACCATCGGCAGTACGGGTGGCCGGACTCGAAGCGCGCCTCGAAGCGCTCGGCCACGAAGTGCGCGACGGCGGCAACATCAGCGTGGCCATCGCGGAGACCAAGCCGTCGGGCCACCAGAGCGCGCGCTATCTGAAGGAGATCACCGAGACCTGCACCCGCGCGGCGGAGATGGTGCTGAAGACGCTGAACGAGGGCATGACACCGGTGATTCTGGGCGGGGATCACTCGGTGGCAGCGGGCAGCGTGTCCGGCGTGGCGGAGTTTTACCGCAAGCAGAACCAGAAGATCGGGCTGATCTGGATCGACGCGCATACGGATATCAACACGCCGGCGACCTCGCCGAGCGGCAACGTGCATGGGATGCCGCTGGCCGCGCTGGTGGGGCTGGGGCCGGAGCCGCTGGCCAACATCCTGGGGTGGGCGCCCAAGGTGCAGCCGGAGAATGTGGTGCTGGTCGGCGTGCGCGACATCGATGCGGCGGAGAAGGAGAACGTCCGGCGCGCCGGCATCACCGAGGTCTACACCATGCGCGACATCGACGAACGCGGCATGCGCACGGTGATGGAGGAGGCCCTGCGCGCGGCGGGTCGCGGGACGGCGGGCTACCACGTTTCGCTGGACATGGACTGGATTGACCCCGAGGATGCGCCAGGGGTCGGGACGCCGGTGCGAGGCGGGGCGACCTATCGCGAGGCACATCTGGCGATGGAGATCATCGCCGACCACGGGCGGATGGTGTCCCTGGAAGTGGTCGAGGTGAATCCGGTCATCGACGAGCACAACCGAACGGCCGATCTGGCGGTAGAGCTGATTTCCTCGGCGTTCGGGAAAAAGATTTTGTAACTGAAGCCGAATCTCATTCCAGCCGGCAGACAGCCACGGCCTCGTTGCGGTAGGGACAATCGAGGCCGTCGACGCCCGGACCCTGAACCAGGATCCAGTTCACACCGAATTCGGGTCGCAACCGCTGGAAATCCTCTTTCCGGAAGTGGCGCCAGCCGGCGACAGCCTGAGTTTGCTGCAGCCAAAGCGGAGCCAGGCTGGGCACCTGCGTGGCGACCGCAGCATCTTTGACAGCGTCGGCGAGTTCACTGCGCTCGGCCAGGGCGCGAAAGCTGTGGTAGTCCTCGCCGGGAAGCTGCATGTAGTAGGGATCGAGGGCGAAGTAGGCGTCCGTAGGTGTGTTGGTCCGCACCCAGGCAAATGCCTGAAGCCAGGGATTGTGCGAGGCGACGCCGGGCAACTCGATGTGTTCGGTACCGGAAAACAGGGCTCGTTGCGCGATGAACATCCCGGCGGTCAGGGGAAGGAAAAGCGCGATCCATCGCCAGACGTGGCCGCGAAGAATCTTTTCTCCGATAAGACCGCCGCCCAGCAGCGCGAGGAAGAGGTAGACCAGGTGCAGGTAGCGCATCGGCTGCATCGGCGTGAGGCGAACCAAACCGGGAGTGAGAAGGACAATGCAAGCCACCGCAAGCTGGAAGGTGGCGTAGAACGCAGCGGCTCCGGAGAGCAGCGCCATGGTGGGGCGTTTCGCGCGGCGGGCATAGCGAGCGATAGCCCACAGAATCAGGATTGGTGCGAGGGCTCCCAGCCATTCGTACCAGGTCCATCGGCCGATGAAGTAGTAGTCCCGGGTGTTCAGGGCCTGCCGCCACGCCGGGGAAGGGCCTTCGAAGATCCAGAGCGGCGCGGCGCCGAAAGCCGCCAGGACGGGAGCCGGCTGGACCCTTGTTTTGTGGGAGCGCAGGCCGGCAATCCAGAGAACCACGCAATACGAAACGCCGAGCACGCCCATGAGGGGATGCATCACGACGCCAAGCGCCAGAAGGACGGCGGCGAGGACGGTGCGGCGATCCAGAACCGCAAGAATCGCCCAGAGAACGAGAGCGGTGGCGATGGCGCGTGGATGCAGGTACTGGTCGACAATGTAGAGGGCGGTGCCCGCGACGGGGAGGGTAAAGAGGGCGCCGATCAGCGTGACGGCAGCCCATTGTCCGGCTGCTGTCGAAAAGCAGCGCTGGGCCAGCCTGAGGCAAGCCCACAGCAGGAAAAACGCGGTCAGGCATTGGCCGAGCAGTTCAATCCCCGATACGGGAATGTGGGTGGCGCGAACGAGAACTGCAATCAATCGATCAAAAACGCTGGCCTGCATCTGCAGGGTGAACAGCCGGAAATCATGGGGATAGAGCGCCGGGTGCAGGCGCCTCTCGATTGCGGAAAGGTACACGGCGTCATCTTCGACGCCGGGGTGGTAACCTTCTAATAAGAGAGCCCCGACTGTTGCCAATGACAACAGGATGAAGTTGCTGTAGCCGGCGCAACTTTTCAGTAAATTTTGGCGTCTCTCCACTAAAACGCGGACTCCTGCACGACGGGGCAACATACGGGCATACAAAGCAGCAAAGACAAAGCGAAATCAGTCGAGGCGCATTCTTCCGCCTCGAGTCTCGCTCTCATCATTCCTACTCTCCGTGAATCCCGAAATATCCGGCCGCTGTTGCGCCGCATCCGCGCTGCCCTGGATGGATACGATCCTTCGTATGAAGTGATTGTAGTGGATGACGCCAGCGGAGACGGTATTGAAGAGATCGTAGCGGACATCGCCGCCCAGGATCCGCGGATCAGGCTGATAGTGCGCAACGGCGAGCGCGGACTGGCTGGGGCGGTGCTCCGCGGGTGGGAAGAAACCGACGCACGCCTGCTGGCCGTGATGGATGCCGACCTGCAGCACCCCCCGGAACTGCTGCCGAGGCTTTGGGCTGAACTCGATGCAGGTGCCGATCTGGTCGTGGGCAGCCGGTACGCCAGCGGTGGATGCATGCGGGGATGGAAGCTGGTCCGGCAGCTGATTTCACGGGCCGCAATCCTGATGACGCTGCCTGTGCAAAGAACCGGCCTGCGCGCGCGCGATCCGATGTCCGGCTTTTTTATGGTGCGGCGCTCCTGCATCGATGGCATTGAGATGCGGAAGACGGGATTCAAGATTCTGCTCGAAATTCTTGCCCGCGCCGAGATTCACTCGGTCGTCGAAATTCCCTTCCAGTTTGGCCGTCGCCAGGCGGGTGCTTCCAAGGCGAATCTCCGAGTGGCCATCGACTACATTGGACTGCTGATACGGCTCTATCAACAGAAGGGCCGGACGCCTACCGCCGCTGAGCGTGAGCTTGCCCGCGCCGCCCTGCTCCAGGGTGAGGAAGCTGTGGGCGGCTAAGTCCTACCTGCCTCTGCGAGCGCCGCCACTACGGCCGGAGCCGGCTCCAGGTTAGTCTGCCAACAGAGGATTCTTCATGAGCGCCCCTGTTGCATCTCCCTTGGAATATCCCTGGAAACCGGCCGGAGCCAACACCGCGGTCGACGCAGCGGCCCTCGAAAGCTGGGTGGAGGAGGGACTCCGCCGGCATCGCGCTGCGATTGACCGGCTGCTGGCAGTCGAAGGCCCGCGGACTCTGGAAAATACCCTGCGCGCCTATGACGATGCAGTGGCGGAGTTGTCTTCGGTGGGATCGCTGACCGGCCTGATGCACAGCGTCTATCCGGAAAAGGCGGTGCGCGATACGGCACAGGCACTGTTACAAACCATCTCGCAGGCCGGGGTGGAACTGTCGCTGAATCGCGACGTCTATCAGGCTCTGGACAAGATCGATGCGAGCGGGGCGGATGCGGCTACGAAGCACTATCTCGACCGCACCCTGCTGCAGTATCGCCTCGCAGGCGTCGATAAGGACGATGCCACGCGGGCGAAGCTGAAAGAGCTGCAGGATCAGGCAACGCTGACCGCGCTGAGCTTCGGACGCAATGTGCAGGAGGGCGGCAACACCGTGGTTGTTGAGGACGCGAACGAGCTCGCGGGCCTGCCGCCGGATTATCTGGAGACGCACAAGCCTGGCGACGACGGGAAGATCACGCTGACCACGGATTTCCCGGATTATCTGCCGGTGATGACGTTCGCGAAGTCGGGCGATCTGCGGCGGCGCATGTTTCTGGCCTACAACACGAGGGCCTATCCGGCGAACCGGCAGCTATTACTGGATCTGCTGAAAATCCGCCAGGAGATTGCGGGAATTCTGGGCTTCGCGCACTGGGCCGATCTGGCGACGGCCGATCAGATGATGGAGTCGGCGGCGAATATGCAGGCGTTCCTCGACGATCTGGATGGCGCAACGAAGGCCGGGGCGGAGAAGGAATACGCGATGATCCTGGAGTTTGCTCAGGGTCAGCAGCCGGGGTTGAGCCGCATCGACGCAGCCAGCCGCGCGTATTGGGTGGAGCAATACCGGCGCTCGGCCTTTGCGTTCGATTCGCAGTCGGTGCGGCCGTATTTCCCGTATGCGCGTGTCGAGCCGGGGGTGCTGGCCACGGCGGAGAAGCTGTTCCAGGTGACGTTCCGGCGCATCGAGAATCCGGATGTGTGGCATGCGTCGGTGAGCGCGTGGGAGGTGTGGGACGGAACGGAACTCGCCGGGCGGTTCTATCTCGACATGCATCCGCGCGAGGGCAAGGACAAGTGGTTCTCGGCGCATCCGCTGATCCCGGGGATTAACGGGCGGCAGCTGCCGGAGGCGGCGCTGATCTGCAATTTTCCCGAGCCGAAGGAAGGCAATCCGGGGCTGATGCAGTATTCCGACGTGGTGACGTTCTTCCACGAATTCGGGCACCTGATGCATGCGCTGCTGGGCGGACGCCAGGCGTGGGCGGGCATCAGCGGCATCGCCACCGAAGGAGATTTCGTCGAGGTGCCGTCGCAGATGCTGGAGGAGTTCTTCCGCGATCCGGCACTGCTGGCGCCGTTTGCGCATCACTTCGAGACGGATGAGCCGATTCCGGCGGACCTGGTGCTGCGCATGAATCGTGCCGGGGCCTTTGGGCGCGCCGACTGGGTGAGAACACAGCTTTTCTACACCACCTATTCGCTGGAGACCCATCGCCAGGACCCGGCGGCGCTCGATCCCGATGCGCTGTTCCGCAGTCTGTACGAGCGCTTCCTCCCCTACGAGTGGATCGAGGGGAACCGCATGTACGCGAGCTTCACGCACCTGGTGGGCTACTCGTCGAACTACTACACGTACCTCTACGACAAGGTGATTGCGCTGGATTTCTTCGCGCAGTTTCCGCGGAATGCACTGCTGGATTCGCCCGAGTCGATGCGGTACCGGAAGACGGTGCTGGAGCCGGGCGGTTCGATGCCGGGCAAGGAGATCGTGCAGCGGTTCCTGGGTCGCAGCCAGTCGAGCGACACATTCACCGAATGGGTGGGCGAGGAATTCCAGCAGATGAGCCCGGCCCACGCGTGATGGGCGACCGCGGTGCTCCCGTTCGGGTAAGCTGAATCGTCGAACGCGTTGGTGGCTCGAGATGGCGCGAAGATCGTGGGTGTTGGGTCTGCTGTTTGTGGGTCTGCTGTGCGGAGCGCATGCGCAGCAGGCGGTGATCACCGTCGATCACGGGCCGAACGCGGAAGCGCAGCAGAGCAAGCATTACATCGTGCTGGTTTCGCTGGACGGCTTTCGTTACGACTACGCTAAGAAGTACGGAGCGCGGCACCTGCTGGCGATCGCAACGCATGGCGCGAGCGCACCGGAGGGGATGATTCCCTCGTATCCGTCGCTGACTTTTCCGAATCACTACACGCTGGTGACGGGGCTGTATCCCGAGCATCACGGCATCGTCGGCAATTCGTTCTACGATCCGGAGCGCAAAGAGCGGTATTCCTACACCGATCCAAAGACCAACAGCGATGGCTCCTGGTATGGCGGAACGCCGCTGTGGTCGCTGGCGGAGAAGCAGGGGATGCGGACGGCGTGCTTCTTCTGGCCGGGGTCGGAGGCGGAGATCGCCGGCGAGCGGCCCAGTTATTATCTGCACTTCGACAACAAGTTTCCGGATGACAAGCGCATCGATCAGGTGATTGCGTGGCTGAAGCTGCCGGCGGAGCAGCGGCCGCATTTCATCACGCTCTACTATGCGAACGTCGATCATGCGGGGCATGAGTATGGTCCGGACAGCCCGCAGACGGCCGAGGCAGTGAAGCAGGTCGACGCGCTGATGGGCAAGCTGGAAGAAGATCTGAAGGCCACCCATTTGCCGGTCGATCTGGTGATCGTCTCCGATCACGGCATGGTGAAGATTCAGGGCAACTGGATCGATCTGGATCAATACGCGTCGATGGACGGCGTGACGGCGGTCGGCGACTATCTCTATGCGCCGAATGAACTGGCCGCGAACAAGGTCTATCAAAGACTGAAGGCGGCGGATGCGGCGTTCATGGTGTATCGGCGGGCGAACGTGCCGGCGGAGTTGCACTACAGCAGCAATCCGCGCGAGGGAGACCCGGTGATCGTGGCGCGGGGGCCGTATGCGATTCGCGCCCAGGCTCCGGCGCCGGATCGCCGGGACCGGCCGCCGACGGCGGGCAATCACGGCTTCGATCCGTACATGATGCCGGAGATGAAGGCGGTGTTTTATGCCGAAGGGCCGGATATTCGCGCGGGGGTGAAGCTGAAACCGTTCGAGAACGTGAACGTGTATCCGCTGCTGGCGAAGATTCTCGGGCTGGACGCACCGCCGACCGATGGCAGCCCTGGCGTATTGTCCGGTGTGCTGAGAGAGCAGCCGTGATCCGGCTGAACGGCGCGGGGCATCAGCCGTTCATGTAGCCGCCATCGCCGGGCGGCCCGAGTTGCGGGACGCCGCGCAGGATGGTGCCGATGACCTCGTGCCGGGCCGAGAGCACGGCGATGTCGGCCGAGCGGCCGGGCGCGATGGCGCCGATTTCGGATTCAAAGCCGGTCATGCGAGCCGGATTGCGCGTTGCCAGCGGCAGCGCTCGATCGAGGTTGGAGCCCGTGAACTGCATGAAGTTCTGCAGGCCGCGGTCGAGCGTGAGGGTGCTGCCGGCCAGGGTGTCCTCACCGATCACGCAGCGGCCGTTCTTCACACGGACTTCCATCTCGCCGAGGCGGTACGGGCCGTCGGGCATGCCTGCGCCCGCCATGGCGTCGGTGATGAGGATGGCGCGGTCGATGCCTTTCGCTTTCCAGAAAAGGCGGACGACGGAAGGATCGACATGGAGCCCGTCGCAGATGATCTCGGCAAAGAGCCGATCGTTGTCGAGGACTTCGCCGAGCAGGCCGGGATCGCGATGATCGAATCGGCGCATGGCGTTGAAGGTGTGCGTGGCTGTTACGGCTCCGGCCATCACTCCGGCTCGCGCTGCATCGCCGTTGGCATCGCTGTGGCCGAGGCTGACGCGAACGCCGAGCTGAGTTGCGTGAGCGATGGTCTCCTCGGCGTTGGGCAACTCGGGGGCAATCGTCATCACGCGGATGTTGCCCTCCGCTGCGTCCCACATGCGATCGAAAAGCGCGATGGAAGGCGTGAGGAGCTGGCTTTCCGCGTGAGCGCCCCGCTTATGGGGTGAGAGGAACGGTCCTTCGAGATGAATTCCCACCGGCTGCGCGCCGTCGAGCGGGGCGCCGATCAGCTTCGCGATGCTGCTGAGCGAGTGGAGAAGAGAATCGAGCGGAGCCGTGACGGTGGTGGCGCAATACGCACCGACACCGCGCCGTGCCAGGAAATTGCCGATGTGGCTGAGCGCGGATTCGGTCCCTTCCATGACGTCGTGCCCGCCGGAGCCGTGAATGTGCACGTCGAAGAGAGCCGGGACCAGCGTGGATTCGGGCAGCTCGACGTGACGACCCTCTGGAAGGCCGGCGTGCGTGAGCGAGAAAACGTCGGCGATGATGCCGTCCTCGATGACGACGACGGGCCGCTCAATCAGGTGATCGGGTGTGTAGAGACGAGTGGCGCTGAGTACCGTTCGCACAGATCAGACTACCGCGAGCGCGCCCCTCTGCGCGTCAGTTCTGCGTGTCGTGCCGAGAATTGGCGGACGGCTGGCTCGATGGCGGAGCAGGCACGGCGCCGGGCGCCTTGCGAGCATGCGGAGCGATGCGGGCACGTCCCCGCCCCGAAGAGCGAGCGGCACGGCCTGGTTCTCCAGCGGGGGCAGGCGTGGAAGCCGGCGCGGCGGGATGAACCGCGGAAGAGGCGCCGATGCCTTGCCCGGCAGCCAGGGGTGGCGCGATGGTTCCGCGCTCGGGGCCGGTCCGATGGGAGTGGTTGACGGAGCCGGCGACGATGACAAATCCCAGCAGGCAGGCGGTGGCCAGGCCCAGTATCTGCCGGGGAAAACGGGGGAGGGCAGAAATCCGGGATACCCAGGACGAGCGGGATGGCTCGGCATCCATCGTCATGCGGGAGGCGGCCAGGCGGTTCAGAATGCGGCCTTCGAGGCCGGGTCCGGGCGTGGCGGAGCCGATGCTGCGCAGCGCGCGGTCGATGCGCGGGTCAGTTGCAGCGTCGTGAATCGTGTCGCGGTTCATCGCGGAATTCCTTCTTTCTCGAGCAGCACGGCCAGTTCCCGGCGGGCGCGAAAGATGCGCGAGCGGATGGACGATTCCGTCGTGTCGAGGGCAGCAGCAATCTCAGCGGTGGTCAGCTCTTCGACGGCAGAGAGAAGCAGAGCCTCGCGTTCGCGCGCAGGCAGGCGATCGATGAGCGCGAGAATACGTGCGTGCTCCTGCGACGAAATGGCGGTATCGTCCGCCCCGCGATCGCCGGAGTTGAGGACGCGGGCGTGGTCGGCAATGTCTTCGCCTTCGGGACGCGTCTTCGATCGGCGTTTCCGGTCGAGAACGATGTTCCAGACGATGCGGACCAGCCAGACGCGGTAGTCGCGAATCTCGCCGAGGCGCGATTCGTGCCGCAGTACGCGCAGAAACGTCTCCTGCACGGCGTCCTCGGCTTCGGCGGCGTTGCGCGTGACGGAGAAGGCCACGCGGTAGAGCGCCGTCGAGTAATCAGCCACCAGCTGCGCGATCGTCTGGGCGTTATCCAAGGGCTTCGCAACCGGAGCAGGCGCGACCCAGGAGGCGAGCTGGCCTTCGAAACAACTCATCCTGACTCAATCCTGGAACCCCCGCGCCGGGCTCGATCCGGTTTGGGGAGATTTCGTACGTCTGCCCTAAAGACGGAGGATACCTTGTTTTCGCTCATGTGCCTTCATTCCGGGGTCAGGCGGTTTCAATACACTTGGCTCTATGCGCTCGAATCCTGCTGCCTTCTTTCGTTCCTTTCTGCTGTCCATTCTTCTGCTGAGCGGGGCGGTTGGGGTACGCGCCCAGGATCCCGCTCCCTCCGGGCCGATCCGCCAGCCTGGCCCAACCTTTGTGGTGAAGGATGCCGACCTGCCGAAGAGCCCTTCCATCGTGGTCTACGGCGATATGCGCTTCACCGATCCGGCGAACACCAATGCGGCCAATCCGGAGGCGCGGCGCGATCTGGTGGCGAAGATCGCCGAGGTTCACCCCGATGCTTTGATCCTGACGGGCGACGTGCCGTATCGCGGCACCGTGGCTGCGGACTACGACGAGTACCGGCTCGAAACCAGGGCGTGGCGGGACGAGAATCTGCGCGTGTATCCGGCGCTTGGCAACCATGAGTTTGGGGGGAAGGGCGGAGCCGATCCGCTGCAGGACTGGTGGAGTGCCTTTCCGGAGCTGAAGGACCGGCGGTGGTACTCGGTGGCGCTGGGCAGCCGGGTGTATCTCATTTGCCTCGACAGCGACACGGAGCTGACGCCGGGGACGCCGCAGCGGACGTGGCTTGAAGACCAGATCGATCACCTGCCGAAGAAGGTGCAGTTCGTTTTTGTGGCGCTGCATCATCCGCCGGTTGCGGATATCCAGACGCTGTTCGAGGTGAGCCATAATCCGCGGCCGAACGAGATTGCGCTGCGCGACTATCTTTCGCAGGTCACGCCACAGTTGCGTGCGAGGGTCATCGTGACCGCGGGGCACATCCACAACTACGAACGGGCCGAGGTGGATGGCGTGACCTACCTGGTTTCGGGCGGCGGCGGGGCCCATCCCTATCCGGTGAAACGGACACCGCAGGACAAGTATCAGGCGACGGACTTTCCTAACTTCCACTACATTCTGTTTCAGCTCGACGGCAAGCAGATGAAGGCGACGATGTTCCGGCTCGGCTTCCCGATCGGCGCGACGCCGGAGTGGCAGGCGCGGGACTCGTTCACGATCGACGCAAAGTAGAGATGCAAAGACAGCGGTGGTTCGAGATTCACGATCAGGCCTGGTTTCCGGCGTACTTTCGCGACCTGGTGACGGAGGCGCTGGAGGCGATCTGGAACCAGAACCACACGTATCGGCCGATTGCGGCGCGGCTGCGCGATGCGGTGCGGCAATCCGGGGCGGAGCGGATCGTAGACCTGTGCTCGGGCGGCGGCGGGCCGTGGGCCGGGCTTTATGACGACGTGGCGGATGGGAGCTCGATTCCTGTGGTGCTGACGGATCTCTACCCGAACGCGCTGGTGGTGCGGCAGGCCGGTGGCTGCGTCACGGCGTGGCCGGAGCCGGTGGACGCGCGGCAGGTTCCGGCGGAACTGCGCGGGTTCCGCACGATTTTTTCGGCCTTCCATCACTTCGATCCGGAGGCGGCGCGGGCGATGCTGGCCGACGCTTTCGAGCGGCGCGAGGGCATCGCGGTGTTCGAGGGTGCGCGTCGCAATGCCTGGACGATGATTGCGGTGACGGCGGTTCCGTTTCTCGGGGTGCGGGCGGCGGTGACGGCGCGGCCGTTTCGCTGGGAGCGCGTTTTGTGGAGCTGCGTTCTTCCGGTGGTTCCGGCGGTGCTATGGGTGGATGGAATCCTTTCCTGTCTGCGAAGTTATTCGCTGGAAGATCTGCGGGAGCTGACCGCTGGGTTGTCGGCTGCGGATTACGACTGGCAGATTGGCGATGCGCGCGGTGGGCTGGTG
>VFSW01002234.1_pt1 | contig 29326 bp, 36 predicted proteins | sample 5358111 | NCBI WGS metagenome assembly VFSW01 (sample SAMN11554181, study PRJNA540505) | mine drainage metagenome | isolation source: sediment from site ElyBrook_90M | place: USA: Ely Copper Mine, Vershire, VT | collected 2017 | reverse complement strand
GTCTTCTCGTCGCCCGCCTGCCCCCCTCAAACCCGCCAAGAATTGAGTGGTATAACGCGTTATACCACCCATCAAATTTCCGGTGTTCTAATAATGTATGGGAGCTTCGCTCCCATACATTCTGGGGATAAGAGAAATAAAAAAGCGGCCGATGGAACTGGCCGCTATAACTCTCAATGCATGAACCTGTCTTCATTCCCTATCGTCCACTCCGTAGCGATAGAGAGGAATTGCCAGGCCTTTCTGATATCAAAACGGGATTTGTCCTGGGAGCGCACACCCGTTTCAACGTCTATCCAGATCGGTCCGTCCGCCACCTGTTCTATCTTTTCCAATTCGGCGTGGAGATTATGGGGCGCCAAGCCGCCGGCATAACCCGTAAAGCCGTTGACCTGAGGCGGCCAAATCCGCGGCAAGACACCGGTACCTCCCGACATGTCATAGAGCGGCAGAATGACTATCTCTGTTTGATTCTTCCGAAGGAGCTGGAACTCCCACTGATTGCCGGCGCCCAACTGGAAAATGACGTGCCTCTTTTCGCCGTATTGCCTTAGAATATCAATTAACCTTTTGGCATCCAGATGGAACGACTTATCGCCGAAGTTTATCTGCAATCTGCTGAACATGGATTGGACTCCGTCCAACTCTTCAAAGAAATCGGGGCTGCCGCCGTACAACGATTCGGCCCAGCTGCCGCAGATGTGGCCGGCCAATCGCAGGTCGTGATTTTTCTTGAATTCCAGCATTTTTTCCAGCCATCGGGACGACGGGTATCGAGGGTGGCCCTTTTTATCGCGGGAAAGCAGAATACCGAACTCAACGAATGGGAAATTGCTGCGTAATTCCATCAGATCGTCCGGCATAACGCTGTCATCCGCTCCGGTCAATGTCACCAACTTGATCATCTCGGACATGACTTGCCTCTCTTTTTTGTTAAACTCTTTGTCTGCCAATAAAATACCGCCCGGAGGCGGTATGTGTCAATGGCGCTTTAATTTATTAAAGCTTCCAGCTCGGTTAGAGCTATAGGCAGCTCGGTGAAGCCATCCTCAGACGTGAAGTGGCCGGCGCCTTTTATAACCACGATTTTAGAACCAATTTCCTCAAACTTTTTCTTATTCTCTTCAAAACAGTCGTACGGGTCGTTGTCGGAGATGATAAGCGTGGATTTCGGCAAAACGGTTCTGATCTTAAGAGGATTGATAGCTCTTTCAAACCATGGTTTGGCTATCGCTCTCGTTTCGTCATCTTCCAAATTCTTAAGGTTGAACCAGCCGGCGACGAATATCGCTCCGCCGACCGTTCGCTCCGGCTTGAACAAGTGCGCGTCTAGATATCGCAATATCGTCTGGCAGCCGATGCTGTGGCCGATAAAATAAGTGTCCTCGTCCGGTTCACCCACGACCTCCGCGAGCTTGCCGACCCATTTTTCAATTACCGGTGCGTCCCGGTCCGGCATCTCGGGCATCAAGACCGCGTAGCCCTGCTTCTCTAATGCCGCCTTTAGCCACGGCCGCCAGTCCCCTTCGGCTCCGGCCATCCACTGGTGGACGATAACAATCCTCTTCATATTTTTATTATACAACCAAAAAATAAAAAACGCCGTTTCCTTCATGCCGAAGGGCGTGCGTTTATCAACTAAGCTGCCTGTACGTCTGCAGATTTCCGCCGTTTTGGGCATGCGTCGCAGACGAGTGCATACACACCTAGCTGCGCCATAGATACGCTCGTCGGTTCGACGATCCGCATCTCTGAACCACAACATAGGCAATGTGCGGGCTTTTCTTGGACTTTTTGGAGCGGCGTATTTTCCGGTACATCCGGTTTACCGCAAAGCCCGCAGGCGTGATCAATCTTTGCAGAGGTGACAATGTTACGTTTTTTCGCCATATATTTCTCTCCTTCTGGCGTTAGTACAATGCGGTTTTTGATAATCGTCCAATACCACGTGCCGCTTTCGTAATCCGTGCGCTGGCCTTGCTGGCGGTAGACCTCGTACGCCATGTTCGCTTTGCAGTTGTAGAGAGCAAGGTGCATATCCTTGAGCTCTTGCTTCCCTTCATTGATATTCGCTTCAGAGGGTATTTCCCCGGACGGATAGTCAACCTCAACCGCATCGGCGAAATCGCAACAAGCGCAGGCCCCGAGTATCCAAAGGCCGGTTCCTATTCCTCCGCCCATTTTTACCTCCTCTTCCTTTTTACCGTTTTTCGCCCAATGCGAGGCGAGCAGATGATGGCCGCCTTCACTATGAGCACTTTCCGTGGATATTCCCTTACCTTGACCATCGTTGCGCCGTTGCGCGATTTTCTGATCGCAAGAAAGCGCTTCTTCCTGCCGCGGTCTTTCTTCTTACCGACGTTCCAGACCGTCAGTATTTCGTACTGTCGGCCGTGATACATCACAAACCCAACGACCTTATCTGTTTTCTCAATGTCACGTCCAGCCATACAGGACTCCTTTCCTTTTTGTGAATGTTGGTCTGCCCCTAAAGTACCACCTCTTGGCGGCTACGTCAATACAAAAATACGGAGGTCCGACCTCCATATTTTCCAAAACTAGGGTAAATTGAGGCGTCCAGTCACAAAAAAGCGGCCGATGCTGCATGGCCGCGCTGGTAATTGACCGTGTCCCTATGCTCCTGCACCAAGAAAGGCCTTCGCCTCCCTGATGCCGCAATCGCAGACGTATCCGTTGTATCTGCCGCAGTCGTTGGCATGCCTTTCAGCGCCGACCAACGACCTCAACTCATCTTCGGCGGGCGGACGTTCATGAACGTCGTTCCCGAACATCTTGTCTATGAGCGCACCTACGTAACGCGCCTGTTCCACGGCATTCATCTGCAATAATGGTTCTGCCGACATACTATCTCCTTTTTTGTGCTGATATAAAAATACATTACCCCAGCAGAACGGGTCAAGACTGCCTCTACCGCAAGGGTAGAGAAAAAGAAAGAAAGCCCATAAAGGGCTTTCTTTGTAATTATCTTTTTCTCCACTGCTGAGGTCTCCTCGCTTTGCGAAGGCCCGGCTTTTTGCGTTCCACCATGCGGGGATCGCGTTTCAAAAACCCGAGGGATTTGAGCTTCACGCGCCAGAGCGGATTCAAAGCAACCAGGGTGCGGGCGAGGCCCAACCGAATGGCCTCGGCCTGGGAGCTCGTGCCTCCGCCCGAAACCTGCGCGGTCGCGGAGTATTCCTTGAGAGACAGGGCGTCAAACGGCGCCTTGACCACTTTTTGGTGCTTCGGCAGCGAGAAATACTTGGTGAAGGCGGCGCCGTTCACCACGACCTCCGGCTCCTTGCTCGTTTTCGCCCGGCCGCTCCAAAGGCGAACGCGCGCCACCGAGGTTTTGCGGCGGCCAACGGCCTCAACGTACTTCTCTTTATTGCCGGCTTTGATCGGCTTTTTTGTTTTCGGTTCGGTTTTGGTCGGCATTTTATTTTTCAAATTTTAATCGCGTCAGGCGCACCGCCCGCAAGCGGTTTTTGGGAAGCATCGTCCGTACGGCGTTCTGCAGGACCCATTCGGGCTTCTTTTTGAAGACGTCGGCGAACTTGCGCTCCTTGAGGTGGCCGAGCGGCCCAGTGTGGCGGTAATAGATCTTCTGCGTCGCTTTCCGGCCGGTCACCGTGAGGCCCCGGACGTTTTTCACGACGACCTTATCTTCCCCCGCTTTGCGCGGATCGTAATCGGCGTGCTTCTTCCCCTGCAAAATGGAGGAGATCTCCGAAGCGAGCCGGCCCAATGTTTTTCCTTTGGCGTCTATCTGGTACTCCATGTTATTTGACGAATTCTATTACGGCCATTTTGGAAGCGTCATGCTTGCGCGGCTTCGCGAGCTTCACAACGCGCAAATATCCGCCCCGGCGCTCTTTATACCTCGGCGCGAGTTCATTGTAAACCTTATAGGCCGCCTTCTTCGGCAGGGCCTGGAGCAAAAGGCGCATGCCGGCAAGGTTCTGCTTTTTGCCGTAGGTCACGTAGCGCTCCACGATGGACTTTATTTCCTTGGCCCGCGCCTCGGTCGTCACGATGCGCTCGTGGCTCACGAGGTTACCGGCTAAAATCCTTAAAAAAGACCGCCGGGGGCCTTTTTTCAAACCGAATTTTCTGCCTTTGTTCAAATGCCTCATTATTCCTTCTTCTTGGTCTTTTCTTCCCCTTTGTCCATGTTGAAAGCCGAGATCTTCTCAAAGTGGTCCTTTAAGATATTGCTCGCTTTGTGGAAGGCCTCGCCGGGAGCGATGGAACCGTCGGTCTCTATCTGAAGCTTCAAACGATTGTAATCGGTGCGGTCGCCGACGCGCATATCCTCAACTTCAAAGGCCACTCCGACGATGGGCGAAAAAATGGCGTCCAGGACTATCGTGCCCACCGAGAGGCGCTCCATTTTTCGGGATTCGGAAGTGACGTAACCCAGGCCCTTTTCCACCGTGAGTTCCATATCCAGGTCCGAGGTCTTTTTGTTCAAAGTCGCGAGGTGCAGGTCTTTATTGATGACCTTGGCGAGGGTGGTGGATTCAATATCCGCGGCGGTCACTTCCTTGTCGCCCTTCACGTGCAGTTTAAGCGTCTGCGGCTCGTCGGCCGAAAAATCAAAGCGGACCTTCTTGAGGTTCAGCGAAAATTCAACAATGTCTTCCTGCATGCCCGGCAAGGCGGAAAATTCGTGGTCCACGCCCTTCACCTTTATTTCCGTGATGGCCGCTCCCGGGAGCGATGAAAGGAGCACGCGGCGCAAGGCGTTGCCCAGCGTCGTGCCGTATCCCGGATACAGGCCTTCCACGTGGAAAACCCCGAGATTGCCCTTTTCGGAGACCTTTTTCGCTACGACTTCTTCGCTTAAATAAGAGTATTTCATAATGTTTTATCTTGCGTAAAATTCGCCGACCAAGTTTATGTCAAAAGGAAGCGAGCCCATGATGACCGGTTCCTCAACGCATTCACCCTTGAGGTTCGGAGCATCCAGCTTGAGCCAAGCGGGCGGAGCGTATTGCTTAAGGCGCGCCTGGATATCTTCAAACATCTTGGAACCGCGCGATTCCGGCCGAATCTCTATCTTCTCCCCTACCTTAACATAATAGGAAGGGATTGTCACCTTGCGGCCGCCGACGAGGATATGGCCGTGGGAAACGAGCTGGCGCGCGATGCGCGGCGACTTGGCGAACCCCAAAAGAAAGACTACCCGGTCCAAGCGCTTCTCCAAATGCTTCAGTATCTCGTCCGGTGATTTTGCGCCAAAAAGGTTCATCATCTGGCGGTTGTTCAAGCCGTAAATGAGCTGGAGCTTCTGCTTCTCGTGGAGCTCCCGGCCGTATTCCGAGGGCTGCCGGCGGCGGGCTTGGCCGTGAACGCCCGGCCGATAGGGCCGGCGGACGGTGACGCACTTGGGCGAATTGCAGCGGTCGGCTTTGATGAAAAGCTTTACGCCGAGCGCCCTCTCCTTTTTTTCCTTGATTGATTTCATGGTGTTTAAACTCGGCGCGTCTTGGCCGGCTTCGGGCCGTTGTGCGGGATGGGCGTCACGTCCTTGATGGCCGTGATGTTCAATCCCTTGGCCGCGAGCGAGCGGATGGCGGAATCGCGGCCGCTCCCCACGCCCCGTACGTAAATTTCCACCGTGGCGGGACCCGTCCGCTCTATCTTCTGAGCAATGGCTTCGGCCACTTTGGAGGCGGCAAAAGGAGTCGCCTTCTTCGGACCGGAAAATCCGAGCGAACCGGCCGACATCCAAGCCAGCACCCGTCCGGCGGAATCGGTCGCGGTCATCAGCGTATTGTTATAAGTGGCCTGAATGTATATCCGGCCCTCCAAAACGCGTTTGCCGGGGGCGGAAACTTTGGCCGGCGCCTTTTCGGACGCTGCCTTCTCCTTCACGCTTTCTTCCTTTTTTTGTGCGACCTTAAGTTTTCCCATAATTATTTCAGATCAACCTTGCGCTTGCCGCTGCCGGCCGTCTTCCGAACGTTGCCGCGGACCGTGCGCGAATTGGTTTTCGTCCTTTGGCCACGGACCGGGAGCTTGCGCATGTGGCGCAACCCGCGGTAGGCCTTGATGTCTTTCAAACGGCTGACGTTCTGCTTGATGACCTGGCGCAGTTCGCCCTCCACTTTATAGTTTTTTTCCAAAAACGATTGTATCTTGTTCACCTCCTCCGGCGTCAAATCCTTGGCGCGCTTGTCCTTGTCTATTTTCGTCGCCTCCAAGATCACGAGCGCGGAGGCCTGGCCGACGCCGAAAAGATAGCCCAAAGCAATGAAGAGCTTTTTGTTATCCGGTATGTTGACTCCAGAGACGCGCATTGTTGTTTTTAGCCTTGCCTTTGCTTGTGCTTCGGGTTCTTGGCGCAAATGACGTAAAGCCGTCCTTTGCGGCGGACGGTCTTGCAACCCTCGCAAATTTTTTTAACGGATGCTCGTACCTTCATTAATTAATTATGTTTAAAGTCTCCTGACGATACGGCCGCGTTCGTCGTTCGGATCGGACATTTCAACCAAGACCCGGTCGCCCGGAATGACCCGAATGTGGTTTATCTTAAGCCGTCCGGCGAGGTGCGCCAGAACGGTCTTGGCCTCGCCCCCGACCTCCGCCTTTACGCGGAAGAGCAACCCGGGCAATGCTTCTTCAACCAAACCTTCAAATTTCAAAAGGGGCGAGCTCGTAGCCATCAGTAAACAGGTTCAATCATAAGAAATAGTGCCGAAAAAGTCAACTGGTTGCTCGCCGGGCCTTTCCGCTTAGTTAAGATTGAGCTCAATTTTGGAGGGGTCTTCGGGAGCGCTCGTCACGTAAAAGGGCCAGAAGGAGATATTGGCCTTTTCAAGGCCCGTAATGCCGAAAATGATGGTTTTAAGGTTTGCGGCATCTTGTCCGATGATCTTTTCTTTCAAGCTCGCGACGTCCACGGCCGGTTCATAAACCAGGTTGCCGCTCACCTTGAAGGACATAAGGCCTTTTCCCAATGAAAGCGTGGTGGAACTGTAATTTATAGTGAATTCGTCTATCTTCGTCGCCGAAGACGAAGCGCCCGAAGCGGAAAGGAAGGCGTCTTTTAGCATCCCCTCGTCAAAGACCATCTCGCGCATGGAGCCGGCGATAATGACGGAAAACTGGCTGTCGGACGTCGCCGGGGTCACGGTCTCGCTGGACGTCGCGAAGACCGAAGAGTCCGGCAATATCTTGAACTTGTCCGCCCAGAGTATCGCAAGCTGGCCCTGTAATGAATCCTGAAGGTTGGCCTCTGCCTTCGCTTTCGCCGCCATAATGTCGTACTGGGTCGCGATTGGCATAACGCCACTCGCGCCGCCGGTCATGCCGCTCGGCGCGTCGGCGTAGAACTTGGCGTAGCGCGGCGTTCCTTCAAACCCCGGAATGGTCCAGTGGCTGCTGGAGGCAACGTTGTAGTCCGGACCGGGTTCGGCGGCGACGACCGCTACCGAGACGGACGAGGGCGCAATGACGCCGCCCGTGACCTTCGCGCCCGGCACCGTCACCTGTTTTGTGGAACGGAAAAGGTGCCCATCCGGAGAAACGAAGCGGGTGGACGCAACGAGAAGCTGCGGCGCGGAACTGTAAGCGTTATAGACGATGAGCGTCCCGCCGGCTTTGTTTGAAACAGTTGAACTCCCCGTGGCCGGAAAGTTCATTACCAAACTGCTGGAAGCGATAAGAAGTTGGCCGGGCAACGTTACGGTTTTGCCATTATCATTCACGCTTGTTGCAGCCGAACTCACGACCACGCTTTCGTTTATATCAAAAGGCGTTTTCTTTATGGACAGGTCTATCGTCACCCGAGGCAAAATATATGCCGCGAGGAGATAGCCGACGCCCAAAACAACCAGAAAAACGGCGGTGACGGGGACGAGCTTGAAGCGGCGCTTTTTCTTTGCCGCCGGTTCCTCCCGCACCTCCGGCTCCATCTCCTCTTCCACTACCGGCGCGGCCTCGCGCTCCTTCTTTTTGAAAAACGACCGCTTGGGTTTCGGCTCGGCGGCCGGCGGCTCAAATTCCGTCTCGGCTTGGACCGGCTCCGGCTTAAGTTTGGGAATAATGTCGGTCACCGTCCGCTCCCTGGTCCGGAAGATCGGGTTCTTGGCCGATATTTTGGCGACGGACGCAAGCTCTAAAATGTGTTCGTCAATGGACTCCACCGAAAGCTCCTTGCCGGCGGTGTCGCACTCGCGTTTCAAGATCTGGAAATTATGGACCGATTCCCCCAGGACCGACCGGCGCGGGATGTTCAACACTACCCGCTCGGCCTTGGCCTTGGCTATAAGGTCCACCGCCACCTGCAGGGTGTCCGTCCGGTCCAAAAATATCTTCTTTTCCAATGCCATTGTTACAATTTTAATTTAAAAACCCGGAATCAGCCAGCGGGCGCGGCGGCGCAGAACGCCGTTCAAAAACCCGTATTTGGGAGCGTCGTACGAATAAAGAAGGAGCGCGAGCGTGGCTTGGTCGCGAGTAGGCGAAAATCCGGCGGCCGGCTCTTTAACTTCTATTGTAAAATTCTCTCTTTCCAGGCGCTCGTCCAAGCGGAGAATGCCGCCGCGCAGATACTTCAGCCATTCCGCTTGGGGCGCGAGCGGCAAGCGGAGGTGGAAATATACCCGCGGCCGGCTCTCCGGATGCCCCTTAACGACGTGCGCGTGCACCGTGTCCCCCAGTTCCGCAAGGCCGTTCCGAATTATGGCATCCATCAACCGCTTCAGTTTGTCCGACACCTCGCCGAGCTCGTAGCGGCGAAAAAGTTCCGGCAGGTCCTCTTCTTCCAAAAGGAGCTCGCGGCGGACGCTTTCCGCAATTCGGCGGATATCCCAGCTGACCTCGCCTTCAAAGGCGCTTTCTCCTTCCAGACGGCGATAGATCGGCGTGCCCGCCTCGTTCGGCAAGGCCAGCCACTCGCCGTCTTCCGGCACGGCGTCCGCTAAAATGCTCCCGCCCTCAACGACCGTGACCGGCCCCCAAGAGCGGAACTTCGCAACGAGCGGTAAAACGGAACGGCCGATGAACGTGCCGCGCAAACGGAAGGATATTTCCCGTCCGTCAAAACCAATGGGGTTGAATATGCGGCGATCGTCCAGCAGCACGTCGCGCACCTGGATGTCGGAAAGGATAAGGTCAACGTCGGGAGCCTTGAGCTTTTTGCCCGCCCACGGACGGTATCGGTTAAGAAATTCCCAAAGTGCCTTGAAAACCAGCTGCTCCAGTTCCTCGCCGGCGATGCGTTCTCCGGGAGCGCCGCGCCGGACGGCAATGACGCCTTCCGCCGTCGCGGCCTTTTGTCCGCTGAGAGAGAAGATTATCTTCGCCGGGGGCCGCCACGGCCGCCGGATATCACCAGGATTGCCGACCGTCCTGCGCCGAAGAACGAATATGTTCTTGCGCTCGCCGTCCAGCGCCGCCCGGGTGGCTTCAAACCGCCCATCGCGTTCTTCCACGATGAGATAATGTTCCCGTCTTCCTTTGAAGATCCCGTCCAAAAAGCTGAGGATCTTTCTCGTCATCTTTATTCTATGGCCGCCCGGATGCGCCGAACGCCCGCCGAGCTCGCCTCTTCTTTAAGTATTTTGAACTTCCCTATCTCGCCGGTGTGCGCTACGTGCGGCCCGCCGCAGAATTCCAGGGAAAAGGCCTTTTCAAATTGCGGGTTTTCCGCCGTCGCGCCTTTGGGGCCGACGGAATAGACCGAAACGCGGTCCGGATACTTCTGGCCGAACTCGTGCTCGGCGCCGAGTTTTTCCGCCTCTTCGCGCGGCAATTCGCTCCGCGTGACCGGCAGGTCTTCTTTTATCTTTTCGTTTACGATGCGTTCCGCCTCAGCTTTCTGCTCGTCCGTCATCTTGCCGTCGTAAGAAAAGTCCATGCGCAGCCGCTCGCTCGTGATGTTGCTCCCCCGCTGCTTGACCTGCGGACCCAAAACCATCTGGAGGGCCTTCAAAAGCAAATGGTGGGCGGTGTGGAGCCGCGTCGTTTTTTCGGAATGGTCGGCTAATCCTCCCTTGAAAGCGCCGGCCGAGGCCGTCCGCGAAAGCTCGCGGTGTTTTTCCATCTCCCTTTCAAATTCCTCTTTATCTATCGTGATGCCCGCCCGTTCTTTGGCGAACTCCATCGCCGATTCGTACGGCAAGCCGTACGTGGAGAAAAGCCGAAAGATGTCGCTGCCCGATATCTTTCCATTCTGAACGAGCTTATCAAATTCTTTGAGGCCGTTCTTGAAAGCGCTCATGAACTTTTTATTCTCGTCTTCATAGACCGGGACGATCGTCTCTACCTGCATTTCCGGATAGATACCGGCGTATTTTTCAACCAGGCCGTCTATGACGCCCACGAGATTCAAGTCCGGGTCGCCGGTCATATATTCGTAAATCATCGCCCGGCGCATCAGACGGCGCAGAACGTAGCCCGCCCCCTTGTTGGACGGCCGCACGCCGTCGGCGACGAGAAAGGCCATCGCCCGGCTGTGGTCGGCGATTATCCTTTTGTTCCGCATCGGCAAATTCTCCGGCAAACGCTCCAAAATCGGATTCAACACGTCTATGTGGAACATATCCGGGTCGTTGTTCGCCGCCGCCGTGATGCGCTCCAATCCGCCGCCGAAGTCAACATTACGCTGTTTCAATTTCTCAAACGTGCCGTCTTCATTCTTTTTGTATTCCATGAAGACGGAGTTGCCGATCTCCATGAAGCGTCCGCAGTCGCAGTTCGGGTGGCATTCCTTGCCGAACTTCGGATCGTGCGGGGTGCCGAAGTCGTAGAAGACCTCCGAGTCCGGTCCGCCCGGCTCGCCCGCCGGCATATTGGAAGGAATGCCGGAACGGCTCCACCAATTTTTCTTTACGTCGTATGAAAATATCCTCCCGCCCTGCATCCCCTTTTCGCCTCCCTCTTTTTCCGAGCCCAGCTCAACATATTCCGCTTCAATGCCCTTGTGTTTGAAAAGTCCCTTCCAGACCTCCACCGACTCATCGTCGGCCGGAATGCCGGTCTCTTTGTCGCCCGCGAAAACCGTCACGTAAAGGTTTTGCGGATCAAGCCCCGCCCCCTTTTCCTTGTCGGTCAGGAACTCAAAGAGCCACGGCAGCTGTTCTTTTTTGAAATAGTCGCCGAAGGACCAGTTGCCGAGCATTTCAAAAAATGTCGTGTGGCGATTGTCGCCCACGTCGTCAATGTCCTCCGCCCGGAAGCATTTTTGGGAATCCGCGACGCGCTTGCCTTCGGGATGCGGCGCGCCCAAAAGATACGGCACAAGAGGCTGCATGCCGCTCCCCGTGAAAAGCGTCGTCGGGTCGTTTTCGGGCACCAAAGAGGCCGAAGGGATAACCTTGTGCCCTTTGGCGGCGAAAAAGTCCAAATATCTCTTGCGAATCTCCGCGACGGTCATCTACCTAATCATACGGTAGGGCGAGGGCGCTTAGCAAGAATGAGAGTGCCGATAAAAAGCGCGGTTGAAAGCGCGGCCGAACAGAGGCAATAAATGCAGAATGAATGGAGGATGAATATCTGGACAGTGACGAACCACAGGGAGGCGAGAAAACCAAGCGTTGCGAGAATGCCGGATAGTTTCAGAAACAGGGTTTTACTCTTCCAAAGCGCCGCGGCGGCGAGCCCCGTAAGCGCCAGATAATAAACGAGGCCGATGAGGGCGACCGGCACGCCCCAAACCACGGCATAAGGACTCGTGAGGACGACATCGCAATGATTGAAGACGGAACAGAACGACGAGGCCGTTCCATAATGAAGATACGTCAGGTATCCGGCGTCGGCGACGCCGAGCGTTCCGAGCACGACAAACGTCCTCGCTATTTTTAAAAAGCGGTGTTCCATGTATGCCAAGGCCTATTGTTCTAACGCCGCTTTTTTACCGCAGAGCGAATCCAAACCGAAATATTTTCCGGCATTCGTCGCAAAGAATATGGCGAGAAGCAAAGCATAGATGATGTGTTCGTCCACTAAAAATCCGTTCGGCACGGCTGGTAAAGCGTTGGAAGCAAAATAGTAAAGCAGCATCAAAGCCACTCCGGGCCAAGCCGTCCACCGGACGAAAAGGCCGAGAATGAGCGAAACGCCAAGGAGCGTGAGTCCCCAGGCGTTCAGGAAGTTTACGACGCCAATAAGTCCGGGGGTGGCGAGCCAAGCGTAAAATCCGGCAAAGGTTTTCGCGCCATTTAAAAATCCGGCTGCGCTCCATCCGGGCGTAAGGAGTTTAGCCGCGCCGGCGTAAACCATGAGCCAGCCCAAGACCACCCGCGCCGCGGCCAAGGGGACCGCGATATTTTTTCCAATTCCTTTCTCCATGAGTTTAGTTGTCCCCTCCCTGATTGCCGTTGCCGTTACCGTCGCCACCGGGCATCATCGGCCCGGGGCCCTGCGGCAAAATTGCGCCGGACGAGGCATAACCCTGCATCATGCCCCGGCCCTCGCCTTCGCCAGCATTAGTGCTTGTTCCATACTGCTGCATGCACTGTGAAATTATCGCTCCGATATTCGTGCTCGTCGGATTCAAGTCAATGTACGGCTGGACGCAGTTTTTCACCCGGTCCGGCAGATTATCCAATTGGTTTTGAACCTGCTCGCGCGCGTTCTGCATAACCTGGTTCATCTCCTGTTCAATATTCCGTTCCTGGTTCTGAGTACTGCTCCCCTGGTTGTCTTCCTGGTTCTGGCCATTCATCTCGCTCAAGCACTCCCGCACCCTTTCGCCCTCGTCGCCGGAGATGGCACCGAGGTTACCCTGCGTGAGATCGGATATTGTGGACGAACTAATGCCCTGTAAGCAGGCCTGCACCGTGCTGGAGGCGCTCTGAATGAGATTTTGGAACCTGTTTTGAATCTGGGATTTATAGGCGGACAAACAGCCGTTCACGACCGCGCTCGTTGAGGCGTTCGGCGTAATGTTGCCGCTCTCGAGCTCTCCCACCGCGTTATCGCCGAGCTCGCCTTTCAGGCAGCTCACCACCTGTCCGGGGAATTGCTGAAGGCCGATCCGGAGGCCCGTCGCGCTTTTCTGGATGTTCTGGGCCTGTACCTGGGATATCAAACCGTTCTGTCGCGCGAAATCCAAACAGACGGACTGATTGGCGGAGTTGTTGCAGAAAGCGGCGCAGGATTGCTCCGAAGTACAGCCGCCCGGCCCTTTGCCGTTATTTTGCCTGATGGCGCTTACCTGGGCCGCGGAAACAAAGCCGGCTTGCTCGGCGAAGTTTAAGCATGCGTCGGCGTGAGCCGAATCGCTGCAATAAGTCCGGCATTCCTGGGCCGTGGAGCAGTTGCCCGGCGTTTGGCCGTTCTGGATGAGCGAGAGGAGCTGCTGAGCGCGGGCAATCGCGGCCTGGGTCATCAAGTTATGCTGGGCGGCGAAATCCAAACAAGCCGTCTGGTTGGCGGCCACGTTACAATAATCGCGGCAGTCGCTTACGCCACTGCAATTGCCGAGCGCCGCGATGGGGTACTGCAAATCCGAGGGCGATACGAGAGTGCTGGTCGCCGTGGATGTGCCCGTTGTTTGGGCGTGCGCCACGATGGCATAAGAGACGGAGGCGCCGGCGGCGAGGATAGCGACCATTAGAACTATCTGCGAATATTTTTTGAATGAGTTCATGTTGGTTGTTTTATTTTATTATTGGCCAAAAGGATTCACCTGCGGCAAGCTTTGCGGCACGGCGGCTTGCGGGGCAACGTTGTTGTAGATCTGCCCGCCAAGCGTCTGAGTTGAGGTGGCCGCACCGGCGGACGAAGCCGGCGCCTTGGTCCCTGAAATGACCGCGAAGATGACTATTGCCGCCACGACAAGGACGGCTACGACGACTAGAATAATGGTCTTTTTGTTCATATTTGTATTATATCATCTCGTCCGGCAGGAGGCGCAAAAGCTCGTTATATTTGCCGATGCGACTCTCGTGGGGGGCGCCGATCTTGACTCCTTCTGCTCCGGCGGCCCTCGCGAGATGGATAAGGAAGTTATCCTCCGTCTCCCCCGATCGGTGGGAAACAATGCGTTTCAAACCGAGAGAGGCCGCCGCGCTCATTGCCGCGCACGTCTCGGTCAAGGTTCCAATCTGGTTGGCCTTGATAATAACGGCATTTACGGCGCCTTCCCCGGCATACTTTTTTATCAGCGCTTCGCTTGTAACCGTAAGGTCGTCCCCTACCACCAATTTTTCTTCGGCAAAACCTCCAAGGGCTTTCCGCAAGGCGGCGAAGTCGGCGCCTTTCTCCTCGTCAAACGGGTCTTCAATGGAAAGGAGGCCCGGCGCCCAAGCAAACCAGTCCTCGTACGTTTTGCGGAGCGTCGCCGCGTCCAACTTTAAACCGCCGAAATTATAATGTCCGCTCTCGTAGAAACTGCTTGCCGCGGCATCCAGTCCCAAGCGGAATTGGTCCTCCAAGTTGTGCTCCGCGATTAGGTCCGCCATAAGCTGAACGGGTTCAAAGGCATCTTCAAAATTCACGGCGTACCCTCCTTCGTCCCCGAGAGGCAGCTCCTCCTCGCCGGTCTTGCGCCGCAGGGCCTCGCCCAAGACCTCGTAGAACTTCATCAGTTTACCGACGGTCTTCACGTAAGAGCCGCGAGGACGCACCACGACCATATACTCCTGGATGGGCAAGTCGTTCTTGGCGTGCTTGCCGCCGTTTATCAGATTGGAAAATATGAGCGGACGCACCGGAGAAACCTTCCCGCCGAAAAATTCTTCGTTCAAAACCTGCCAAAGTTCCACCTTCCGTTCAAAGGCGAGCGCCCGCGCAAAGGCCAGGGATATCCCCAACATAACGTTTCCGCCAAGTTTTTCCTTGTTTGGCGTCCCGTCCATTTCAATCATCCTTCGGTCCAGCTCCTCCACGGTTTTAAAGTCAACGCCCTGGACGGCCCTCTCTATCTTGGCCGCCGCGTTTTCCGCCGCCGCCATCCCGAGGACCGCCGCTTCGCTTTTGCCGCGGCTCCGGCCGGAAGGTATCTGCGCATAAAAGGCCCGCAGGTCTTCGTCCGCAATCGCCACCTCTATCGTCTTTTCTCCCCGCGTGTCCAGGATCTCCCGGACAACTATGTCCTTGATTATCATATTGTCCGCTTATTTCGCATTATTGGCATAGGGTATTCGTCATTTCGCATTCTATGTAACCATCCAATTATATAATGCGAAACTTGCGAATCAGATATGCAAATGCCACGAAATTTCAAACACATCCTAGGCTAATGTGTTTTTAGGATTCAGGTTATTGCCCAGAAATCCGTTTATGTTCTGGAGCGTCGTGTCCAAAATGCGCTTCAGGGCCTCTTCGGAGTCAAAGGCGGCATGCGGTGTGATGAGGACGTTCGGCATTTTCATCAAAACGTGGTTTTCCAGGACGTTCCGCAAAACTTCTTCGTGGGGATGCTCTTCTTTGAGGAAGGCCATCTCGTCCTTGGTCTCGCCCTCCTCTTCCAATACGTCCAGCCCCGCTCCGGCCAAGATACCGTTTTCCAAAGCCCAAACGAGAGCGTTCGTCTCAATGAGGCCGCCACGGGCAGTGTTCACGAGATAGGCGCCATTTTTCACGAGGCCGATGTTATCCATGTTCAAAATGTGGCGGGTCTGGTCCGTGAGCGGGCAATGCAAAGTGATGACGTCGCACTGGGGCAAAAGGTCCTTCAAGGCCAGATAGGCATAACCGAGGGTCTGCGCCGATTCCGTGTCCGGGTAGGGATCGTAGGCCAGAACGTTCATGCCGAACCCTTTTCCGATCTTAATGGATTCCTTGCCGATTCGCCCCGTGCCGATGACGCCGAGCGTCCGGCCTTTTAAGTCAATGCCGCGCAGACCGTCCAGCGAGAACGAGTCGCGCTCCTTCACGCCGTCTATCGCCTGATAGATACGGCGCGTGAGGTTCAAGATGAGGCCAAAGGCAAATTCGGCCACAGTATTGTTCCCATAGCCCGGTACGTAGGTCACTTTAATGCCTTTGGCCTTGCAGGCGGCGAGGTCAATATGTTCAAAGCCGGTGGAATTGGTAGTGATAAGCTTCAAGTTCGGCAAAACTTCCAGCACTTTGGCGGTTATATGGGAATTGACGAAGATGGAGATTATTTCCAGATCCTTCGGTTCCGGCAGATGCTCTTCGTCCACCTTTTCCTTGCTGAAGAAAAGCTCATGGCCGGTCAGGGCCTGGCGCACGATATTTTCTTCCCATCCTTCCAGTTCAAAAAATCCTATTTTCATATTTTGATTATACACCAAAAACAGCCGCCGAATCCGGCGTTACGGATCGCTCCGCCTACGCGCGGCCGCGCGCCTTATCAAACCTCCGCCAGGCCGCCGATACGCTCGGCTCCATCTCGTCCAGGAGCGAGAGGGTCTTTCCGCGGATATCCAGAGTGGAAATCTCCTCTTTGGGCGCCGCGAAGGCCAGGACGACGTTCGCGACCTGGTTCACGACGGCCGCCACCCGTTCCGGCGGAAGCCCCGCCTCGCGGGCGGATGCCTCTATCGCCCGGCGGATCTTGCCCTCGTCAAACGGCTCCTTGGAACCGTCCCGGCGAATCACTGTTTTGGCCATATTATTTAGATCCATATTTTTTCGACCTTTCCCCGCACCTTTGAAGAACCTACTTGCGCGAGCGGTCATAGCACGGGATTTCAGTCCTTCAAAGGTGCGGGGTTTTCCACTTTCATTTTACCACTCCGGCTGAAAATAAAGCCCTCAAGGTGAGGGCTTATTTTTGAACTTCTTCCATGGCTTCCAAGTATCCACTGCTATCGTGCCTATCAGAACAATGACGCCCGCGTAAGCAAAAGGCGGATTCAGGATATTGTCCATTGGTATATCCCCGCGATTGGCGAGGAAAATAACTATCCCGGCCACCCAAGTCAAAATCAATGTGGCGGGAATGTGTTTGAAAGCCAGCCACGTCACAATGACGGCGGCTATCAAATGCAAGATTGACTCTCCGGGCATTTACTTCCTCCAGTTTTAAAGTTTCAGTGCGGAATATCTTATACCACAAATGCGCTTTTAAAATCAAAATTTGAGCGTCGTCGGCACCGAACGGCCGCAAGATGTAGCGGGCATCGGCGCGGAAGGGTTTCCGTGCCTCACCCACTGCCCGTTATCGCAAAGCCAAGTATCTTCGTTCCCGCCCAAACCGAAGCGAACGAAAAGCACGAGCGCGATGAGCGCCGCGACGATGATAAACGGAAGGCATTTCTTTAACATCAACTCTTATGCGCGATCTTCAAAATCGTTTTGATGACCGTGTCGGGGTTCAAAGACATGCTTTCAATTCCCTCTTTAGAGAGGAAGGCGGCGAAATCCGGATAGTCCGAGGGCGCCTGACCGCAGATGCCGATGTATTTCTTCCGGCGCTTCGCGGCGCGGATAACATCGCGGATAAGGGTCTTCACCGATTCGTCATTCTCGTTCGCAATGCCGCGGATGCGGTCGTTGCCGTCCCGGTCAATGCCGACCGTAAGCTGGGTCAGGTCGTTGGAACCGATGCTCATGCCGTCAAAGACGTCCAGGAACTTATCGGCCAAGATCACGTTCGCCGGTATCTCGCACATTACGAAGATCCGCAGATCTTCGCGACCCCGAGCTTGTCGAGGGGTGGCATGCTGCCTCTTCAACCCGTTTTTAGCCATTATCTCCACCACTTTCTTCCCTTCCTCCGGCGTGCGGCAGAACGGGACCATCGGCACGACGTTTTTGAGGCCTATCTCATCGCGAACCTTCTTCATCGCCTTCACTTCCAGCGCAAAGGCCGGAGCGAAGTACGGGCTGTAGTAGCGGGAAGCGCCGCGCCAGCCGATCATCGGGTTCTCCTCTTGCGGCTCATAGAGCTCGCCGCCGAGAAGAGTGCGGTACTCGTTGGTTTTGAAATCGGAGAAACGGACAATGACGTCATAGGGGTGGAAGGCAGCCGCGATCTTCGCGATGCCGTAAGAGAGCTTATCCACGTAGAACTGGGTCGGGCTCTTCCAGCCGGCTATCTTCTTCTCTATGGCTGCCTTGAGCTTTTTATCCCTGAGCTTTTCAAAATTAATCAGGGCCATCGGGTGCACGCCGATAGAGCCCGCAATGATGAACTCTTCGCGCGCCAGCCCTACGCCCTTAACGGGCAGGAACGATTTTTCAAAGGCGCTGTCCGGAGTCGCGATATTAACCATGATCTTAACCTTCGGCTTGGGGAGTTTGCGCACGTCGCGCTCCTCTACCTTGAACTTCAAAGCACCGGCAAAAACCAGGCCTTCGGTGCCGGTCGTATCCACCGTGAGAATGTCGCCGGTCTTCACGGCGCGAGTGGCGTTCTCCGTCCCCACGACGCACGGGATGCCGAGTTCACGGCTCACAATCGCGGCGTGGCTGGTGCGGCCGCCCTTGTCCGTCACGATGGCCGCGGCGATCTTCATAATCGGCTCCCAGTCCGGGTTGGTCATCGCGGTCACGAGAACCTCGCCCGCCTTGAAAGTGCGGATATCCTTCGGGTTCAAAATGACGCGCGCTTTTCCGCTTGCGATCTTGGAACCGACCGAAAAGCCCTTCGTCAAAACCCGACCGTTCCCCTTCCGCTCATACTCTTTTATTTTGGAAAAATCACGCCCGGCCTGGACCGTCTCCGGCCGCGACTGGACGATGTACATCTCGCGCGTCCGCCCGTCTTTGGCCCATTCAATATCCATCGGCATCCACTTCCGATTTTTCTCCGAATAATGCTTTTCTATTAAAGCGCCCCAGCGCGCCAGCTCCAGTATCTCCTTTTCGGAAAGGACGAAGGCGCCGCGCTCCCGCTCCGTGGTCGGCACTATCTTCGTCTCCTTAATGCCGCGCCCAGCAGCATATATCATTTTGCGCTCCTTGACGCCGAGTTTTCTATCAATAATAGGTTTATATCCGTGTTTATCCGTTTTCTTATCCGTGCTTATCAGTGTTTTTTTGTAGACCAAAAACTCGTCCGGCGTTACTTCACCCTGGACGATCATTTCGCCCAAACCCCAGGAACCGTTGATGAGAACGACATCTTTAAATCCGGACTCGGTGTCCAGCGTGAACATGACGCCCGAGCAACCGAGGTCGGAACGCACCATTTTCTGCACGCCGGCCGAAAGAGCCACCTTCATGTGGTCAAAACCCTTGTCGGCGCGATAGGATATCGCCCGGTCGGTGAAGAGCGAGGCGAAATCCGCCTGCACGGCGATGAGGAGCTCGTCCGCGCCCCGGATGTTCAGGTATGTTTCATGTTCGCCGGCAAAGCTCGCGCCCGGCAGGTCTTCCGCCGTCGCCGAAGAACGGACGGCCACGTCGGCGTTCCGGCCGTAGATCTTTTCCATTTTCAGATAAGAAGAAACGATGGCCCGCTTCAGGTCGCCGGGCATCTTCGCGCCCCGAATGGCCCGGCGGATCTCATCGGCGCGCTTCGCGAGGTCCTTCAAGTCCTTCGTATCCAATCCCTTAAGGGTTTTCTTGATGAACTTGTCCAGGCCGGTCTTTTTGAGGAAATAAAAATAGGCGGCGGCCGTCACGACGAATCCGTTCGGTATCCGCACGCCCTGCGGTTCCAAGAACCTTATCATCTCGCCCAAAGAGGCGTTCTTGCCGCCGACTAGGGGCACGTCTTTTATCGTGATGTCTTTATACCAAAGGATGAGCTTCTTGTTCTTGTTCATATTTTTACGGCTATCACCAGATCGGAAACGTTGGCGCCCGTGTCGCCCGTCATTAACAGGCCTCCGGTCTTTTCAAGAAAACCGGAAGAATCGTTCCGCGCCAGATATTCCTCCCCTTTCAATCCGAGCGTCTCGGCTTTTTCTTCCGTTATTGTATCACAAAGCGCCCCGCCGTAATCGCCGTTATCGCGGCCATCCGAGGCAAGCGAAAGCACAGCCGAACCCGCGCCAATGCGCGGCAAAGCGCCGAGAGCGAGCTCCTGGTTCCGGCCGCCCCGGCCGTTTCCTTTAATGGTGACGGTCGTCTCGCCAGCATAAAGATACGCCGTTCCGGGCATCGTCTCGCCGATCTCGCGGGCAATGCGCTCTCCGACCTCCCGTGCTTCGCCCGTGAGCAAGCTGGTCCTCACCTCCGGACGCAAACCGAGTCCTTGCGCCTTCTCCGCCATGGCGAGGAGCGCGGTCTTGTTGGCAACAAAAATGATGTTCTTCACCTTTTCAAAATACTTGTCCTCTTTCGGCGTTTTGAGCGGCTCAATTTTGAGCCCAGTCGCTTTTTCCAGATCGTACTTTTGGACGATCGCCCGCGCCTCGTCCACGGTGGTTTCGTCCTTCACCGTCGGACCAGAAGCGGTAAAGCCGAGATCGTCGCCGGGCACGTCGGAAAATACGAGCGCGAGAGACGTCGCCGGATAAGCGTATTCCGCAAGGCGGCCGCCCCGCGCGAGCGAAAGATGCTTCCGAAGAGTGTTTATCTCCTCTATCGTCGCACCATTTTCAAAAAGAATCTTCAATATATCGCCCTCTTGGGCGCACACCATATTTTCCGGATGGCAGAGGAGCGTGGAACCGCCGCCGGATATGACGAAAACGACTATGTCTTTTTCCGTAAGAGATGAAAGCAGGCGGATGATGGCGCTCGTCGCGTCCACGTTCGCCTGCGTCGGGAAGGGATGGGTGCCGGAATAGGTTTTTATCTTCTTCAAACTTCCCTGGTGGACGTCCAAAACGATGCCTCCGGAAAGCCGGTCGCCCAAAACTTCTTCCAAGGCCGCACCGGCTTCAAGCGCGCATTTGCCGACGCCCACGACGAATATCCGTTCAAAGCCGCTAAGGTCAAATGACTCTTCATCAACCGCAAGCGCGTTCCCAGACAAATGCACTCGTTCTTTTATCGCCTTTTGCGTGTCTATTGCCGCAAGGCCCGCTTCGGCTATCAAGAGAGCCGCTTTTCGCGCGGGACTCGCCGCGAGCTCGCTAAAATTCTTTATTTTCCCGTCTAGCGTCATCTTTTATCAGTTTACCACCGGTAAGGCGCAGCCGCTCGCCTGTGCGAGCGTCTGAAGCGTCTGGGTGCCGACGAGACGCGTTCCGTCCGGCTCTATCCAGGTCGGCACGGCGTCCACTTTATCGGCCGTGCATTTATTCGGGTCGGTGGAACATTCAACATACTTCACATACTGGAATGAATCGCCGAAGAGCGCCTTTTCGGCCTGGCAATGCGGGCAGGAATAAAGCCCGTACATGACAAAGCCCTTTTGCGACAAGCATTGCGCGAAGGAGTCCAAAGCATTCACCGCAACGGCCGCCGGCTTCGGGGCGGACACATACCAAAGAGCGGCTACGATGAGAACGATCGCTATGGCGATAGTGATGAGGAGTATTTTATTTTGATGAGATTTCATATTTATTGTCCTTCGTCGCAGCAGTCCACGAGTTTCTCCACGATGTCTTCAAAGCTCCAGGGCTTATCGCCGACCTTATCGTCCTTTTTCTTCAGGTTTTTAACGTCCAGAATTTTGAGCCGCAATCCCCAGAAGATGGTGTAGAGCTCGTAGGCGTAGGCGAACATCTCTTTCGCGTCCTCCCGCGCGCCCGCTCCCTCAAATTTCGTCCCCACCTCCATCAGGCGGTACATCGTGCCGAGCAAATGCTTGGAGATACACCAGCTCTCGCCCTCGTTCTCGGGCATCAGGCGCTTCAAAAGCTCTTTGCGCATCTCGCGGACGCTGTGGAGCCAGTCCAGGTATTCGTCCTTGTGCGTCTTTTCCGACGTAAAGAAGAAGTGCTCTTCCAGGCTCACGAGATTCGCGACCGCGAGCGAAAGGTCCTCGCCCTGGGAAAGGTCGGCTTCGCCGCTCTCCTTCATTTGCTTCACCTTCTTTTTTAATTCCTCAAAGTCCAATTTTTCCATATATGTTTTTAACCTTTAAGTGTCATTACTTTCGGCCTTTCTTACACAAAAAATATTATCGCTCCCAGCAGAACCATGGCGACCCCCGTCCACAATTTGAAGCGGCGGATATTTCCGCTGCGCCAGGATTGTACTTTCATAAGGAGTGCCGGGCTGCTCGCAATGGCGAGCACCACGACGAGCGGCAGAACGAAGACCAGGTTATAGAGCAAAAGAAAGCCGAGGCCCTCCCAGTGAGTCGCGCTGTCGTGCAATAGACCGAGGATCATCAGGTACGGTCCGCCTGCGCACGGGAATTCAAAAAGTCCGACGGCCGCGCCCAAAACGAGACCCATCGGCACGGAGGCCTTTTCCATCAAGACGGCGATGCGGCCGTGCGTACCGGCCGGGATTCTCAATTTTATCGGGAAGGCCGGGAAAAGCGCGCCCAAAACTTCTATCGCCCCGACGAGGATCAGGATGGTCGCCCCGATCTTGGCCGCAAAGTTCGGCATGCCGAAAGCGCCGAGCGCCCCGAGGATGCCGAGGCCGATCGCAACATACGCGATGAAGATGCCGGCAATATAAGCCAGGCCGATCGCGGCCACTTTGCCGCGCTCTTTGCCCAAGCTGAAAAGAAAACCGATTGTGAGAAGCAAAACCGAAAAAGCGCAGGGCTGGAAACTGTCCACTAAAGCCGCGACCAATACCAATGGCAAAATATTCATATCCCCTCCCTTATTGGTCTAAACTATAGCAGAAAATCGGGGTATAAAAAATCCCGCCTGAAGATAGTCCTGGATGAAACCAAGTGGGTCGCCGCAGGTCAATTGTTGTGAAGAAAAAGTGAAACTTAATCCTCAATGAAACCAACCTATATTGGCGTCCCTTAAATCTTCATTAATCCAGAATCTTTATAGCGGGACATTTATATTATAAACCCAGAACGGAAATCATAAACCGCAAAGGTGGATAACTAGTTGACAACGCGTTCTAAAAATCACGCCGACATCACAATTAGATGCTGCAATCAAGGGCAAGGTTAAATAAACAGCTTCACGCCTGTAGCGTCGCATGTCCCGCGAGGAGGGTAAGACTTGGGCTAGCGCCCCGGAGCGCCCGACGAGCGGGATATGCGGCGCTTATTCCAATATCCCCTCCAAATTTACGTCGTAGAGCATGCGCTCGTTCACGTGTTTATAGTTCACTATTTCCTCGGGTTTAAACCAAATTGCTATTTCCCTGTCCGATTCGGCCGGATTATCGGTGCAATGCACCAAATTGCGGACGGACCGCTCGTCGCCGTTTGAAATATCATACGAATCTATCGTCAGGTCGCCGCGGATGGTCCCCACGTCCGACGTAAGAGGTTCCGTCGTACCAACGAGCTTTTTTATGATGCCGACGGACTGGTTGCCCTCCCATATCATGGGGACGATGGGTCCCGCCGTCATGAAGGTAACGTTGCCGTTTACGATATCCATGCCGTATTCGCGCGCCGGCTTTTCCACCGGCTTGCCGGCTTCGGTCCTTTGCTTAACGCGCAGTTCGCCTTTTTTTTGGAGCCACTCTTCGTCTTTTTTGTAATGCTCATAGGCCTGCTCTTTCGTGGCGACAATCAACTTCATCGCTACCAATTTCAAACCGGTCCTTTCAATGCGATGGATTATCTCTCCCATTAAATTCCTCTGAACGCCGTCGGGTTTGATTATCAAAAGCGTTCTTTCTTTTTGATTGGCCATATTATTTTTCCGTTTTGATATGCAGCTCCTTGAGCTGCTTCGGCGAAACTTCCGCCGGAGCGCCGGTCATGAGGTCCCGGCCGTCGCCCGTCTTCGGGAGCGCGATCACCTCGCGGATGTTCGGTTCGTTCTCGAGTATCATCACGAAGCGGTCCAAACCCCAGGCGATGCCGCCGTGGGGCGGCGCGCCGTACTCAAAGGCCGTGAGCATATGGCCGAAGTTCTCCTTCGGATTCTCGTAGCCGATGATGCGGAGCACGGCCTCCAAGGCCTCGGGCCGGTGGTTCCGGATACTTCCGCCGCCGATTTCCCAGCCGTTCAAGGCTACGTCGTATTGCGTCGTGAGAATTTCAGGGATATTCTTCTTGGCCAAAAGGTCTTTCATAAACTCCGGCTTGGGCGCCGAGAACGGGTTGTGGGTGAAGGTGTAGCCACCCTCATCGGTCTTTTCAAAAAACGGGAAGTCCACGACCCAGCAGAAAGCGAGAAGGTTCGGGTCTTCCTTGTCTTTCCGCATATCCGGCCGGTCCGTGCCGTACTTTTCCATGGCCTCCTTGTAGCTCACGCGCGGGAAAGGAATTTCCTGGATCTTCTTTTCCGGATAGAGCGTCTGCACGATATTTATCAAAAGCTCCTCGTTCAGCTTCATCACGTCCTCGCGTTCCACGAAGCTCATTTCCAGATCCAATTGGGTAAACTCCGGCTGGCGGTCGCCGCGGGTATCCTCGTCGCGGTAGCACCGGGCGATCTGGAAATAGCGCTCCAGCCCCGCCACCATGAAGAGCTGCTTATACTGCTGGGGCGCCTGGGGCAAGGCATAGAATTTGCCGGGATAAAGCCGGGCCGGGACGAGATAGTCGCGCGCGCCTTCGGGCGTGGAACGGCCGAGGACGGGCGTCTCTATTTCGGTAAAATCCTTATCGGTTAAAAAGTCGCGGATGAATTTAACTATCTTCGCGCGGTTCCGCAGGTTCTTTTGGAGGCGCGGCCGGCGCAGGTCCAAATAGCGGTACTGCATGCGGATGTCCTCCCCAATCTCGCGGCCGTCGCTCGTAACGTCAAAGGGCGGGGTTTTGGCCTCGGCCAAAATTTCCAGGGCCGTTGCTTGTATTTCGTGGGAGCCGCCGGGGACCTTCGGGTTCTCCATCCCGGCCGGGCGCTTGCTCACGTTGCCCGTCACCCTGACCACCCATTCCGAACGCAATTTTTCGGCCTGGCCATGCAGCTCTTTATCCTTGGGCGTAAAGACGACCTGCGTGATGCCGCTCCGGTCCCGCACATCTATGAATATGAGCTTCCCGTGGTCGCGGCGAACGTCCACCCAGCCGATTATTTCGGCTTCCTTCCCCTCTTTTTCCGGCAGTTCCTTTACGAGCGTTCGCATATTAGCGTTTTTATAATATCAAAAAAAATTGGCTTATGGAAGCCGACGTCCGGAAGTTTCTCTTCCCGAGGGAAGTGGAACTTCCCCATATTCTCGTCGTTAAGTTAAATAAAAGACCCTCTCCGAAAAACGGAAAGGGCCGAGATAAAGAACTGGAGTGGTCAGCTGCGAGAAAAGACGCGAGTGCCAACATACTGATTATAATAGCCATCAGCATACGCGTGGAAACGCCAAACGCCACTACTAGGACGCCGTCGTATCATTACCACAATTCTTGTACCATCAGTGAATTCGAGGTAGAACACATTGCGGCAACCATTAGTCAGAAGATGTCCCGCTTCGCCATTGGCCTGTTTTATTATGAAGCGGTATAAAATTGAGAGCACATCCGAAATAGAAGTGAACGGCTTGACGTTGAGATATCTCTCGATATCTAAATTAGTCATAGTTCTTGATATATCGTAGTGCTGGATTGTCTCTTGCTTCGTTATGTACTGGAATTCTTTGGCGAGGATCCATGTACTAAAAGGATTGCTGAACCAAAACTTGACCGGACCATCTTTACTAAAGAATTTTTTGAGGTCAGCGATACCTCGAAACAAAGCATCGCAGTCGTCCACGAACCTATCCAAGGTATCTTCGCCTTCTGGTTGAGCCAGTTTGTCGACCACTTCAATACTGTTTATGCCACGCTCATTAAACTTTTGAGCCAATTTCATGAACACGGTCTCCATCTGTCCTGCATGTTGCAAGAGGATATCAGAATTCCTTCCCATGACTTTTTCCTTCCCTATTGCGGTCGTCCCATACCCGGCCAACCTAGGCCAGATTCAAACAGACCTGTTAATTTACTGCCAACATTATACTTCTTCCTCTAAAATCTGTCAACCTTAATACTGCATAGTATAATTAATTATACTATGCAGTGAGATTAAGTCAGATCCAAGGATTGATCGTTCAATAGCTTAATTTTGAGACAGCGAGGATATTGCCCAACGCTGAAATTTTAATGAGCCCGTCCTCGTCGGTGCGGAGGACGAGAGCGCCGATATCCGCGAGGCGCGCGAGCGTTTCTGGAGCCGGATGGCCGTAAGAGTTTTTGCCCACTTCAACGACCGCGACCTGCGGCCGGGCGGCCGCCAGAAATCCAGGCGAGGATGAATATTTGGAGCCGTGGTGCGCGACCTTCAAAACGTTCACCGTCCCGCTCAATGCGGGCAAGAACGCCGCTTCCGTTCCGGAATCAATGTCGCTCGTAAAAAGCGCCTTCATCCCCCCGCCGGAATATTCCATGACCATGGCCGCAAGGTTCAAATCGCCGCTTTGGACCGCCGCCGCGTTCGGCCAGACGACGGAAAGTTTATTGTCCCCGGATAAAATGGAATCGCCGGATGAAAGTTCCACCTGCCGTACGTTACGCGCCTTGAGCGCCTGAAGAAGATCGCCGTAGGCCGCGACGCCGGTCGTCATTCCGTTCCCGATAAAAATGCCGACATCGTAACGCCGCAGAACGTCAATGAGTCCGCCGTAATGGTCCAGCTGGGGATGCGTCAGAATGACCGCGTCAATGTACCGGTCGCGCGGTCCGAGGATGGTTCCGAGCGAATCCAGGACTGCTCCGCCCGGCGGCCCGCCGTCCACGAGGACCTTCGCTCCTCCCTGGAGCACGATGAGTTCGCTGTCGCCTTGGCCCACGGGCAAGAAATAAACGGCGGCCCGGTCGGCTTGAACGGAAAATATTCCGGAAAGCAGAACAACGTCGGCGATGATGCCGAGCGCCAAGGCGCTCAAGGCGCGCTTTTTGTTATCTCTGATCTTATCCTCTATTTGCTTGAACATTGCTGTGAGCCCTGTTCCACCAGATTATGAACCCGGCGATGGCTGCATAATAGATTAACGCGAGCACCCACCCGGGCGCCGGCAGAGCCGGAAACGGCAACCGGCCGAAAAATTCAATGACGCCAACCTCAAACCTGAGGAGTGGCCAGACAAAAAGCCCGACAATGGAGGCCAGGAAGGATGAGACGAACGACAGCCCCGCGAGGGCAAAGCTCAAACCCATCGTGAGAGGCACGAGGCCCAAGACCAGGATGTTTGAAACAAGCGAGACCGGCGAAAAGCCGCCGAAGTTTGTCACAAGCACCGGCAAGACCATTGCCTGAGCCGAAGCGGTCGTGAAGAGATTTCCCCGCCAGGCCAAAAACCCCGGCTGGCCGGAATATTTAAAAACCCCCTGGAGGACGGGCTCCAAATAGACCAATCCGATGAGCGCGAGGAACGAGAGGATGAACCCGACGTCAAAGACAAGGACCTGCGGATTTACCGCGACCATAACGAGGCCAGCGAGCATGATGGCATTCCTTACGTTAAAGAGCCGGCCGGCTTCCCTGGCGAGAAGCAGGATGAACCCCATGATTGCCGCGCGCACGACGGAGGCCTCCGCGCCGGTCATAAGGACGAAGGCGACGATGAGGAGCACCGTGAGGATGACCGCGGCGCGCCGGCGGCAAAAGAGCAGAAAGAGCGCCATGGCGTAAGTGACAATGACCATGATGTTGTACCCCGATAGGGCGACGAGGTGCGTCGTGCCGCTTCCCTGCATCGCCTGGTTGAAGGCCGCGGAAAAACCGCCGCGTTCGCCGACGGTGAGCCCGGCGGCCAAGGCCGCCTCCGCGGCGGGCAGGGCCCTGCTCAAAGCGCCGACGATGGAACCCTTAAAACCGTACAGCCAGGCCATGACGGGCGAACCCCGGCCGGTCGCGGCCAGGGATGTTTGCGGAAAGCTCATCGTGCCCAAGACGCGCTCTTTAAGCAAATAGTTCGCATAAGACGCTGGCGCCGGACTTTTTATCTCGCCCGTCACGTTCAAAACATCGCCGTAATGGCGTTCCGGATACCGCGGCAGTTTGGCGAGAATGCGGGCGCCGCCTAAGTCCGGCACTTTCAAAACCACGTCCAGGCTTCCGCCGGAAATCCGCGGATCGGCATCCACCGTTCCGACGAATGACGTTTTCGCGTTAAAAGGCACCGGCAAATCTTGCAATCCCGCGACTGAAGCGCGGCAATAGATTGCTCCTGCGGTTACAAGCAGCGAGAGAGCGCCGAGCGCGAGGAATCGGCGCTCTTTTTTCCGCACCCACATCAACAAAAAAGCGGCCATTAAAACCGCGTTAAACACCAGGATCCATATGTTCAGGTCCAAGCTGGCCCCTCCCACTCCTCCAAGGAAGAAGAGTGCCGCGAAAAAGAAATACTCCCCCGGCGGCATCACTTGTATTTTAGCACTTGGGAATAAAAAACCGCCCTAAAACAGGGCGGTTTCTAAAACCTTGGCGAGGCGTTGAAACAAATCCAACGTCCACTTGATCAGTATGACCTTCATTGGCGCGCCATTTGAACGCACCAAACCATTACGGACTTCCACGTCGTTCCAGCGCGTCATACGTCTCTCCTTTTTTAAGGTGGCTATAAACTACGTACTCCTAATGGCCAGCGTCGTCAATGTGCGCTTATGCGATGACCCCGCCGCCGAGCATTTCCTTGCTCTTGGAATAAAAGACGGCCGACTGGCCCTTGGCCACGAATTTGACCGGCTCCTTGAATTTTAATCTGACGACATGCGATGCCGTTAACTGAAGCTGGGCAGGAAATAGCGGCTGGCGGTAGCGGACGCGAGCCATCACTGGTATTTGGTATTTAGTATTTAGTATTTGGTATGCCTCCGATGAAATAAAGTTTACATCCGTGATATCAATCTCGTTGCGGAAGAGGGCGGGATTATCATCGCCTTCCGCGACGACGACGGTATTAGTCGCGACATCCTTTTCGGCCACGTAATACGGCTTCGTCGCCGTGCGGCCCTTAATCCCCAGCTCTCTGTTCTTTGTTCCCAAATTCAATCCGTGCCTCTGGCCGATGGTATAGAACTCCGCGCCGGCGTGTTGGCCGATATGCCGGCCGTCCACCGTCACCACCTCGCCCGGTCGCGATTTTATATAGTCCTTCAAAAAATCTTCCAGCGACACCTGGCCCAAAAAACAGATGCCCTGCGAGTCCTTCTTCTCTGCCGTCGGCAGGCCCGCTTTGCGCGCGATCTCCCGCACCTCGGGCTTTGTATATTCGCCTATCGGAAAAAGGCAGTGCGCGAGTTGCTTCTGCGTTAAGGTCCACAAAAAATACGACTGGTCCTTGTTTTTATCCACCCCTTCTAACAAAGAAAAGGGGGCGCCGGGATTCTCTCGAGAGAAGCTCTCGGAGGAGGAAAAGCTCGGTTCCGCCGCAGGCGGATTTTTCGCCGAGAGTGCAGCGGGCGCGAGCCGCACGAGCGCGCCCCCCGCGGGTAGATTAAGAGGAAACCGCCCCACCCGGGCATATTTGCCCGGCGCCC
>VFSW01002233.1_pt1 | contig 29329 bp, 34 predicted proteins | sample 5358111 | NCBI WGS metagenome assembly VFSW01 (sample SAMN11554181, study PRJNA540505) | mine drainage metagenome | isolation source: sediment from site ElyBrook_90M | place: USA: Ely Copper Mine, Vershire, VT | collected 2017 | reverse complement strand
CTCAGGCTTCTTTACAAAGTTAAGCTTTGGTGGCTCGGCTGCGGCGGCTTCCCCGTCGTCGTCAGTGGGCGCTAGTTTAAAGAAAGCCATAAGCGCAAAGCGACGGCTGTAGGTAATTGCCGAGCCAAGAGCTTGCATTTTGTTTGATGCTTCGTTTAACCCCAAAAGTGGTGTTGCAAACGAGATCACTTCGTTATCTTCGATGTGGCTTATCTCTGTGACAAGTGCCCAAGCACCTTCGGCCAGTGCTGTACGTTGCACGACCAGAAGCTTATTTGCAGTCAGGTGCTCATTTAGCGCATCAAGCACACTCTCTAAAGTGGGATAGTGGCTTTTGTGATGCGGATTACTGCCATCTTTGTAAACTTTGGTGACTGCGAGCTGCACCTTGAAAAGCGATTCTTTTAAGCTCACGACTTACCTCCGAACCTGATGGTCTTAAACGTCCTGGACGCTTTGCGATATTGATCCAGGTCAACTCCGGCCAATGCCGGGATTTTGCTATAGTCCACATTGCCTGAGCACTCTGATTCTGTAATCGACACGTTGCCGCAGCGTACCTTTGGATGCGTGGCAAGAGCTTTCACTTGCTCGGCTATCTTGTCATAATCTTCCTCGATTGCGTCTTTTCTGGCTTTAAGCTTCTCAAGCAGAGCGAACAGATCACGCTCCGATTGGTCGGTGATAAAAAGCGTATCTTGTGCTGTGAGCGGTGGTGTCTCACCCTTGAGTGATTCCCAAAAAGCTATTACACGCGATTGGAGGTCCAGCATGAAGTTTTCATCGCGACCTACCTCAACGATAAGCCCGTCTTTAACTTTTGGTGCCTTGGCCCCGTAGAATGCTTTATCGCTATCTGATACGAACAATTGCGCCTGTACTTGGATCCAGTGGTGCCGTGGCAATTCACCTTGGGCTATCTTTGCCAAAGCTTCTTTGCCTACGAGTTTGGCTTCCAAGATGCCCACTGATTTGTCGTAACCGTCTAGTGATGCGCCGAATATTTCGTCTCGCTCAAAGCAAGTGGGCTCCATATTCACGCCGGTCTGCTTTAGGAATAGCTCGCGGATATCGGCTTCTGTCTCATGACCCATGCGAAATATTGCAGCTTTATCTGAATGGTCTTGCTTAGCGAGCCCGTTCTTCTCGAACCACAGATCACGCTTTGTTTGGTAGGGATTCTCGCCAAAAATGCAGGCGACTTGACTCGCTGTCACTAGTTGATCACGCCATTGCAACCATTCGGCTGTGCCTTGTGTATAGTGTACTTGCTTAATTGCCATTTAATCCTCCAATGTGGAGGCATCCGTGCTGTTTGGGAATAAAGCATCTTCGCTCATTCCGACTGCTTTACAAATCTTAAGTCTTGATCGCTCGCTGATATTCGCACCGTAGGAACCGGCTAAAAGCTTATTAATTAAGCTCACACTCAAGCCCGATTTTAGGCTCAAGCGTGCAATGCCAGACTCCTGCGATGCAATCCAAGTTCTTAGCTTATCTGTGTCTAATACGCGGTGTGTGCTCATACAATTAGGATAGCAGAGATCAACCATTAATGCAACAAGATATTTCATGTTATCACAAGGCTATTTCAAATTAAGCCACAAAGATAGCTAATTAATCAATGATTCAAGGTGTCTATCAAGATTATCAAAATGGTACACGAGACCCCTTTTAACCCACCACCCCACTGAGCTGGTTAAATGCCTTAAACATTGTGGCTTACTACCCAGGTAACTCCCCTTGTGAATTGCGACCCTCATGGACCGCCATTAACTGGGTAGTTTACGCAAAGAAACTAGCAAAGAAGCGTTTGGGGCCGGTTACCCCTCACTCGTCCAAGAGTTCCTGTTTCGCAAGCCTGTCTTGTGATCCTTACCAACGGCACTCCCTTTTAATCTGTGGTGGGTCTATCGTGCTAGTTGCCACAAATCCCCTAGGGTCCATTGGTTACCACGCCCAAACTTTCTTAAGTAATCGGGCTACAGCGTGAGTTAACGGCTTTACACGCATCGTATTGCCGGGTATAAATAAATTACACACACGCTAGTCTTAGCACTTCTTCTGGGTCTTGTGAAAGTAAAAACTTCACGAGGCCCTGTCTTTTTTGCTTGACGGTGTAACTTGTTCACCTGAACATTTGTTCAATCGCATGGACGTAAATAAGCCACTTTCAAACAACCAGACAAAGCAGCTCTATAAAAGGCTTCGGTTTAAATTTGGGGCGGAGATAGATGATCTGGCTTCGAGGGCCGAGCGCGATAAAGAAATTCATGGCCATGTGCTTCCTGATACCGAGGCGCGCCAAGAGCTGTTGATGAAGAAGTTAAAAGACGAAGAGAAACGGTTATCAGATCAGGGGTATTTATGAGCGATGTTCAAGACACTGTAAACGAGATGCTTTTGCCACGGCCACTTCCGATCGGAATGAGCGAGTTTGACGCCTGGAGTGAGCGCATCATCACGGGTGCCATGCTGCCAGCTTTCGAGGCTGACCCAACAACACAATATGATTCTCAGAAATTTGCACTCGCTCAAATGCTACTTCATCTCCCCCCGACGCAGGACCACGAATGCGACGGTTATTTTATTAAATCCCTTAGGAAGGCTGCGGTTAATCAAATTGCCGACGCAAAAGCACGGGAAATTAGGGACAAGGCAAAAGCAAGGTTAGCTGCGATTGAAAAACCAGAAGAACCTAAAAACACTTAGACAATTTTGGTATCGTAAACTTGAGCGCCAGGGCTTTCGAGACATCGAATACCCAAACGGTCTGTTGCGTAAACCAACGCGCATTAGGGCTAAGGATTTGGAGGATTTTGAGCTTACCCGAGTCTATTTCTCACGACTTGCGGACCATATCGAATCCGAGCGTTTTAACTCCGATGAGGCGTATCTTACAATGCTTCTCGCATCCGAGGGTGTTTGTATTCAAGACATCGCGCAAGTGGTTGGGATTAATCGCAGGACGGTTAGGTTTATTATCAGGCGATTTGAAAAAAAATGGGGGCTTATAGATTGGACACCTCGGCAAATGGCTCTGAAGGATATAAAATAATACCCGTTTTCTCGCTTGATGATCACCCAGGGTATGAAGGTTATATCTTTGCCCACTTTATGCACTCACTGCGCAAGGGTAATGAGCTATTTAAGCTGGTTGATAAAGACGCTTTTTATGAAAATTATCATAGATTTATTCAAAACTTGCTCCAGCGCCCAGAGATTCAAATTAGATTCGCCGTTTTATCAGATGACCCCGACGTGGTCCTTGGCTTTTCATTGCTTGAGAAAAACGTGATTCATTACGTGTTCGTAGCGCCCGATTTCCGAAAACAAGGTATTGGAAAAGATTTGTCGCTTATCTTATCTGAGAGATTTAATTACATGACGCATTTAACAAACGACGCGCTCTTGATTTGGCCTAAATATCCGTCTTTAACTTTTAACCCTTTTCTGTGAGGTATCAATGATCCCAATTGTCGATATGAAATTTGTAGAACTACACTCGCCTCTTTTTCACTCAGGCACCAATCTTGGCTCAAAGCTTGAGCCCGCCAAAAGACAGAGCCTTGCTTTACAATTCGATTCTAAAAAAGAGCTATTGTACGTTTGGCTAAATCATCACGTGTCAGTGCTGCCCCTCTCTTCGGTTCATTCAATGACTCCTTACTTGAGCGAGGATATGGGTATCGAGGAGCCGCCAGCTAGACTCTCGCTCGCTGCCATGCAACAGGGCTTTACGCCAAAAAAAGCTCAAGTCTCCACACCTCAATCCCACGTGTTTGAAGGTCCAGGGCAAACCGGACAAGCGAAGGTTAAATGAAAATCTCAGATTATAAGCCCGTAAGTCCAATCAGCCTTACCATCTCCATGCCCGATGATCCCAAGGTATGGCCCCCGCTCACTGATGAAGAAAAATGGGCCATGCAACAACCATCAACCAAGCAGCTTTTAAAGATGCCTGTTGATGAGCCATTTATGGCAACACTTGATTGGCGAGCTAATCCCGATGCTAAAACCGATGAAGAGCGCGTCGGGATGCGCCACATTGACCCGAGTGTGCTTGTAAAGCACCAAGTGGCAAGGGCCAATCGTAAATTCATTTACCGCGATGATAGGACTTCCATGATCGGATGGCGTGAGGGAGTATCCTCGGTCTCGGCAGAGAAAAGAGAGCGCGGCATTGGCGCTTTCAGATTCACACCGCCGGCCGAAGTGACCAATCAAGAGATTGTGGATAAAGCTGTGGGTCTTGTGGAATATAAATCAGAGCCGCCGGTTTATGAGTGGAAAAAAATCACCGCCTGGCAAGCACTTAAACATTGGCTGAAAGGTGGGGAAGTGAAAAGAGAATCAAATGACTGAGCTGACCTGGCTTGCTGACTTGATAGTTAACCACGAGCTTGCCGACAAAACTAAAAAGCATGTGCTAAAGCGTATGAAAGTGGTTGAGACCCAGATCAATAATTTACCGGGAATCCCGGCAAAACGCTCACTTCCACAAACGCAAGCGCAGGCTCAGGCCCAAGCACCGTCCACAATCGCAGCCCTTGAGCGGCAAACGGGGCAAGCTATTCCACAAGCGCCAATTGCCGTGAGCCCACAAGCACAAGCAGCACTTGCCGCAAGAGAATCGCTTATTTTACAATCGCAGTCAGGTAAACCAGAGGCGGGGAGAACGTCGCCTAGAAAATTTTGATATAAGCTAAAAATAAACGTATTTAACCTAGAAGTTTACGACCGATGGCGTTATTTCAACCAGGCAATCCAGGCAGACCCAAGGGCGCGATCTCAAAGCGCACGCGGATCCTGGAAGATAAATTAAAAGAGTTTGACTGCGATCCCTTTGACGTGCTCCTTATGTTCGCCAAAGGTGACTGGGAAGCTCTAGGGTATGACTCAAGCGTTTACGTGAAAGAAGGCGATGGTGGTTCCACCACAATTGGCTATACAATTCCTCCTGAGCTTCGCATGTCGGCAGCTAAAGAACTCTGTCAATATCTTTACCCGAAGCAAAAATCAGTTGAGCATATCACCCGAAATGTTCTAGAAGGGATGAGCCCTGAGCAAAAGCTAGAAGCCATGAAGCAAGCGGTCAAGATGATGGAAGGCGAAATTGGAAAAGAGCCTTTGAAGAATGAATCTTGATGATCTAGCCCTTGCCGCAATGGAAATGAATCAATGTCGCTCTTTTGACTGGCAAGCTATCGCCTTTGATAAACAAATTAAATTCATTAATGACCCCCATAGGCTAAAGGCCGTGTTCACGACAAGACGTGGGGCGAAGTCTTACGCCGATGGGATTTATTTGCTCAAAGAGGCTCTGGAAAATCCAGGTTGCAATTGCCTTTACTTAGGGTTAACTAGGCTTTCATCTAAAGGCATTATCTGGAAAGACGTGCTTAAGCACATAGCGCAAAGGTGTGATCTAAATGTCAGATTCCATGAGACTGAGTTATACGCGTCTACTGAAAACAATTCTGTCATCTACGTGGCGGGCGTTGATGTCGATGAAAATGAGCGTAAAAAGCTATTTGGTAGGAAATATAGGCTTGTTATTATTGATGAAGCTGCTTTGTTTGGGATTGATCTTAGAGATCTTGTATATGTTGTGCTCAGGCCTGCTGTTACTGACCTATCCGGTACGATTGTTTTATCGGGCATGGCATCAAACATTATTCGGGGCCTGTTTTATGACATTACGACTCGAAGAGAAAAGGGTTGGTCTTTACATGAGTGGTCAGCTTACGACAACCCCCACGTCGCAAAACAATGGGCGGAAGAGCTAGATTTTGTAAAAGAATATCAACCGCATTTATTGAAGACTGCGAGATTTAGACAGGCATATTTAAACGAATGGGTGGTCGATGAAGAAAAGCTTGTTTACCGCTTCAATGACAATATTAATACTTACCACACACTTCCTAGTGTTAAGCGCGACGGTTTTATTTACGTGCTCGGTGTGGATACAGGATGGGAAGATGATAATGCGTTCGTGTTGAGTGCTTATCATGAGAATCTGCCTGAGCTATTTATAGTAAAAACATTTAATCAACCTAAGATGACCTTCGACCAGGTGGTTATTAAAATCCAGGAGTTTATGGATGATGAGTCGTTGAGACCATCGAGGGTCATCATTGACGGCGCAAATAAACAAGGTGTCGAGAGTATGCGGCAACGATCAAATATCCCCTTTGAGTTTGCCGACAAAGCAGGCAAGGTTGATTTTATCGAGATGCTCAACGGTGATTTTGTTCAAGGTAAGATTAAGATCAATCAAACCTGTAAGGCGCTTATATCGGAGCTTAAAGCTCTCATCTGGAAGACTGACGGTGAGGCGATAGTCCAGCCCAAAAAAGAAGACCCGAGGCTTCCGAATCATCTTTGCGACGCCATGCTCTATGCCTGGCGCATGGGTTATCATTATCAGTCGGCACCGCTGGTGAAAACGCCGGTCATAGGCTCTAGGGAATGGTATCTGAAACAATCAGATCAAATTTGGGAAAAAGAGCGCGAGAAAATCCAAGCGGAATATGAAATCGACGAATCTCATTGGCCGAGTTATTAATTGGCTGGGACGGTAGGAATCGAACCTACGATAGGCACCTTAACAGGGTGCTGCCTTACCAACTTGGCTACATCCCAAATCTAGGCAAAAGTAGCATAAATCACGACAAAACTCCCATTTTTGTCCTTATTGAGGTGATTAATGCTTCCTTTTTTAAAAAACAAGCTAGAAACATCAGCGGTTGGTCCAGGTGAAACTCTAACCCGCGACCACGATGATGATTTCGATTTCCTACAAGAAGCGTGCTCGGATGTCATCCACGCTATCGAAACCAAAGATAAACATTTACTGGCTCAAGCTTTACGCGCTGCAATCAGCATCTGTAAAGATGAGCACGAAGGAGAAGATCATGCCTCTTGAACACGGAAAATCTCACAAAGCTTTTGCCCACAACATAGAAGCCGAGCGCGCGGCGGGTAAGCCTGAAAAGCAGTCTTTAGCGATCGCCTTTGCCATGAAGCGCAGGGCCAAGAAAATGAAAGATGGTGGCTTTGTCCGTGACGAAGAAGAGTCAGGTTATGTGCCCATGCTTGGCGATGACATAAAAGATAACGCGATGGCTCACGAGCAAGACGATAAAATGCTAAACCAACACGGCGAAGATGAAATTGGCCCCGAAGGCCGGCACATGAAAGAAGGTGGCGAGATGAAATCAAGGCGTCAGCGCATGATGGAAGCCTCTATGGGGATGGCTGAGGGCGGTGAAATTAAAGATAAAAGTTACGGTTCGCCCGAGCGCCTTGATAGGCAATTCGACGAAAAAGGTGTTCATACACAATTTAGTAGCAGAGAAAACGCGGAGGCCGCCAGAAAAGCCGGATACAAACCATCAAAAGCTCCTCACGAGCGCGTTTTAAATGAACTCCGCTCCATGCCCAACCCCAAGCTTCAAGGCTTGGCTGAAGGCGGGGAGCCTGAATTGGAAACCACGGTGCGCCCTGATACCGGCTACGGCAAAGTGATCAGGGTGATGAGTGCCCACGGTGGTGACATCGAGGGGGAGGATATGGTCGGGCGTATCATGCGAAAGCGTCAGCACATGTACTCTCACGGTGGTGAGGTCGCAAACGATGATCATCCGTTTGAGTATGAATTTGAAGAGCCAAATAACTTTGATGATCTGGCGCGCCGTGATGAGCTATCGTTTCATGACACCGGCAAAAACTCAGGTGATGAACTTGGTGATGATCGTGTCCACGATGACCTGGTTGACCGAATTATGCTCAAGCGAAAAAAGCAACATAACCCAGGTGTTGAGCCAAGATGATGACAGATTTAAGCGAGCTAAAAAAGCTTCTTAAACTTTGCCGCGCTCAAGGTGTAACCGAGATTGAATTTGACTCTGTCAAAATTAAACTTGGTGAAATGCCCGCATCTCCCTCAACTGAGATCGATGATGATAAGTACGCGGCCTTTCCGGAAGGAGAGCTTACACCTGAGCAATTAATGTACTACTCCGCAGGTGGTTTGCCTGAAGATGATCCCTTCCGGGTGGTGAAAGCGTGAAAATTACTAAAGGCTCACCATCAAAAGAAAAAATCATTATGAAAACCAAGCCCAAGGCGTCACTTGAGGGCCGGGGCGAGTTATTTGAATGGTGGAAAAACGAAGATGAAACGAGGCTCGCGGTTGAGCTTTGTGGAACTGCTACTTATTTAAAAACAAATCAGACTTACAGAGTGCGCCAAATAGCTGCGAACATAAGACTTTACTGCGGTCTTTCTGTTTACTCTTACGCCGGGTCAAATATCTCCAAGATGGACCAAACCAAATCGCTTCCAGATGATAGGCCGACGTTTAACTTGATTCAGGCTTGCACTGATACCCTCGTATCAAGGTTATCGCAGAATGAGCCTGAGCCGAAGTTTCTAACCGACAACGGGGACTATAAGCAGCGCCATCTAGCGCAATCTCTTAATCAGTTTATATTAGGTGAATTCTACCAGACCAAAGCCTATGAAAAGGGTGTCAGGGTTCTTAGAGACGCGATCGTCTCAGGTACGGGAGTGCTTAAGGTTTACGAAGATCACAGTAAAAAAGTAGCTGTTGACCGGGTTATGATCTCTGATCTTTACACCGATGAAAACGAATCACTAAACGGCCAACCACAGCAGCTAGTGCAGCTAAAGCTTATGGACCGTGACAAGCTCATTATGCAATCACCTAAAAAAGTGGGCATGATGATCAAAGATACCCCCGCATCTTATCCCGACAACTCGCCCGATAGTGGTGCCACGGTTTCAGATCAAATCATGGTGGTGGAAGGATGGCGCTTGCCGTCGTGCCCTGATCCCAAAGATCCAAACTACATTCCAGGTAGACACACGATTGCGACTCTAAACGGTGTGATTCTCGATGAAGAATGGAACAAGCCAAAGTTTCCGTTTGTGTTTCTTAAATACTCCGATCCCTTCTTAGGATTCTGGGGACAAGGATTAGCCACACAACTATTTGGCACGCAATTAACGCTTAACCGGATTCTTTACACGATCGCGAGAGCTATCACTCTAGTGGGTGTGCCAAGGGTATTTATTAACCAAGCGAGCAAGATCGCTAAGACCCATAACAATAACGAGATTGGCGCTATTATTACCTATACGGGTGAAAAACCTAGCTATGAAGTAGCGCCCTGTAATGCGCCTGAGCTTTATAACGAGCGAGATAAATTAATTCAATATGGATTTCAGCAATCAGGTGTGTCGGCTATGCAAGCGACATCGCAAAAGCCCGTAGGACTTAACTCAGGTGAGGCGATTAGAACCGCCGATGATATTTCATCTGATCGCTTTTCTTCATTATCGAAGAAATACGAGACCATGTATGTTGATTTGGCATATCTTGTGGCCGACGTTGCAAAGGATATTGCCGAGCGCGACGGCAAATATCAGACCGTTTACCCAAATAAGAACGGCACCAAAGAAATCGATCTTCCAGCGATGAAATTTCTCTCTGATCCCTTCGTGATCAAATGCTTTACCGAGTCGACACTCCCAAGATCGCCCGCAGGACGTATCCAAACCGTGACCGAGCAGGTACAGGCCGGGATGCTTACGATCAAAGAAGGGCGCAGACTTATGCGCTTTTCAGATCTTGAACAAAACGAAAAGCTTGATAACGCTTCAGAAGAACGCATTTATCAAATTCTAGATAACATCGTGGAAAGTGGGAAATATACACCACCTGATACGTTCATGGATCTTCAAATGGCTTGGCAGCTTGTGATCCAATACTACAATCTTTATATGGCGGCGAAACTTGAAGAGTCTAAGGCCGATTTGCTAAGGAAGTTTTTCACGCAAACCCAAGCCTTAATCCAGGCGATGACACCACCGCCGCAACCAGTGGCTCAGCCACAACCGCAGGCAAACCCAGAGCCGTTGCCAACAAATCCCATGATTCCAAACGGTCCACAACAACAGGCATCATAAATGAAAGGAAATTTCAATGCTCATCACTCCGGTCACGTCCGGCGGCAAGCCAGACACGAACGTAGCAGGCGTTTCAGTAGGTCCAAACCATTCAGCCGATAAAATAGCGAGAGCAAAAGCTGCCTTTAACGGCACCAGCTTGAGCGAGTCCGAAACCCCCGTTGATCCGGTGATTGCGGCGCAAGAGAAAAATCTTCGGCGCATTAAGATGAACACTCAGCAGTCAACTAACCGAATCGAGATGCCAGAGCCAGAAATCGAAGTCCCACAAAATATCGAAACTCCCAAATCTGTCATTAATGAAGGGGATGATGCGGCAAGCAAGCCCCTTTCACCGCAGCTTGCGGCTTTGGCCAAGCAAAAGCGATTGCTCCAATTAAAAGAGCAAGAAATTTTGGCTAAGGAAAAGGCTCTCGGCACTACGCAAGCTAGCCTAGATCTTTTGGCTAGACTAAAGTCTGACCCGCTTGCGGTGTTAAAGGAACAGGAGATTTTAAGCCCGGAATTCTATAACAAGATGACCGAGCATTTAATCGCCGATCCTCAAAACGAAGAAATTAGGGCGCTCCGAGCTGAGCTTGAGTCCGTAAAAGAAGGATTCAATAAGCAGTTTAATGAGCGTGATCTCTTGGCAAGGCAGCAAGCCTTAAATGAAATCAAGCGCGAAGCAGAAAGTTATCTGAAATCAGATGATTTCGCACTTGTGAGAGAAGATCGAAAGCTTCCCGATGTTATGCGCTTAATCGAGAAGACTTTTGATAGCACGGGCGAAGTGCTTGACGTGCAAGAGGCGTTGGGCCTGGTTCAGGATGAGCTTTTGGAGGACACGCTACGCAAGGCAAAGCTTCCAATAGTGCAAGCCAAACTAGGTATTGCGCAAGCCCCGGCAAGCAATGCCGCAAAAGAGCAACCACAAATGAGAACTTTAACCAACCGAGACAATGCGGCACCTCCTGCGCTTGATAGGCGCACAAGGGCGATTAGGGCAGCACTCGGTCAACTTAAATAAGGAATTACTAAAATGGCAATATCAGCAGTTTACGCCAATAGTACAAACCAAGTGGCAGCACTGAAGGAATTGTACGTTGACGACAAAGATTATATGAAAAACATCGTTTATGCGAAGAACCCTTAAATAAGCCAGGGGTTCTTAAGTTCGTCCGTCAATGTGGCTTGCGATGATTCCAAAAAATGAATCGCCGGACGGCTTCGCTGGTAGATGTATTTGCCAGCGTTAAATCGGGCAAAATCGGTGAAGGCTGAAATGCTAATACCGAGGTAAATATAGGAAATAAAAGTCCTATATCACCGTAGAGCGTAGTGGATGAAACTAACACAATGTGTTAGAATATAAGCCACCAAGAGTGCCCGACACTCTATAAAAGGAGTGAAAATGTACGCCGAGCTTGAGCGAAAAGTATGCAAAAACTGTAATGTTGCGAAGGATATAAATGAATTTCGGAGATTTGTTAAAAACCAGAAAACTTATCCAAGACCATTTTGCAAAGAATGTTCTAAAGCTGAGTGGTTTAAACAAGATCTTTGGAAGCATTACAGAATTAGATTGTCTGAGTACGAAGCCCTTTACAAAGCCCAAGGTGGCAATTGTGCCTGTTGTGGTATTCATGAATCAACCTTTAAAAGGAACTTACATGTTGACCATGATCACGAAACGGGAATTGTTCGAGGTCTTTTATGCACTCAATGCAATCCGGGCATTGGATATTTTAAGCACTCAATAGAGCGTCTTGAAATGGCAATTGGATACTTAAATAAGTTCAAGAAGTAGAGGATAAAAAGCCTTTACGATAACAAAAGTCCGTCTGGGCTCTGAAATATATCCCGGTACCTTTGGAATACGGTAACCCAGCAGGACGTGCGCACACGTTTGCAAATGCTCAGAATCAGCAAACTGCTTCTTCTGTGATTTCCTACTTCGTGTATGCAGTTCAGGATTATCAGCTTGTCACCATCACTAACCTTTTGATGGAGCAAACTAAATCCAACGCTGGCGCATTTGTGGACGAAGCAAGCCGTACGATGGATAACGGATTTCGCAACATTTCAAACAACATGGCGTTTGAATTGTTCTCAGGTGGCACGGCAAGCCGTGGCATAATCGGCTCAGTCACTCAATCTGGCAGTACGTCAAGTGGTACGGTATCAATCACATTGCAAAACCCACAAACGGTTGTGCAATTTGAAGTCGGCATGACGCTTCAGGCATCTGCCACTGACGGCGGTGCGGCGCTTGATGGATCCGGCTCTACTATTTTCGCGGTCCAGTTGACCTCGGTAAATCGTGGAACAGGTGTCATTGCGGGCAATATCGTTCAAGACACATGGTCTTCCACTTGGGCTGCAGGCGATTATTTGCAAATCCTCGGCGATATTGGATCAGCCGGAGCTAGCACGATCGCAGGCCTTTTGGGCTTATCCGGTATGGCCGCATGGGTGCCAGCAACCGATCCCGGAACCGGCGATAACTTCTGGGGCGTTAATCGATCAGCAGATGTCACTCGCTTGGGTGGTCTCCGCTACAATGCAGCAGCAGAAAGCATCTCCGAAGGTTTGACCTCGGCTCTCGCATTCGGTAACCGAGAAGGTGCGGCTTTTGATCTGATCATCATGGATTTTGTGAGCTATTCCACGCTCATTAACGAATTGGGCGCTAAAGTCCAGTACGTAATGCTCGAGCATGACGAAGTGCCGGTTGCTTTTGAAGCAGTCCATTTCCACTCTGCTTATGGCAAAATTCCAGTCTTAGCTGACAGGTCTTGCCCGGCTCAGACTGCTTATTGCTTAACCGTTGATACGTGGAAGCTTCGCACCCTTGGCAAAGCGCCCCACATATTAACTTACGGCGTGGAAGGTCTAGAAGGTCTCCGCGTTGGAAACGCCGACGCTCTTGAAATCCGTATTGCTTACTACGGTAACGTTATTTGTTCGGCCCCTGGCTACAACATGAACGTGGCATTAAGCGCGTAAACACAAGGCCCCTCGATCCCGGGGGGCCTTTAAACTCCCATTTTTGTCCTTATTGAAGGGCTTTTCATTTTGAAAGGCTCATACTGCGGGGCAAGTGATGCGGAGCTACCCCGAGAGAAATCTCCGCTCAAATAAGGGGATAGCCTTATGCCAGTCGCACGCGGCTTCGGCCTGAACGGTAAATCTTATTACACCAACATCACTAAACCATGCGAAGTGCTTTGTAACTTCATCGTGGATTCAGCCAACGGCAATGGTCTTGGCATCCGCTCTCTGAAGTCAAACGGGTACATCAATAACGTGTTTATGCACACATCTGCCACGCCGGGCAAAAATAACGGGATGACAAATCCGAATCCGGCTGCAGGGTATGCGCTAATTCAGTTTAAAAATAACTTTAACTTTTATCTTGGCGGCTTTAACGGCCAAGTAAACGTAAACACCTCGACTTCTACGACGAGCACGACTGCGGGCGATATTTACACAATCACAAGCCTTGGCACTACTACACTCGCACAATGGCTTGCCGCCGGACTTCCGGCCGGTTTCACGCCAGCCGTGGGGGCAAGCTTTGTGGCCATCGCTACCGGGGCAATCGGTGGCACTGGCACCGTAGGTCTTCCGGGTGTGCCAGCAATCGTTGAGGCAACCGTAATCGGTAACGCGAACACCACAATTTCAAACTCGAACATTGCGGCCAACGGTGGGGCACAATTGGTGGTTGGGCTTTATGCCGCGACCTCATCGTCTGTTACCACACTGGCGGCAACGGCCCCGGCCGACAATACCGCAATTGCAATGAGCTTCATGTATGACGCATCAAGTGTCACCATTGACGGTCTCTAATAAAGGAGTGGCTAGATGGCTATTCCGGCACAGGTTCAAAACCTAAACGCCGAGCAAGCTGACGGCAATATCCTTCTCACATGGACGGGTGTACTAGGTGCAACGTCCTATCAGGTGCAGAGGTCAACTGACGGTGTTAATTTTACTAATCTCGCAGCTCCTACGGTTAACAAATACCTAGACAGTTTGCCAGGGAACGCCATCATGTATTGGTATCAGGTGGCGGCAATCAATGGCTCAGGGACGGGCCCTTATTCTACAATTGCGCAGATGGTGGCGGCCAATCCAGGTGAAATGTCACTTTATGAGCTAAGACTGAGATCACAGGAGACGGCCGACCGAGTCGGCTCTCAATTTGTTACTACACCCGAATGGAATTCATTTTTAAGGCTTGGATGTTATGAGCTCTACGATTTGCTCATTGATTCCTATGAAGATATTTTCTCAGATCAGCAAGTATTTATCCAAACAAACGGCACCACACAATATTACCCGGTACCAAACGGTACGAGTAACTATCTGGGCGGTAACTACAACGGCGTTACGGGTACACCCGCACCGAAGCTTTACAAGCTAGTCGGTATGGACTTGAACGTTGACACGTCAAACATCACTCAAGCATGGGTGACGCTTCGCAAGTTTAATTTTATTGATCGCAACCGATTTGTTTATCCGAATTCAACATCAACTATTTACGGCGTTTATAATATGGGCTACCGTTGGATGGGAAACCAAATCAACTTCATTCCGGTGCCCGCTGGCAATCAAGTAGTAAGGGCATGGTATGCACCAATTCTTCCAGCACTTTTATCTGATTCCGATGTTACTACCATCGGGTTTTCAGGGTGGCTTCGCTACGTTATTGCCAGGGCGGCTAAATACGCGCTGGACAAAGAAGAAGGAACGGAAACACAAAATCTTACCGAAGAGCTTGGTTTTTTAAAGGCTAGAATTGAATCGGCGGCACAAAATAAAGACCTTGGCTCACCTGACAGGATTTCCGAAACCAGATCAGATCCCCTTATGAGCGGTCTTGGATGGGGCGGCGGGCAACAGGCAGGATTCATGATCGCGTTATTCCCAATTGCGATGGCGCACTATTCTGGAAATCATCACTTGGCTCACGCCGTATTGAGCACCCAAGGATTGCTGGGATATGCAGCCTTCGGCATATTGTTCGCGTATTTTTTGTACTTCCGGCGCCGTGAGTTTTGCCGCGCCATTAGATTCCCCAAAATGTTTGGTCTTCATTGCGTTGGGATGATTGTGGCGTCCTTTAGCCATTTTGTCTCGCATATTGTCGGTGTGCGTGCCCAAGAATAAATGCTTCGGGTTAACACATGGAGGATTGTCACATTTATGGCATACAAACAGCCCATCCGGAATAGGACCGAAGGTCAAAATCCAACTCATGCGATGGGCATGAATGTCTTTTCGTGGGTTACTCAATTTAAACTTGCCATATCCAAAAAAATTAATACCGGCCGTCCATGTCCAGCAGGAACCAGACTTGTCAACCTTGTCCCAAAACCTTTTCATAAACAGTCCTTATATTATTTAACAAAGACGGTCAACTGATGGCGCTTCCGCTTAACCCTGATTGGCAAAAAGTCGAGACGATTTGGAAGTCGAGGTTAGACCCGCTTTTGGCAAATCCGCTCAATTCAGTTGTGATTTTGTCGGGTGTCAATTTAAACGTTGGAGCTAACACCATCAATCATTTGCTTGGGCGCACGCAACAAGGATGGTTTATTACCGATATGTATGGCGCTTTTGCAGATATTTACAGATCGGCCCCGTTTAACAATAAGACTTTAACGTTAACATCATCTGCGGCCACAACCGTTTCGATTGGAGTTTTCTAATGTCAACCACAACACCTAATATGAATTTGACGGTTCCAACGGTAGGCACCGAATCTGGCCCAGCGTGGGCGACTGAGATTAACGGTGATCTATCAACCATTGATTCCCACAATCATTCAACGGGCCAGGGTGTGCCGATTCAACCAAACGGGATGAACATTAATGCTGATCTTCCCTTTAATGACAACAACGCGACAGAAATCAAGGCTGCCAGGTTTCAAGCGCAGAGTGTGCCGATTCCAAACTCAGGCTCAGATGTTGGTGAGCTTTACGTTTCAGGTAACGAGCTTTACTACAATGACGTGACAGGTGGCCATCAAATTAAGATGACAACCAATGGGTCGGTCAACGGTGCTGCGGGCACAATTTCGGGTCTGCCATCTGGCACGGCATCAGCGGCTTATAATGCTGCCGTGTTTACTTTTGAAGCCGCGACAAATACGGCGGCCAATTTGGACTTTGCCTCTGCGGTATTTAGAAACTCGACCGTAAACTCGAAAGGTTTAACGCTTCAACCGCCAAGTGCGATGGCGGCGAATATTACGCAAACATTACCAGCGATACCGGGCTCTAGTACCAGCTTTATGACAATGGACACGTCGGGCAACATGTTAACAACTGCGGCTTATCCATTACAAAGATCAGGGCTGGCCGCAGTAGGGCAACAGGTCAGTTCAAGTACATCTATTTTTTCTACAACCTCTACCACGCCCGTCGCTGTCACCAACTTAACAGTTACTATCACCACCACGGGCAGACCCGTTATGATAATGATTCAAGGAACAGGACATAACGCACAAATTCAAGCGACCGTTACTTCGACCGGCACAATTCAGGCAAATCTTTATATTTATCGGGGCGTCACAGAAATCGGCGGCGGATTATTGTCCACTTATAGCAGCTCCACTGCGATAACCATTGCAGTCCCGCCGTCGATCATGCTGTTAGATGTTCCCTCGGCCGGAACTTATACCTATACAGTTCAGGCGGAAATAAATACCGGAACTTTATACGTTGTAGACTGCGTCCTGGTTGCCTACGAACTCTAAGGAGATAAATGGACGTCCCAAGATATATATTTCCAGTCCAGAAGCAAGCGGCACCGCTGAATTTTGCCCAGGGGCTAGATACTAAAACCGATCCTAATCAAGTGCAGTTTGGGAAGTTTCTCAAGCTCAATAACTCAGTTTTTACCACGGGCAATCTGCTAAAAAAGAGAAATGGCTTTGGCTTTCTTGCTAAAACCACAAATAGCCCCACCTATCTGACCACTTTCGGCGGCAACCTGACGGCGATCGGATCAAATATTCAAGCGCTCTCTAACGGTTCACTTATCGCCAAAGGTAATATTCAACCACTTGAGCTTGCGGTTTCGCCCACGGTGAGATCGGCAATCAATCAAACTCAGTGTGATTCTGTAATCGCATCAAACGACCTCATGTGTACCGTTTACACCGAGAACAACAACTCGACCTTATCCTATAAGTACGTGATTCAAGATTCTATCACTGGACAAAACATTATCTCGCCCACGCTTATTCCGGCAAACGGCGGCACGGTGACAGGCTCGGCAAGAGTGTTTGCGCTGGGTGGCTACTTCATTATTTTATTCACCAATGTCATCTCAGCAGTCGATCACCTGCAATACGTGGCAATCTCAATCTCAAGTCCTACAACCGTGACAACGCCCCAGGATATTGCCTCAAACTACACGCCTGCCACAACTTTAAGCTTTGACGGTGTGGTTGCGGGCGGCAATCTTTATATCGCATACAACACAATTGTTGGCGGTCAACAAATCAAGATTACCTATCTCAATCAATCCCTGAGTTTGGCCTTTGCGCAGTCGTTTGTTGGAAGTATTGCAACCATTATGAGCTTATGCGCTGATACTACGGGCATCAATCCCGTGATTTACGCAAGCTTCTGGGACTCAGCATCTAGCACCGGGTATTCTGTGGCCGTTGACTATCAAACGGCGCAGTTGATGACTGCAACTGAATGGTTAGCTTCGGGCACCATTGACAACGTAACGTCATCGGCTCAAAACGGTGTCGTCACTATCATTTATGAAAACCACAATGCTTATGGCTATGATTCAAGCATTTTAACGAATTATTTATCTCAAAACACAATCACATTACCGTCAACCGTGACAAGCGGAACACTCGGCACACCATCGACGGTTTTAAGATCGGTTGGGATCGCGTCAAAATCGTTCATCATCAACAGCATTGTTTACTTGCTTGGCGTTTACCAGTCGGCTTTGCAAAATACCTATTTTTTGTTTGATACCACGGGAAACATTATCTCCCGTTTCGCTTACGAAAACGGCGGCGGTTATCTGAGTGTGGGACTGCCCCAGGCGCAAGTGATTGGCTCAAGCGTTTATATCGCCTACCTTTATAAAGACTTGATTCAATCAACCAATACTCTGGGCATTAAGCAAAGCATAGGATTAGCCGGAGCGTCCAATATTTACGCGCAAACCGGCATAAACCTTGCCACCATTACGTTTTCCTCAAGTGATATTGATTCGGTGGAAATCGGCAACAATCTCAACATTACGGGCGGCATGCTTTGGAGCTACGACGGCGAGACGGTTTCAGAGCAAGGATTCCACTTATTTCCCGATAACATAGAGACCACATGGTCAACGACTGGGGGCTCAATTGCGGCACAGCCTGATGGTGCGACAAATACGGACGCGTACTATTACCAAGCTTTATATGAGTGGAGCGATAATCAAGGTAATATCTTTAGATCGGCGGGGTCCATACCAGTGCCTGTTACTACGACCGGGAGTGGATCTACAGGATCTATCACGGTCAATATACCGACATTGAGGCTGACCTATAAAACCAACGTCAAGATCATGCTTTACCGCTGGTCAGTAGCAAATCAAATTTACTATCAGGTTACTTCTCTGACGGCCCCAACACTCAACGATAAAACAGTCGATTACATCGCCTACCTTGACACGCTTGCTGACGCGAGTATTGTCGGCAATTCGATTATTTATACCAGTGGCGGGGTAGTTGAAGATATCGGGGGGCCTGCTGCCACCGCCATGACCCTCTTTGATGACAGGCTTTGGCTCATAGATGCCGAGGATAGAAACTTGCTTTGGTATTCAAAGCAGGTCATTGAAGCAACACCCGTTGAAATGTCTGATTTGTTTACAATTTACGTAGCCCCCACGCTAGGCGCTCAAGGATCGACCGGACCACTCACGGCGATTGCTCCAATGGACGATAAATTAATTCTTTTCAAAAAAGATGCGATTTACTTTATCAACGGCTCAGGTCCCGATAACACGGGCGCAAATTCTCAATATTCAGAGCCTATTTTTATTACTTCAAGTGTCGGGTGTGCGAATCAAAATAGCCTTGTGCTCATGGCCGATGGGCTTATGTTCCAGTCAGATAAAGGGATCTGGATTCTAGGCCGTGATTTATCAACTCAGTATGTGGGCGCTCCCGTTGAAGCCTACAACTCTGACACCGTAACTTCTGCTACCAACATCCCCGGAACTACACAAGTCAGGTTTACTTTGTCAAGCGGTCAAATTCTCATGTTTGATTACTACTATGGACAATGGGGCACGTTTTCAGGAGCACCGGCGATAAGCTCGACCTTATACCAGAATTTGCACACGCTTCTTGACTCATCTGGGAATCTATCGCAGGAGACGCCGGGCATCTATCTCGATCAAGGCAATCCCGTTCTCTTAAATTTCCTTACATCCTGGATTAATTTGACAGGTCTTCAGGGGTATCAGCGGGCGTTTTTCTTTTATCTTCTGGGGCAATACATCACGCCACACAAGCTTCAGGTCGGCATTGCCTACGATTACAATCCAAGTTTTGTGTCGGCTCCGCTCATATCACCCACGAATTACTCTCAGCCTTACGGTGTTGACAGTCCTTACGGGGAGGGAAGTCCTTATGGCGGTGAGGGATCGCTTGAAAGATGGCGGATATTTTTTCAAAAGCAGCGGTGTGAGGCGTTTCAAATTTCAATTCAAGAAATCTATGACCCGACCTTTGGAGTCGCGGCCGGGGCCGGACTTACGCTTAGCGGACTTAACATCATTTTTGGATCAAAGAAAAGCTTCCGCCCAACATCAGCAGGGAAGTCGGTTGGTTAAAATGTCGATGTTTGCAGAGTTTTATCAAGAATATTGCGGTGACGAAGTCATGGAAACAACCAAAGGCTTTGTGCATTACCGATATTTAAACGAAAAGCAGGTTTACATTATCAACATTTACGTCAGACAAGAATATAGACGATCAAAAGAGGCATCCATTTTGGCCGACGCGGTTTGTGATGAAGCAAAAAATCGTGGATGTAGCGAAGTTTTGGGAACCGTGAGCTTGAAAGCCAGTCATTCCGATGCGAGCATGAAGGTGTTAGCAGGCTACGGGATGAAAGCGATTCACGCCCACGATGACGTAATCACCTATTCGAAGGAGATTTAATTGGGCGCAATCGGTGGATTTTTAGGACTAAACGGTGGTGCGAACGGGACCGGCTTTGCGAAGCCATCAACTGATGCGGGCATGATCGCACCAACAACTTCAGGACAACTCAGCACAGCTTATACTGGATCTCAAGGTGCGCTTTCATCTCAGCAGGCATTATTAAATGCTTTACAGGCGCAAAACGGAATCGGCAATCAAACGCAAAACTACAATCAGCTTCAAGGTGTGATAAACGGCACGGGTCCAAACCCGGCGCAGGCGATGTTGCATCAAGCCACAGGTCAAAACGTCGCCAATCAAGCGGCACTTATGGCGGGGCAAAGGGGCGCCTCGGCAAACACGGGACTTATGGCTAGGCAAGCGGCACAGCAGGGGGCAGCGATTCAGCAAAACGCAGTCGGCCAGGGCGCTACCATGCAAGCACAGCAATCTCTTGGAGCTTTAGGTCAAGCGGGTGCAATGGCTAACATGCAAGCCGGGCAACAAGCAAACGCCACGACTGCAAACACTCAAGCACAATTGCAAGCGCAGTCAAATTTGCTTAACGCTAACCAAGGCTATAACGCTGCGAAAGCTGATTTGCAATCGGGCGCTAATGCCGCTAACGCCTCAATGGCAAACACGTCTATGGGTCAGCAAGGTAACATGCTTGGCGGTATCCTAAACGGTGCGGGTAAGGCTATAGCACTGGCGGCTAAAGGCGGCGAAGTTCAAAGGATGGCTCAAGGTGGCCAGATGGGATCACCTTTGGCACAAGGTGCTTCTAGCCTGTTCGGGCAATTCATTAATCAAAATCAGGTGAACCCGAATCAAGGCAATACTACTAAGCAACCAATTTTCTCAGATGCCGGGAAATCAGCACTTGGGCAAGGTGCCTCTAATATGACCTCGAGCCTTATGGGACTGTTCAAAGACTCGGGACCTAGTGCCGGTGGTATGGGGGCACCGGGCGGCGCGGGTGCAGGTGTCGCAAAAGGTATGCAAACGGCGTTTGCGGCTCAAGGTGGGCAAATTGATTACCGACAGGGAGGCCCAGTCCAAGCACAAGATGCCTCTCAAAAAGCGGTTAAGGCTGGAAATTCTTACGATAACGACAAGATTCCGGCGGTGTTGTCCGAGCATGAAATCGTGATTCCAAGAAACATTACGATGGGAAAAGACCCCGTTGCAGCCAGTGCTAAATTTGTAGCGCAAACTTTAGCTAAACGAAAAGGTAAGAAATGATTGATCTAAAAAGATTCAAAAAGGTTGCCGTATCATCTGATCATTCGCTTCTCATGGACAATAAGGAAAACGAGATAAAGATCTCGCATAAGCACTTATCCCCTGAGCTTCTTAAACAACTCCAATCGCTTCCAATTCACAAGGCCGGCGGCGGTGACACCGAAGACCCACAGGATGACTCGCAAGGCCCTATTCCTGGCGTTGATACGGATGTAACACCGCAAGCCAATAGTTCACAAGATCCGGCCTTGGCAGGTAGCCCGCAAGCCGGAATGCAAGCGCAAATGATGGCGCAAAATAATGATCCAAATGCCGCAGGCGGGGCATCTGGCTCCTGGGGTCCTGACCCAACGCAAACTCAGAGTGCTGACTCTAGCACTCAAGCGCCCGATCAATCTCAAGCGCAGGCGGCACCTGATAACTCAGCAAGCGATGAAGCGCAGGCGCAACCAAAGGCTCAAGCCCAAGCGCCCGCACCTCAAGCGCAGCCACCACCAACGCCGCAAGATTATTCAAACGAGCTTCAACAAGAAAATCAGATGTACCAACAAGATTTGGCGCGTGGCCAGATCCCAAAAGAGACTTATCAGAGCTTGTTTGATAGCAAATCAACCATTGGCAAAATCGGCACTTTATTTGGATTACTTGTTGGCGGTGCCGGTGCTGGTCTTACACATACCGCAAACCCGGTCTTGTCTATGATGCAACAAGAGATTCAAAACGACTTAGAGAGGCAGTCAAAAGCGAATATCAACACGCAAAACTTTTACCATTTAAGCTTAGCTAACCAGATGCAACAAGCCCAAACGAAGTTCATGGGCACGCAAGGGCAATTGAATCAGGCGCAGGCGCAAAATGCTACTGTGGAAGCGCACACTAAGGCTTTTACTCTGGCCCACATGTACGCCAATTCTTCCATGCTTCATTCAATGAATGAGCAAGTACAGAAATTTGCACCGGGCACGCCACAGAGAGCGCAAGCCGAGGCAGCTTTAGCGCAAGTCAGTCAGTTTTTTAACGCAACCGATGCAAACCTGTCTGATTTGGCCGGGGCTTCCTTATATAAAATGCACTTCCTTGGTGGTTATCAAATCCCAGGTCAGGGTCAGAACTCAAGTCAACCAAACGTGCCGGTCCAAAAAGAAAACGGCGCTCAAAGTGGGGGCTCATCGCAACCCCCTGAAACTGAATCTCAGTTTAAAAATAGGATGACGGGACTTCAGTTCATGGGACCGCAGGGGCAGCAGCTTGCAAACTTTCAAACAGAAAGACACCTCTCAGGTGTTCCGGAGGTTTATGGGCAACAAGCCGACAGGCCGATTGCGCCACAAGATAGAACACAATTTGCGGCCATTCAGAACTTGCAGACTCAGGGCAATAATCTTTTGTCGTACATAAACAAAAACACAAAAGTTATTCAAGATGATCCGGCGGTCAGAAAAACCGTATTGGTCAAAATCGGAGAGCTTGAAAAATACTACGATATGGCAAACGGCGGCACGGGTGTTCCTACAGGTCCAGCGCAAGCTTACGCCAATCAGCTTTTTGGCCCCAGAGGTAAGCTTGGCACTGCACCCACTGATTTTTTATATAAAGTCATGGGAAACCCGGCAAGGTTTCAAGAGATTATCAAAGGCGCTGAAAGACAAAAGACGCAGATGCTTAAAAGCTATGGGCTAAAGCCGCAACCAGTGAAAACGTATCAGGGGAAAACCTACGTTCGAGGTCCAAACGGTCAAGCGATTCAGGTGCAATAAATGAATTTTGATGACATGCCGGATGATAATCAGCAAAACGGTGGTGTGAGCTTTGACCAATTGCCTGACGATAATCAGGCGCAAGCTCAAGCGTACACACCGCCAAAAGCCGGAGAGCCCGGATATAATCAATATCTGCAAAACTCCGTTAGCATGGCCGACAACACGCCACTTGGAGTGCCACTTAACCCGAACGTGGCACCAAACCCAAATGGTCAGGGGGCACAATCCGCAAGCACGCCAGCCGGTCCAATGAACTTCGATCAGATGCCGGACGACAATGCGGTTAACGAGCAATCGGCCAGCACTCAAGGGTCATCTGGCATGCCAGCATTAACCAATCTTATCACGGGTGCCGAAAGCGGGCTCACGGGCGGTTTATCAAACTCAGAAGCTCCGCAAGGTGAGGGTGTCGCAAGTGGTGCTGATTACGGGCTTGCAAGCTTGTTCTTACCTAAAAAATACATGCCGCTTCAAGGTCAACCAACGGCTCAGCAAATAGCACAGGAGCGCTCGGCATCTCGGGCGCAAGCCCCCGGTTGGTACAAGGCCGGTCAAATTCTGGGATCGGGCGCTTTAGCTTCTTTATTACCTGAGGCCGCCGCATCTGAGGGTGCTGGTTGGATGGCAAAGGCCGGGGCTTTTGCCTTAAACGGAGCGATTGCTGGCTCGCTTTACAACGTGACAGATAAGGCGGGGAAGCTTCTTTTGGGCCAAGATCCCCAGGAGTCAACCGCGCACGCGCTTTTAGGTGCCGGGGCATCTGGCGCTTTGTTTGGCGGTCTTGTAGGTGGCGCTCTGGGAACACTAGGTTACGGCGGCGCTTCCGGGCTAAAAGCGTTATCCGCTAAAGTTTTGGGCGACGATGCTTCGGGCTTCATTGCTGATTTTGGACGGCAATGGACGGCACTCCACGCAAATCAAAGCTTAGACCCTCAGAGCGTTTTACCTCAAATGAATATGTCCACAAATAGCACGGGGCAGGCGCTTAAAGATTCACTCGCCGCCAAAATTCAATCCGGTGCTGATCCGTTTGAAAAAATGTATAGTGAAATTAGAGAAACAACCCCGAATATTCCATTAAATGAGAAATCAGCGGCACCGATCGGGCGCAACATCGAAGAGCTTGTAAACAATCCGGCAATCGGCAAAAATTCACCGGCAAGAAAGCTCGGCCTCGACATAGTGGACGAATTAGGGGATCTCAAGTCAGTTGAAGATTTGCGCGGTTACAAGTCTGCACTCAACTCGCGCATTTCACCCACGGCATCCCCGCAGGAGAAAATGCTGATCGGACAAATCCGAGACAAGCTTGATAACTGGGAGCAACGGACGATTGGCAATTATGCGTCAAACCTGTCATCCAATATTGATTTGACTAATCCAGAAGAGGCCAAGATTTGGGGCGGTCCCGATGGCAAGCTCACTCGGATTCAAAACCTGCAATCGCAAATCCAAAGTGCAAACGAGCAATACGCACCGTTTAGGCAAAAAATCTCTGACCTATCATCTTGGCTTGGCAAAGGAAAAATCGGAGGCCCGCAGGACGCGATTCAATTTGTGAATAACCTTGAACCCGAAGATTTAGTCCAGAAGCTAGCCAACAAAAAATATGCTGGGCTTTCTGATTTCTTAGATAAGAACTTCCCAGAAGAATCGCAGATTGTAAAAAACTATCAAAAGTCGCAAATGATGCAAGCCGCGACCAAATCGGGTGATTTCAACCCGGCTATCTTTTACCGGCAATTTAACGGTATGTCGCCAGAGCTTCAATCTGGGGTATTTAACCCAGATGAGATCAACACCATCAAGCAAAGTGAGAATTATTTTAACGCGACCAAAGGTAAATATAACTCGATGGCCCCGGGTGCTAAAGCCGCCGATGTTCTTTGGCATGTGGGCGTAAAGCGTGCGGCCTCTGGCTTCATGGGCTCGATGGGCATGATGATGGGCGCTGACAGGGGTTATGAAAAGGGTGGTGTTTGGGGTGCCGTTAAGGATGGTGCTACCGACGCAGCACTTGGGACAGTCGCACCTTACGTTTTAAGTGGGCTTAAAATGGGGATGACAAGATTCGCGGTCCCAATGGCGCTCAAGGTGCTCTCAGAAGATGCCCCTTACGCTATGGCCCCGGCTCTTGAGCACGCGGGCAATATTCAAGCCGGTCAATCGCTTATGGACGCGGGCGTTAAAAGCATCTTCGGGACGGCATCAAGAGCGGCGGTTGATTTGTCGGCCAAGTCAGCATCAAACAAAGTGGACACAATCAAGAAGTACGTTGAAAACCAAGGGCTCGATAAAGAAATCCAACATGCCCAAGAACCAGCAAGTGCTGGCACACCTCAGCAAGGCTTCGCAGATGGTGGCATGGCCCAAGCGCCTACGCCAGTGCAACATTTAAGAAAAGTCTTCCCAGACCAAGACACCATGATGGCAGCAGCTAAGGCCCGCGTTTACGCTCACCTTCAATCGCAAAAGCCGTCCCCTAGCGTCGGGCTCCCCTTTGATTCAGAGACCGATAGCGATCCGGCACAAGAGCGCAAGTATAAAAAAGCCCTTAACTTGGCAGCTAATCCAGCGGCCATCTTTCAGTCAATCAAAGACGGCTCACTTGATCCTGAAGAAATGGAGCACTTTCAAGCCATGTGGCCAGAGATTCACGGCTCTATTGCTAAGAAGATTTTGGAGAAATTAGTCGATCAAAAGACCGAGGGGCTTCCGATGCCGCCCTATAAGACAAGGCAAGCTCTATCCCTTTTTATGGGTCAACCAATGGAATCAACGCTCATGCCGCAAGCGATTCAAGCGGCGCAGAGTGTGTTTGCGGCGCAGAAGGCGCAAGGGCAACAAGCGCCTGGCAAGCAACCAAAAGCCGCTAAAAATACATCCAAAATGGATAAAATGGCCGCACAATACCGCTCCAACCAAGAAGCTTCTACACTTCGTCATGTCAGTGCGAAATAATTACAAATTAAGTGCCGGTATAGCCTTGGGACCGGGACCTTGAATTTGCGTCGGGCAGCTAAAAGCGAAATTGGGACCGCACGGCTCATATTGCGTGTGGAAGTCTTCCTTGTAAGTTAGACACGATTGACCTTGGAAATACTCAAGCGGAATCTCCGGGTGCTGGGCCAATTGCAAAGTTTTCGCGAGACATTCAAAGACCGGCTTACCGCCAAGACCCCCCGAATAAGTACAGGCATCGTAAGTCTGGCAGATCCCCGCGACCTTAGCCGCAGGTGCCGTGACCGAGTCAGCAGGTGGCTTTGCACAACCAAACAGTCCAAAAGCTAAAAGCAGCATGAGTGCTTTCATAAATCACCACCCGCCGCTTGCGCCGTGGCCGTCAAAGCTTCTGTGCATTGCCTGCTTGTAAGCCTTCGTCAAATCCAAGCTGGGCGCTTTAATACACCCTGACGCGCCAAAGAAGAATAGAATCATCATGATTAGTTTCATTTTATTCTCCTTTCGGGCATTTCAACCGCGCATCCGTCTGCAACCATATAAAGCTTTTTCATGTTAACCTCCTAAATCCAGTATAACAAATGAAATAAATTATTGCAAGGAAACTCCCATTTCTGTCCTATATAGAGGCACTGGTGATCCCGGTGTGTTTGCTCTTGCGATCCAGGAGGACGTTTTATGGCATGGAGACCTCAGTTAACCCCACAGCTTGTTATTACAAACGGCAATATGTCGGGTAATTTGACATCTTTAGTGACAATTATCCAAAAAATCTCAATGCCATCGTACCAAGTGGTCTGGTCTGGCACCTCGCCTGTTGGCACTTTATCGGTCCAGGTATCAAACGATTATGCGCTCAACCCTAACGGCACCGTAGAAAACGCTGGCACTTGGTCAACGCTTTATCTCAATTATCAGGGCTCGGTCCAATCTACGGTCCCCGTATCAGGCAATAGTGGATCAGAGCCGATCGATATTTTGCAAACCGGCTTTTATGCGATGAGATTAATTTACACGTTTGGCTCAGGTGTTGGCACTATGAACGCGACTATTTCAGGCAAGGTGTCCTAATGGCGTTTTACCCTCCCGGTATCAACACCGCGACCACAGCGACAAATTTAGCGGGCGGTGCTGCTGGCGACGTGCCTTATCAAAGTGCTGCGGGTACGACCGCAATGCTGGCCGCTGGGACAAGTGGGCAAGTGCTTACATCGGCGGGCGCTGCTGCACCAGCCTGGGCGTCATATCAAGCGCCATCGGTCACAACCTACACCTCTGGCTCTGGCACTTATACTGTGCCAACGGGCGCGCTTTACTTAGAAGTCGAAATGGTTGGTGGTGGCGGCGGTGGTTCTGGTTCGGGAACATCGTCAAGTGGTGGCACTGGTGGCAATGGCGGAAATACTACTTTTGGGCCGACATTTATTGCAGGCGGTGGAGTCGGCGGCATTGATAATGCGGAAGCAACAGCAGGCGGTACGCCAACAACTGGGGCATTATCTTTTATTACATCTGTTGCCGGTGGTATGGGAGGATCTGGATCGCAGACAACGCTATCTAGTGTCTATGCCTCTTCTGGAAACGGCGGGAGCTCGGCTCTGGGGGGCAGCGGCGCTGGCGGCGGACCAGCAGCAAATGGAAATGCCGGGGCTACAAATAGCGGCGGCGGCGGTGGCGGCGGCGGTGATTCGAGTACATCCTCGACTATTAACGCAGGATCGGGCGGTGGTGCAGGAGCTTATATTAAAGCGATTATTTCAAATCCAGCAGCAACTTACTCTTACGCCGTTGGGGCCGGAGGTGCTGCGGGGACCGCCGGAACATCTGGACACACTGGCGGCGCAGGGGGATCTGGATTTATTTCAGTCACGGCTTATTATCAATAAGGGGTAAATAAATGCGCATTACACCAACGGCAATCATAAGCTCGCAAGCCATGACGGGAAATATTAATTCGACCGCAATCAATATAAACCAAATCGTGGTGTTTGCAATGCAAGCAATCTGGACCGGCAGTCCGGTGGGGACGCTCGCTATCCAGGGTAGTAACGATTATGTAGCAACGGCGGCTGACGTAGTTAATTGGTCAACGCTATCCAACACACAAGTTACAGTAAATGGTGCCGGAAATTTCCTTTGGAATGCTACCGAAATGGGCATGTATTGGGTGAGGCTGGTTTACACCTTTACGTCGGGCAGTGGGACGTTAACCGCAAACTTTGTTGGAAAAGGGGTTTAACGTGGCGTCAATGACCTTTGGGCTCATTCCGGCATCGCAGACCAATTTGCAAACATATAATCTGGTGATCGGGGCCACGACCACGGCGCCAACCCTCGGAACCACTACCTTTAACCAGGCGTATTATGCGCAAGCCTCAGATAGATGTCTAATCAAATTCTATCTCCAACAGACGGCGATCGGAACATCAGGAAGCGGCACTTATCTCTTTCCAATACCGCCAAATCTCACAATTGACTCTAACAAGGCCCCAGTCGGATTTGCGCCAACATCAAGCATTGTTGGAAAAGGTGCAATGACGGCGAGCACTTCAGGCAATACCGAGACAGATATTTATATTTACGACTCCACTCATCTCGCGGTCTTAGGCGGCAACGCAGGAGTTATCATGGGATCGTCTTATTATTATCTGGGCCAAACGGTGCTTCAATTCTCGTTTTACGCCGAAGTGCCAATCGTCGGGTGGTCAGCGTAATGGATGAAAAGTTTGAGTATTTCATGCTTGAGACGAATAAAAAGCTGGAAGCCATCGAATCTAAAATTGATGATCTTATGGGCTATCGCAATAGGGCCTCCGGAATGGCTATTATTACAACTGGCCTCGGGAGTGCCGTCATCAGTGCCCTGGTCGCGGTCTTTATTCATTACGCCCTTAATCCACACTGACAAAAGGCGTTGAAGAATTTAGCCTTTACAATGATAATTTTTACAATACTGTAACGATAACAACCAACAAGGAGTTAAAAAAATGGCAATTGCACTATCAATCGACGGCGCTGGACCCAGTGTAGAGTTTCAAGCTTTCGGCGACGCTCTCGGCGGATTAATCGCTGGCGTTAAAGCGAAAGATACCGTGATGCAAGACATCGAAGGTCTTATCGGAGCATTGGTCCCTGCGGCCACCGCTTTGCAAAATGTGGGCGTGGACTTTAAGCTTCCGGTAAATGCGGCTTATTTGTTTGCATC
>VFSW01002232.1_pt1 | contig 29340 bp, 23 predicted proteins | sample 5358111 | NCBI WGS metagenome assembly VFSW01 (sample SAMN11554181, study PRJNA540505) | mine drainage metagenome | isolation source: sediment from site ElyBrook_90M | place: USA: Ely Copper Mine, Vershire, VT | collected 2017 | reverse complement strand
CGATCCGAAGCACGCGGCACGGATGCGCGAATTGCGCGCGCAGCTCGACGTGAGCCCCATCGTGATCCATACGAGCTACCTGGTGAACGTGTGCAGCCAGACGGCCGAGGTGCGCGAGAAGAGCGTGGCCTGTTTTCGCGGAGAGATCGAGAGGGCGCTTAGCTTCGGCGCCGATTACCTGGTGCTTCATCCCGGCTCGTGGAAGGGCCTGAGCCGCCATGAAGGCCTGGTGCTGGCCGCCGATTCGATTTCGCGCGCCATCGACGGCCTGCCGTGGCAGGGGACGGGATTTCGCATCCTGATCGAGAACACCGCCGGCGCGGAATACTCCCTTGGCGGCAGTTTCGACCAGGTGGCCGAGCTGGTGGCGCTGCTGCAGGCGCACGCCCCGGTGGGCGTCTGCCTGGACACCTGCCACACGCACGTAGCGGGATATGACATTGTGAGCGACGAGGGCTACGACGAGACGCTCAAGCAGATGGAAGCCACGGTCGGCTTTGAGGTCATTCGCGTGTGGCACTGCAACGACGCGAAGGCCGAGCGCGGTTCAAAGCTCGATCGCCACCAGCACATCGGGCAGGGAACGATCGGGGTTGAGCCCTTCCGCCGGCTGCTGAACGATGAACGATTTGCGCATTGTGCGTTTATTGCCGAGACGCCGGTGGACGAAGAGGGCGACGAAGAGCGTAACGTTCGGGTGCTGAGGAGTTTGGTACATTAAGGTAGCAATATGCTACCATCGTATCCGAAGGTGAATTGCATGAGCCAGCCGGTTAAACTCTCCGACTCACTCGTTCTGGATGCCCGCCTGGTTGGCGATACCGTTGAGCGCTCGATTGCCGGGCAGGTAGAGTTCTGGGCTAGTCTTGGCCGCTCCGTTGAGTTGTTGCTGGAGGGCAGGCAAGTGTTGGCGCTGCGCCGGAGCGGGGGAGCGCGGCCTCTGTCGGAGATACTTTCTTCTGTCGACACCACGGCAGGTCGAAAGCGTTTGGCTGCCGTCCTCGCCAGCCGTCCTTATCCCCACTTCGATCAGCATGCAGATCGGCCAGGCCTGCTGGTCAGGACCGAAGAGGATGGAAGCCGGACTGTGGGGCGATTTGTCAATCGTGTCTTCGTTGCCGTCGAAGATGAAACGGCTGAGCCAACAAAAAGGAAATCGGGCACGCGAAAGGGCGGAAAGGCAGTCTCGCCCCTGAATAAAGCGAAATCAACACGACCCAACGAAAGGGAAGCGTGGGCCTGAAGTCCCTGCTTGACCGGCGACCGATTGTAGTGGCCTTGGCTGGGCCCAATGGAGCGGGCAAGAGCACCTTTTTCGATGCCTATCTCGCTGAGGCCGGCTTGTATTTTGTCAATGCCGATGTGTTGACGCTTTCATTGGGAATGGACCCTTATGCGGCTGCGCGGCTTGCCGACGCGCTTCGTCGCCAACTTGTAGCGCAAGGCGAAAGCTTCATCTTCGAGACCGTGTTCTCCGATCCGGAAGGTGAGAAGCTCCGATTCTTAGAAGAGACCGAAAAGGCGGGATACACGGTCGTTCTGATCTTTATCGGTATCCCCGGGCCTGAAGTCTCCGATACCCGGGTGGCGATGCGCGTTGCCGGCGGTGGCCACGATGTTCCCAAACAAAAGTTGATCGAGCGGTTTCCTCGAACGATCAAGAACCTGAAGAGGGCACTCGTTGAGGTTTCAAACATTTGGGTGTTCGATCACAGCGACTTAAACAAGGGATACCGTCTTGTCGCCAAAGTAGACGGCGGACAGCCAATCGAATTGCATGAGCCAACACCCGAATAGCTGCGTGCGCTGCTGCCTTGAAGTCTCTCCGGCTCTGAAGAGACTCTGCCGCCCCGGTTACACTAAGAGGTTATGGCGGAAGAGAAAGAACTTCGATACGACCCGGCAGCGATTGAGCCGAAGTGGCAGGAGCGGTGGGCGGCGGACCCCACCTTGTATGCGGCCGAACCCGCTTCCTGCGGCAAACCCAAGTACTACGTGCTTGAGATGCTGCCTTACCCGAGCGGCCAGCTCCACATGGGCCACGTGCGCAACTACTCGATTGGCGACGCGCTGGCTCGCCACATGTGGATGCGCGGCTACAACGTGCTGCACCCTATGGGGTGGGACGCTTTCGGGCTGCCGGCGGAAAATGCCGCGCTCAAGAACCACACCCCTCCGCGCGAATGGACCCTCTCAAACATTGCCGGAATGAAGCGGCAGTTTGGGCGGCTGGGGATGGGATTTGACTGGGCTACCGAAGTCACCACCTGCCTTCCCGACTACTATCGCTGGAACCAGTGGTTCTTCTTGCGCATGTATGAGAAGGGCTTGGCCTATCGCAAGAAGAGCAAGGTAAACTGGTGTCCCGAGTGCGCCACGGTGCTGGCCAACGAGCAGGTGATTGACGGGCGCTGCTGGCGGCATGAAGACACGCTGGTGGATCTGCGCGACCTGGTGCAGTGGTTTTTCCGCATCACGGCTTACGCGCAGGAACTGCTCGACGGTCTGGACAAGCTTGATGGGTGGCCGGAAAAAGTGCGCACCATGCAGCGCAACTGGATCGGGCGCAGTGAAGGCGCCGAGGTCGAGTTCGCGGTGGAGAATCGCAGAGAGAAGATCCGCGTGTTTACGACGCGTGTGGACACGATTTTTGGCGCGACGAGCGTGCAGTTGGCGCCCGAGCATCCGCTGGTGACGGCATTGGCGGAGATCGATGCGGGACTCAAGGTGCAGGTTGCGCGCCTGCTTGACGAGCAGAAGAGGGCGCGGGAAGAGGGTGATGTGGGCGCCATTGAAAAGCACGGCGTGCCCACCGGCCACTTTGCCATCAATCCGTATTCCGGCGAGCAAGTACCGGTGTGGGTGGCCAACTACGTCCTTACGGATTACGGCACAGGCGCCATCATGAGCGTTCCGGGCCACGATGCGCGCGACTTTGAGTTTGCGAAGAAGTATGCCATTTCGATTCGCCGCGTGATTGCGCCGGCGGATCCGGCTGCCGAGACGCCTGAGCTGCCGTTCCTGTCGGAGGAGGGCGTGCTGGTCAACTCCGGGGAGTTCAATGGGTTGAGCTGCGAAGACGCGCAGGAGAAGCTGCAGCAGATCGCCGCCAGCAAGGGTTTTGGCGAAGCGAAGGTGACGTTCCGCTTGAAAGACTGGGGCGTGAGCCGCCAGCGCTACTGGGGCACGCCAATACCAATGATTCATTGCGAGCGCGACGGACTGGTTCCCGTGCCGGACGATCAGTTGCCGGTTTTGCTTCCGGAGCAGATCGAGATCACGCAGCAGGGTGGCTCTCCGCTGGGCCGCGTGCCGGAGTTCGTGAACGTTACGTGTCCCAAGTGTGGCGGCCCGGCGCGGCGCGAGACCGACACTATGGACACGTTTGTCGACTCAAGCTGGTACTTCTATCGCTACACCGATGCGAAGAATGCGGAGCAGCCGTTCGATCCGGCGGTGGCGCAGTACTGGTTTCCCATCGACCAGTACATCGGCGGCGTGGAGCACGCGATTCTTCACCTGATCTACTCGCGTTTCTGGACGAGGGTAATGCGCGACCTGGGGCTGATCACGAACGACGAGCCGGCGCGAAGACTGTTCACACAGGGAATGGTGATCAAGGACGGCGCCAAGATGTCGAAGTCCAAGGGCAACGTGGTTTCGCCCGACGACATGGTGGCGCGCTACGGCGCCGACGCCGCGCGCATGTATTCGCTGTTCGCCGCGCCGCCGGATCGCGACCTCGACTGGCAGGAAGACGGAGTGGCCGGTGTGAGCCGCTTCCTGGGGCGCGTGTACCGCTTCACGATTAAGCATGCGGCTGTGGCTCGCGCGGCGCAGGGGGAGCACGCGGACGCTCCCGCGGGACTGTCGCTCAAGCTGCTGCGCAAGCTGCACCAGACCATCGCCAAGATCACTCTCGATTTTGAAGGCCGCTGGCACTTCAATACCTGCGTGGCGGCGATTATGGAGTTGATGAACGAACTGCAGGCTGCCGATGCGCAGGTTGCTTCCGGAGAAGTGTCCGCGCCGGTGGTTCGCGAGCTGCTGCATTCGCTGGTGCTGCTGCTGGCGCCGTTCGCTCCGCATCTTGCTGCCGAGCTGTGGGAAGAGCTGGGCGGAGTAGGCGCGGTGTTGCGCGCGCCTTGGCCGGCAAGCAATCCGGATCTGGCCAAGGAAGACGAGTTGGAGATTCCGGTGCAGGTGAACGGCAAGCTAGTCACCGTGATCCGCGTGCCTGCCGGTTCTGCGCCGGACGTGATTCAGGCGGCCGCGCTGGCCGATGAGAAGGTGCAATCACGCAGCGCTGGGAAGAACGTAGTCAAGGTGATCGTGGTACCCGGCAAGACGGTGAACCTGGTGGTCAAGTAGTGCCGAAAACCTTGCGCGGTACGCAGTCCGCGGTAGGGCAGATGGGCTGGGTCTTCGGCCGGCCCTCGCTTACCGTACTGGAAGTGGCGTGGCGATGGCTCTTCGGCATCCCTCTGTTGGCGGTGTGCTTGCGGAACACGCAGCAGATCCTGACGGCCCTTCCGCCGGAGTCCGCCGGCCTGAACAACCTGGACCCACAGAATCCGTGGGTGTCGGTTGTCCGGCTGGCCGACGCTTGGAGCCAGTACCAGCCGCATGTGCTGGCCGTGCTGCAGTGGCTGGTGCCGGTGGCCGCGATGGCGTGGGTGGTGGTCTCCGGGGTGGGGCGCAACCTGGTGCTGAGGCGGATGGAACCACGTCTGCCGTTCCGGCCCTTGGCAATGATTCTGCTGCAGGCCGCATGGCTTGCGGTGCTGGCCGTGACCTGCTGGGCGTGGTTTCGCTCGCTGAGCTGGGATGCAGCCACGCACATCGGCAACGGCGCAGAACCGGACCTGGTGGGCTACACCATGTGGGCCATCTTCCTGACGCTGGGTTTTTTCACGCTATGGGCGCTGGTGAGCTGGGCCGTTTCGATTGCCCCGCTGCTGGTGTTGCTTGAGGACCTGTCGCCCGCCGCTGCGCTGATGGAAAGCATGAGGCTGGGGAAGGCCTTTACCAGCAAACTGATGGAGATCAACCTGGTGATGGGCATTGTGAAGCTGGCGCTGCTTGTCCTGGCGATGGTGTTCTCGTCCGTGCTTATCCCGTTTGCCGACGAAGTGGGCGCTAGTGCGCTGCACCTGGAGTGGGTCGTGGTCAGTGCAGTCTACTTTGTGGCCAGCGACTACTTCCATGTGGTTCGGCTGAAGGGGTTCATCGAGTTCTGGCACGCGTTCAGGGGGTAGCCCGGCTGAGGCGGACGATCAGCCGAACCGAAGAGGGCGGGTCGATTATTTCCTCCATGAGGCGCTGGAGGGCTGCCACCGCCGCCCGAGGGTCACTTTCCGTCGGACATTTCTTCTTTCAGAAACGATGGGCTGAGAGTGCCTTTGGCGTGGGCGACCGGCAGCAGAGTGGGATAGAACTGCACAAACGTAGTGTCCACCGCGGCGTGCGCCGCATGGCAGGTGTAGCAGGGCGCTCCGGTGGGAATCAGGGTGCCGTTTCCCTTATCGGAATCGAAGGAGAAGAACGCCCACTTACCGGGAAAGCGCGCTTCGTCTTTGACATGGACCTCGAAATCCATCACTCCGGCTCCCTGGAAATGTCCCCGTACGTTGATGGAGCCCTTGCTTTTAGCCTCGCGCACTTCAAGAACCATCACGGTCTTGTCCAGCCATGTGCCGGTTTTCAGAAAGCCCTGATATGCTTCGGGATTCACAAAGACGTTGTCGAACATGGAGTGATCCATACCGTTGTCCTTGGGGCTGTAGCTCATGTCGATGCCGGAGGTGAGATAGATCCACTCGCGGTAGTTTGCGGGAGGCAGCAACTCGCCTTTTGGTGTGTACGCCGGCAACGATGGGGCTGCAGCGTGAACGGTGGTGGATGGTCGCGCAACGACGATGGCCGCAACAGCGACCGCGAGCACACCAATCCCGATGGCAGCGAACAGGGTCCTGGGGAACACGGAAACCTCCGATGCCGTCGATACGGTCAGGGGCGGTCGAAAGTTCCCGTCGAACAGCAGCGCAGTGCAACGGGCGCGGAGCGCTAGAACAGCTTCAGGTTCAAGACCAGATATTTCTTGGGATTTTCACGCATGGCCTTGAGCAGCAGTTGGGCCTGGTCCATCGCCTGGTCGGTGTGATTGTAGACAGAGCGGTTGACGACCAGTTGTCCAAGGGTGCCTTTGCCATCGTTGAGGCCTTTGAGAATGGTGTCGAGGTTGCTCACAGTGTCATCGAGTTTCTGCGCGAAGGCGGGATCTTTGGCAAGCTTTCCGAGCGCTCCCTTGCCCTCGTTGATCTGGGAGAGCAGTTCGTTGGCATTGGATACGGTGGAGCTGAGGTTTTTGTAGAGCGAATCGTCGCGCAGTAATTTTCCCGCCGTCCCCTTACCCTCATCGAGGCCGGTGGTAATCCGGTCGAGCCGGTCAACGGCGGAGTTGGCGCGATCGTAGAGGGAATTGTCGTTGAGGAGTTTGCCCAGAGTGCCGTTGCCGCTAGTCAGGCTGTTGGTGATGGTCTGGAGGTCGCCGGCGATGCGATCGAATTTGCGGTAAAGCGCGGGATTGTTGAGAAACTGCCCGGCTGTTCCGCGGCCTGAATTGAGGGTGTCGAGCAGGGTTTCCATCTTGTGCATCAAGACGTTGACCTCCTCGATGGATCCCTGGCTGGACTGGATCACGTCCTGGATGGTGGGCGCGGCGTTGGCGCTCAACTCGGCGTTGTTGGCCAGGACGGGCCCCTTTGCCTGGGAGGAACTGATGTCCACGAAGCTGTCGCCGAGCACTCCTGCCTGGGCAACGGTGGTGGTGGAGTCCGTATGCAGGGCTTTGGCGAATTCCTGGCCAACGCGCATGGTTACTTCAACAGGGGTGGGATTGCGCGCCGCGACAATCTGAATTTTGACGACATTTCCGATGGTCACGCCTTCCAGGGTGACGGGGGCGCCTTTCTTCAGGCCGGAGGCGTTTTTGAAGTAGGAGCGGAAGATGAGTTTGCGCGCAAACAGGCCGCCCGTGGAGCCGGACATGAGAAAAATGAGCGCAATCAGAACAGCCACGGCCACCAGGACCAGGGCGCCCACCTTCAATTGAGCCCAGCGAATCTCGTTTCGGCTTGGCACTATGCTCCCCTTGTAGACCGCTCACTCCCGACCACGGTGCCTTGAGGATAGCAGAAACGGCGGGGGTTACCGCCCGTCCTCAAGCACCACGCTGGCCATGGAGAGGCTACCGGTATGGGTAATGGAAAGGGCGGCACGCGCCACGCCCAGGTGCGTGGCAATCTGCGCTGCGCGGCCGTGAAAGGCTATGGAGGGTCGTCCACCCCGCTCACGGACCACCTCAATTTCAAGCCAGTTCACGCCAAAGCTGATGCCGGTGCCTAGGGCCTTGGCGGCGGCTTCCTTGGCGGCAAATCGCGCCGCGAAGCTCTCCGCTGCGTTGCGTTTGCGCTGGCAGTAGACCTGCTCCGCAACTGTATAGACGCGGTTGAGAAAGCGCGCGCCAAAGCGATCCATGGAGCGCTGGATGCGCTCGATCTCTACCAGGTCAATTCCGGAGCCGACGATCATGCTGTCTATGAAGCTACAACATTTCGGCGCCTCGGGGAGGTGCGGATGGGGCACCGGCAGCGGAGAGCACATTACCAACCACGGTGAGGGAATGCGCCTTCCGGGGCGGCGCGCGGATGTTTCAAAGCCGGTCAGATGCGTTCAACTCCGGAACAGCGGTCAAGAAGGACACCCCTGCTCCGATAAGGCAGATGTGGGGGCTCAACGTGCTGGGACCAGGCGCAACTCGACCGATAAGCATCCCCTGGGCGATGGAGATGAAGGCGGTCTCGATGGAGGAGCCGTCCCGCCTGGTTCGTTCGCTCACCGGCGCGATTCTCGGGTGCGGCGGATGGGTACTAAGCCGCGGGGCCAGCGACACCGGCACAGTAAGCATGTTGTTTGAATTTGAGCGGCAGGCCTGCGTGGATATCTACAGTGTCGTGATTGCCGCGGGAGTGGAACTGAGCCAGAACGGCCACGTGCGCTTTACAGAGCTTTGCCAATGTACCCGGAGCCAGCAGCGGGATTGCGGCGCGGAGATCGCCAGCGTAGACCTGGAGATCCAGACATTTCCGGTCGAGATGATGGCGTGCTCTTCTCCCATGAAAGCGGTGTAAGCCCTGCGGTTCCGGAACGGTTTGATCCTGCTCCGGTGTTGATTCAGGGCCTCAACCGGCCTCGACCAGCCCATAACGCCGTTGCCATGCATCTTTGAGCCGCGCCCAGACGCGGGTTCGTTCGGCTTCGGTGACTTCAGAGACGGCGGACTTATCGGAGGCATTCACGAAGCGCGCTGCTTCCTGCTTGGCAATCTCCAGCAACTGCCTGTCTCGCAGTAGGTTAGCCACGCGGAAGTCGGGCAGGCCGGCCTGCCGTGTTCCAAAGAACTCACCCGGCCCGCGGATGGCCAGGTCCAGCTCTGCCAGCTCGAATCCATCCTGGGTGCGGACCATGGCATTGAGGCGTTCCTCGCCCACTTCGGAGACACGCTTGCCGGTCACCAGGATGCAGTAGCTTTTGGCCGCGCCGCGTCCTACACGGCCGCGCAACTGGTGCAACTGCGCCAGCCCGAAACGTTCCGCGTGCTCCACCACCATGACGGTCGCATTGGGAACGTCCACGCCGACTTCGATGACTGTCGTCGCCACCAGGACGTCGATCTCGCCGCGCTGGAAGCGCCGCATGATGACCTCCTTTTCGTCCGCGTCCAGGCGCCCGTGGAGCAGCCCGGTGCGCAGATCGGCCATGGCGCCCGTGCGCAGCTTTTCATACATATCGACGGCCGATTTAAGGCCGGATTTGGCCTGCGGGCTGGCCTCCTGGGTCGATTTTGAGAACAACTCCGCTGTTTTGCCCTTGCGTGCTGTCTTGCGGACAGGCGCGGCTGGGGGCGCAACGGCGGCTTCGGCGGTGTCGCGCGCGAAGTCCAGCTCCGGTTGATCTTCTTTCGCCCCCTCGATGACGGGGTAGACGATGTAGGCTTGGCGTCCCAGTTTCACCTGCTTGCGAATGAAGTCCCACACTTCTTCGCAGCGCTCGTCGGGAACGCGCCGGGTTACAATCGGCGTCCGGCCAGGAGGCAGCTCGTCGAGGACGCTTATATCGAGATCTCCGTAGAGCGACAAGGCGAGGGTTCGGGGAATGGGAGTGGCCGTCATCACCAGCACATCCGGCTCCGCTTGATTGGGCTTCTTCATGAGCTTGAAGCGTTGCATCACGCCGAAGCGGTGCTGCTCGTCGACCACCACCAACCCCAGGCGGTCAAACTCCACCTTTTCCTCAATGAGGGCATGGGTTCCGATGATCAACTGGGCCTCACCGCGATTGATCAGGCCGCGGTTGTGCCGCTTGCGATCCTCGTCGAGAGAGCCGGTGAGCAAGACAACCTTGTACTTCCGCGACGACCGCTCCAGCAGCTTGCGCGCCGCCAGATAATGCTGCGTGGCCAGAATCTCCGTGGGCGCCATCAGCGCCGCCTGGTAGCCGTTTTCCATGGCCACCAGCATGGCCTGGAGCGCCACAATAGTTTTGCCCGAGCCCACATCGCCCTGCAGCAGCCGGCGCATGGGGTTGGGCTGGCGCATGTCGGCCACAATCTCGCCCAGGGTGCGCTTTTGCGCAGCGGTAGGGTGGAAGGGAAGCACCTCCCGGATCGCTTCGCGGACCTTGTCGGAAGTGGCAAAACCGATTCCGGTGCGCTCGCGCATGCGACGCCGTTTCAACTCCAGACCCAGTTCCAGGAAGAAGAGCTCCTCAAAGATGAGCCGCCGGTGCGCCGGGGTGGCGGAACTCTGCAGTTGAGCCATGGGCGTGCCTTCGCGCGGAAAATGAACTTCGCGCAGGGCCGTCTCCCTATCGGGCAGCGCCAACCGGGCCAGCATGGCCAGCGGCAGGCACTCCGGGACCGCGCCGCGCATTGCTTCCAGCAGGCCAAAGATGACCTTCCGCTGCCAGCGCGAAGCCAGCCGCGCTCCGCCAAGGGACTCATAGACGGGAGTGATGCGTCCCACTTCGAGCAGCTTCGTCTCGGCGTCGTCGCTGGCGTCGGGCAGTACTTCGAACTGGGGTTGGATCATCTTAAAGTTGTTGGTGGAGCGGGAAGGTTCCACCTTGCCGAAGACGGCAACCGTCTGGCCGGCATGGAACTTGCCAACCAAATAGCTTCCGTTGAACCACATGCACTTCATGATCAGGCGGCCCTGTCCGAGGGTCATCTCGAAGATGGGCATTTTGCGGGTGCGCAAGAGCGCCGCGCCGCGCACCTCCGCGATGACGCTGGCCATTTCGCCCGGAGTCAATTCGTCGAGGCTGCGAGGATTCTGGCGGTCTTCATAGCGAAAGGGAAGGTGGTAGAGGAGATCCTCGGCGGTGAGGATGCTTTTGGAGGCAAGCATCTCCGCCAGCCGCGGACCGACGCCGCGCACATACATGACTGGTGTGTCGAGTCCGGGCACACTCAGGATGCTAAAGCATTTGTCAGGCTGGCGTGGGACTCAGGGGGCGCGCTAAAGGTCTGAAAGGGCCATTCGGGCGGTCCGCACCTCGGCCGCCAACACGCGCAGAATCATCACGGACACAGACGGCTCCGTCAGCATTAGGCTGGAGAATTCGTCTTTGCTCACGAAGCTTACTATCGCGCCCACGCGCGCGAAGGCGGAGAGCGAATAGCCCTTGCCCCCCACCAACCCGGGCAAGCCCAGCAACGAGCCGGGGGCGGCGGCCATGCTGATCACCTGGTCTCCCACGGGCGACTTCATCGTGAGCCGCACCTCTCCGGTATGGAGGATGTACAGGCCGTTCGGCTCGTCCCCCTGGTTGAAGAGTACGCGGTCCTGGGTGCAATCAATCGGCGTAGAGCGTTTCTTCAGGGCGTCAATTAATGCAAGATCGGCAACAAATGCGGCTGAATCCAACTTCACAGTGCGTCTCCAGACCTGGGCCGCGGTGCAGCGCCAGAGTCGTAAGGATTTGGATTTCTTCCACGAAAGCCAAATCGCTTTCGGGTGGGGTAAGCGCTCGTTCTTTCTCAGTAGATCCCGTTTCACATTCCGAGGAAAGCGGTCCGTCGGAGAATTTCGGCGATGGAGGCTATCTTTTCACGCAAACGCGACAAAGAAAGTGAGCCCCATCACATCTGACGGCCCCTCCGCCTGGTTCACCTTGTTTCGAGAAACCGCTTCTCCCGTTGCGTCCCGCGATCTCGCCGGGCCGTTTCAAGAGACGGTTCGCGACGGTCCGCGGAGCCTTCGCGCCCGTGTATTGTTGTAGGCGGTAAACAATTGCCTATCGGAGGCACGTGTGCAGGGGTTGAATCGTAGGAACTTTCTTCGGGCCGCGGGCGCGGTCTCAGCCGGGACGTTGATGCCCGGCATGCATCTATTGGCCGCTGCGCAAAATGAGCCGGCCAAGCCGGCGACGGCCAACGATCACATCCAGATTGCCCTGATCGGCGCGGGCGGGCAGGGTATGTATGACACCAAGATTGCCGTACAGGTGCCGGGGGTAAAGCTGGTGGCCGTGGCGGACTGCTACAACGGCCGCTTGGCGCACAGCAAGGAGCTTTGGGGCGATAATGTCTTCACCACTCGGGATTACAGCGAAATTCTGGCCCGGACGGACATCGATGCGGTGATTATTGGAACGCCCGACCATTGGCACAAGAAGGCCTCGGTCGACGCCATGAAGGCGGGCAAGGATGTCTATTGCGAAAAGCCCATGATCCATCTCTACTCGGATGGGCCGGAGATGATTGAAACCGCGCGCGCCACCAGGCGCATTCTCCAGGTGGGCAGCCAGCGCGTCAGTTCGCTGATTTATGCCAAGGCCAAGGAACTGCTTGCCTCGGGGGCGATTGGCGAACTCAACATGGTGACGGCGCGCTGGGATCGCAACTCCTCGATGGGCGCGTGGAATTACACGATTCCGCCCGATGCCTCGCCCGAAACCTGCGACTGGCCACGTTTTCTGGGCACCGCGCCCAAGATTCCGTTCAATGCCGAGCAGTTTTTCCAATGGCGCAAATGGAAGGCCTATGGTTCGGGTGTGGCCGGCGACCTGTTTGTTCATCTTTTCAGTGGAACCCACTTCATCACCGGGTCACACGGGCCCACGCGCGGCATGGCCACAGGGGCGATTCGCTACTGGAAGGACGGGCGCGATGTGCCGGATGTGATGCTGGGCCTGTTCGACTATCGCGAAGGGTTCAACCTGAGCCTGCGCGTCAACTTTGTGGATGGCGGCGAAGAGAGCGAGGGGCTCATCTTCACCGGCTCGGAAGGAACGATGGAGATTGCCGGAGACGGCGTGAGTGTGACCCGCGTGCCGCGCGAGACGGCTCCCGGCTACACCATTAATTCGTTTCCTGAAGCCATGCAGAAGGAGATTATCGAGGCTTACGACAAGAAGTACCCGCCCCACACGGGAAATGAAACGCTGGCGGGAACGGAAAAGTACATGGCGCCAAAGGGCTACAGCGACAGCTATGACCACTTCAAGAACTTCTTTGCCTCGGTACGTTCGCGTCATGCAGTGGTGGAGGATGCGGTCTTCGGCTATCGTGCCGCAGGAGCCGCTCTGTTGAGCAATTTGAGCATCGAGCGCGGGGCGGTGGTGGGCTGGAATCCCGACACGATGAAGCTTGCTTAGACAGCGACGATTGGTACATGTTCGAACTCCGAAAAGAAAGGTGCCCAATCCTCCGCGCAGTCATTTTTTGAGCGCAGGGTGGGGCACCTGAAGTCCGTTTGGACTTAGAAGATTTAAATCGTTTATCTTCACCGCCATTCTTGCTAAAACGCAACGAAGTCCGGGTTTGCTAACAGTAGTATTTGCTCTACTACATGCAATCACACCATTCCTCGGATATCACGAAGCACGGCGGGAGAATCCATGCCAGTTGTAGAACTTGCGGGAGTGACGAAGGCTTACGAGAGCAAGGTTGCGGTCGACAACCTGAGTCTGTCGATTGAAGCCGGCCAGATGTTCGGGCTGCTGGGTCCGAATGGGGCTGGCAAGACGAGCTCGATTCGCATGATGATGGGGATCACGATGCCGGACTCCGGCCAGGTGAGCCTCTTCGGCAAGCCTTTCGAGCGGAAGTGCCTGGAGCGGGTCGGCTACCTCCCGGAAGAGCGCGGCCTCTACAAGAAGATGAAGGTTGTGGATCAACTGGTGTTCTTCGGGGAACTCCACGGGGTCACCGCCAAAGAGGCGCGCGTACGAGCCAACGACTGGGCCACGCGTCTGGAGATTGCCGAGTCGCTCCATAAAAAGACAGAGGAACTTTCCAAGGGAATGCAGCAGAAGATCCAGTTCATTGCATCGCTGCTGCACGACCCCGGACTGATCGTGATGGACGAGCCTTTCTCCGGCCTCGACCCGGTGAATGCGAAGCTGCTGGAAAGTACACTCCTGGAACTGAAGGACCAGGGCAAGGCAATCCTTTTTTCCACGCACCGCATGGACCAGGTGGAGAAGCTTTGCGACTCCATCTGCCTGGTCGACAAGGGCCGTGCAGTGCTGGCGGGCAAGATGCGCGAGATCAAGTCGCGCTATGAACGCAACCGGGTCGTCATTGAGTTTGAAGGCAGCGCCGAATTTCTGAAGAGCACTGAGATTGCGGAGGCCAAGAACTTTTCCGGCCACGCTGAAGTTCGTCTGCATCCGCACGGAGACGCGCAGAAGCTGCTGCATGAAGCCGCTGCCGTCGCCACCATCTACCGCTTTGAACTGGTTGAGCCTTCGCTTGAAGAAATCTTCATCCAGACCGTGGGAGGCAAGTCCGATGCGTAATATCACCCTCATTGCCAGACGCGAATATCTGGAGCAGATACGCGGGCGGGCCTTCCGGTTGACGACCGTACTTGTGCCCGCGCTGTTTGCGCTTATCATCGGCGTGATGTATCTCGCGGGCCGCAGCGCCACAGGCGTCAAGCACGTGGTCATTGCTTCGAACGATGCCGTGCTCGCCAACGACATAGGCGCTCAACTGCGTGCTCATAACGACGCGAAATCCAACGTCGATGTGCAGGCGCCCACGCGGCCCGAGGATCGCGCCGCGCTGGTCGAGAAGGTGAGAACCAAGTCGATTGATGGCTTCCTATGGATTGAAACCTCCCCCGGCAAGGATCCCATTGCGGTGTACGAATCGCAGTCATCGGGAGACTTTATTACCGATGCCAAGCTGGGATCGGCGCTGAATCATGCCGTGGTACGAGAGCGCCTGGCAGGCTCCGGCATCAAGGCCGGCGACGTGGATGCGCTGCTTAAAGACGTCAACGTCGAGACCAGGCAGGTGAACAAGGAAGGCAAGGAAGTCAAAAGCAACGCGTTGACCTCGTTTTACAAGGGCTACGTGATGGCGCTTCTGCTTTCCATGACCACGATGATCTACGGCATGAATGTGGCCCGCTCGATCATCCAGGAAAAGACTTCGCGTATTTTTGAGGTGATGCTGGCGTCCGCCAAGGCTAGCGACATGCTGGCCGGCAAGCTGATCGGAGTGGGCGCCGTGGGGCTGACGCAGATTGCGATTTGGGTCGTTGTGGGCGCGGCACTGGCGGGTTCGGCGCTTGCCGGACCGGTGCTCTCCGGCAGCCTGGCAATCCATTTTTCCTGGGTCGAGGGTGTGCTGTTTCCGGTGTATTTTGTGCTTGGCTATCTGCTGTATGCCTCGCTCTTTGCCGGCCTCGCCGCCACCTGCGAGACGGAGCAGGAGTTGCAGATGTATACACCGCTGGCCGCCCTGCCCGTCTGGCTCAGCTTTGCCTTGATCATCATGGTGGTGAACAATCCTGACTCGTTTCTGTCGGTGGCGGCCTCTTTGTTTCCAGCCACAGCGCCCATCATCATGATGCTGCGGCTTGGCTCGCAGAGGCCTCCGGACTGGCAGTTCGCAGCGTCGATCGGCATTATGCTGCTGAGCATTTGGGCGGTGCTGTGGTTCTCGTCGCGCCTGTATCGCGTGGGCATTCTGATGTATGGCAAGCGCGCCACCCTGCCTGAACTGCTGCGTTGGCTGCGGTACAGCTAAAATCGGGAGAGTGACCGAAAAAGCCAGACATCGATTTACCTTTACCCAGCGCGTTGTGCTGGCCACGGCTCCGCGCCTTGTGTGGGCGCTGCTGTGGGTTGTCGGCCTCACCTGGCGCTTTGAAGTGATCGCAGAAGAGGGCGTAACGCCGGTGGTGTTTGGCCAGAAGGCCGGCCCGGAGATCTACTGTTTCTGGCACCAGTGCGTCTTGCCCTGCACGCTTTACTTCCGCCGCTCGCACGCGGTGATTCTAATCAGCCGCAGCTTTGACGGTGAACTTATTACGCGCATCTTACGCATGTTTGGCTTCGATGCCGTGCGCGGGTCGAGTTCGCGAGCCGCGCGCGAAGGGCTACTCGGCCTCAAGGGAGTGATCGAGAGCGGCAAGACCGCAATCTTTACCGCGGACGGGCCACGTGGGCCGATCTACCAGACCAAGATGGGGCCGATCAAGCTGGCGCAGCTCACAGGCGCTCCCATTGGCGCTTTCCATTTGCAACCGGAGCATGCATGGATGATGAAGTCGTGGGATCGCTTTCTGATCCCCAGGCCGTTCACGCGCATCTGTGTGAGCTGGGCGCAGTGGACGCAGGTGCCGGCGAATCTTCCCCTGGACGAGTTTGAGCCGAAGCGCGAAGAACTGAATGCGGCTATCGAACGCGCAAGGCTGCGGGCACTTGACTATTTCAAGCAGGCGCAGTCATGACCGAATCTGCGGACGACAGGGCCGGCCTTCGTGTCGCCGATTTCGATTTCCACTTGCCGTCGGAGCTGATTGCGCAACAGCCTCCGGCGGAGCGCGGCCAGAGCCGCATGCTGGTGATGGACCGCGCGACGGGCGCACTGCGCGACGATCGCTTTTCCAGCTTGCCTTCCTTGCTCAAACCTGGTGATCTGGTAGTTCTCAACGATAGCCGCGTGATCCCGGCTCGCCTTTATGCGCGCCGCACCACCGTGCGCGAACGGCAGGAGTCGACAGCATCGATTGAAGTGTTGCTGACCGAGCCGTGCCCCGGCAACACCTGGCGTGCACTGGTGAAACCAGGAAAGAAGGTGGCGGTGGGCGAACGGCTCGCGTTCCAATCTTCGTCCGGCGAGGTTGAACTTGAAGCCGAAGTGCTGGAGCGCGGCGAATTCGGCGAGCGTCTGTTGCGCTTTACGCCGGTGGACGATTTCTTTGGAGTCCTCGATCGGATCGGCCACATGCCCCTGCCGCCATACATTCGGCGAGACGACGCGGGCGCCGATCGTGAACGCTACCAGACGGTGTATTCCCATGAACGCGGTTCGGTGGCTGCGCCGACGGCTGGCCTACACTTCACGCAGGAGGTGCTGGACGCGCTGAGCGCCAAAGGCGTCGAGGTTGCGCGCATCACTCTTCACGTGGGCCTCGGGACATTTGCGCCGCTGCGCGTGAAGCGCCTTGAGGAAGTACATCTCCATAGCGAGCGTTACACGCTCTCGGCTCATACGGCGGAAGCCATCCAACGCGCGCGACGCGAGGGCCGGCGCATTGTTGCCGTCGGGACCACGGTGGTGCGCACGCTCGAACACTGCGCGCTACAGTCGAAGGGCGCTCCTGTCGCGCCGCACTCCGGCGTGACGGAGATTTTCATCTCCCCCGGCTTTCAATTCCAGATTGTCGATGCGCTGCTGACCAACTTTCATCTTCCGCAATCGAGCCTCCTCATGCTGGTCAGCGCGTTCAGCGGGCGGGAGCGCGTGCTGGCAGCCTATCGCCATGCGGTTAACGCGCGGTATCGGTTCTTCAGCTACGGCGACTGCATGTTCCTGAAATGAACTTTGGCCGCCGGTCCCCTTGGCGGTTTTATAACGCGGGGTACTGACGTATCGGCGGATTCTCCTCGGAAGATGCCCTCGGTTTGTGGGCGGTTCCTGCTAGACTCTGTAGCGTGCCCGATCAAGCCAAGCCGCCCGTTTTCCTGCTCGACACGATGTCGTTTATCTTCCGCGCGTACCACGCGATGCAGCGCAGTCGCCCCATGTCGACGCGCTCCGGGCTGCCTACGGCGGCCACATACGTGTTTGTGAACATGATCAAAAAACTTCGCCAGGACTTTGCGCCGCAGTACTTTGCGGCAGTCTTCGATGTGAGCGGTGAAGTCTTTCGCGATGCGCGCGCCCGGGATATTGGCATGCTGCGGAAGTGGAACTCCAAAACGAAGAGCTTTGAGGATGTGAGCTACGACGGCTACAAGGCCAAGCGGGAAGCCATGCCGGAAGACCTGCGCCGCCAGATTCCTTTCATCCGCCGTTCGCTCGAAGTCTTTCGTATTCCGATCCTGGAGGCTGAAGGCTTTGAGGCGGACGACGTGATCGGCACGCTGGCCTGCAAGGCATCGGACAAAGGTCACGAGGTCTTCATCGTCTCCGGCGACAAGGACATGATGCAGCTTGTCACGTCGCGGGTAAAGATGTTGAACCCGCAAAAAGACAACCTGATTCTCGACCCCGCAAAGGTGGAGGAGACGCTGGGCGTGCCGCCGGACAAGGTTGTCGATGTGATGGCATTGCGCGGTGACGCCATCGATAATATTCCGGGCGCGCCCGGCATCGGCGACAAGGGCAGCGTTGACCTGATTCGCGAATTCGGCAGCGTTGAAGCGGTGCTCGATCGAACTGCTGAGGTCAAGCGCAAGAGCTATCGCGAATCGCTGGAGCAGAATCGCGAAACCGTTCTGCTGTCAAAGGAACTGGTGACGATCGACTGTCATGTTCCTCTCGAACTGGACCTTGGCGCGATGGAAACGCAGAGCCCGGACATTGAAGCCTGCCGCGAACTTTTCACCGAGCTTGAGTTCACATCGCTGCTCAAGGAACTGGCGCCCGCTGCGGTCGCCAACACAATTGAATTGATTGAAGAGGCAACAGACGAGCAGGCCTCCGCGTTCTATGCTGCCGCGCGCCGGCATGGTTTTGCTTTCGCTCTCGATGCCAAAGAGCCGGCATCGGAAGAGTCGGAAGATCAGCCTGAGCAGCAGACCACGATGCTTTCGCTTCTGGATGCGGTCGAAGCCGCTGAGAGGAAGACCCGCAGCAGCGTGGGCGTCTGCGCGGACTCTGCCACTGCATTGTGCTTGCCGCTTACACCCGAGTTGCGCGCGCTTTTTGAAGATGCAACCGTGCCGAAGCAAACGCACGATTCAAAACTCGCGCACCATGTTCTGCATGGACTGGGCGTTAAACTGGGTGGCCCCATCGACGACACCATGCTGCTGTCGTACGCAATCAATCCCACGCACTCCACGCAGGCCATTGCCGACGTCGCCGCGCGGCATGGGCATGCGCCGCCTTCATCACTGCCTTCTTCCGCGGCGATTATTCACGCGTTGGTTCCGGCACTCCGTGCGCATGTGGATGAGGCAGGCGTCACGAACGTTTATATCAACATCGATCTGCCCCTCGCGCCCGTTCTATATCGCATGGAAGAAGCCGGCGTTCGCATAGATAAGGGTGTGTTGAACGGGCTGTCGACGCGATTTGCGGCAGAGTTGCACCGAGTGGGCGAACGCATCTTTGAGCTTGCAGGGGAGCGATTCAATATCAACTCTCCCAAGCAGCTAGGCGTGGTGCTGTTCACGCACCTGGGCCTTCCTGCGCCGGTGGTTCGCGGCAAGGGGAAGGCGATTTCAACGGCGCAGGATGTGCTTGAGCAGCTTGCTGAAAAGCATGAAGTGCCGCGCCTGGTGCTTGAATATCGCCATCTCTCCAAGCTCAAATCGAATTACATTGACGCGTTGCCGCTGCTGGCCGATGCCGATTCACGCGTGCACACAACGTTTCAAGCAGCTGCAACAGCAACGGGCCGCCTCTCGTCCGTGAATCCCAATCTCCAGAACATTCCCATCAAGACTGAACTCGGCCGCGAGATCCGGGCAGCCTTCACAGCCGCGCCGGGCAATCAACTTCTCTCCGCGGATTATTCACAGATTGAATTGCGGTTGCTGGCTCACTTCAGCGGCGACCCGCTCCTCGTGCACGCTTATCAAAACAACGAAGACATTCACACGCTCACAGCGAGCGAAGTATTCGGCGTACCCGCGGAAACCATGGACAAGGAAACACGTGCGCGCGCCAAGGCCGTGAACTTCGGCATTGTCTACGGCATCTCACCGTTTGGTCTTGCAACGCAGCTTGGTATTCCGCAGGTCGAGGCGCGGGCATATATTGATCGCTACTTTGCGCGCTACCAGGGAGTAAAGGCTTTCATTGAGAAGACGCTGGAGGCGACGCGCCGCGAAGGCAGCGTGAAGACGCTGTTCGGGCGCATTCGACCTATCCCCGACATCGAGAGTCGCAACCCCAACCAGCGCGGCTTTGCGGAGCGCACCGCCGTTAACACGCCGTTACAGGGAACCGCCGCCGACCTGATCAAGCTGGCCATGATTGCCCTCGACCGCAAGCTTACCGAGCGCAAGTTGAAGACGCGCATGGTGCTCCAGGTTCACGATGAACTGCTCTTCGAAGTCCCCACAGAAGAGACTGAAGAAGTGGAAGCGCTGGTTCGAGCAGAGATGGAGGGCGTGGTCAAGCTGGTCGTTCCCCTGGTGGCCGACCTTGGCTTCGGACCAAACTGGCGCGACTTATAAAGAATGTAACTTTTGTGCATCTATGAATGGCGACCAAGATCGACCAACGGCGAGCGGTTTACTCTGACTTTGCTGTTTGGGTGTGAGGCTTGTCCAGTCACTGAGTTTGGCGCCGATTATGTTGCGATTGAACAGACAGACAGACAGACCTTGCGCTGCGGGTTGGATGCTGGTCATCGTGGAAGTGCCGGTTGGGGAAGGAATACGCGGTTTCGATTGCGGATGGAACAGGGAACTGAATCTCCCATGCTGAAATCGCCATCCAAGGATGCGTAAACAGTTTGTCGTCGGCGCTCGGGCCGGCCTTACCGCAAATGCAACTCGTGAGTTTCAAGTTGGAGTGAACTTTATGAATACATCGCACACAATTTCCGCAGCAGCCGCTGGCACGTTCACGATTGGCGGCGACCTTACGGTGAATCGCCTGGGCTACGGGGCCATGCGCATTACTGGAAAGGGAGTATGGGGCGCGCCTCCGGATAAGGCCGCGGCCCTGGCGACCTTGCGCCGCGCGGTCGAACTTGGCGTGAACCTGATTGACACCGCGGACTCGTATGGTCCTGGCACATCGGAGGAACTGATCGCGGAGGCGCTTTATCCCTACCCCGCGGGCCTGGTGATTGCAACCAAGGGCGGTTGGGAGCGCCCCGGGCCCGGCCAGTGGACACACAATGCCAGCCCCAAGCACCTTTCAGAAGCACTCGAGGGCAGCCTCAAGCGTCTGCGCCTGGACCGCATCGATGTTCATCAGCTTCACGCTCCGGATAACGCGGTTTCATTCGAGGCGTCTGTGGAAGCATTGGCGAAGCTGCGTGAGCAGGGCAAGATCCGCCATGTTGCGCTTTCAAACGTCACGCGGGAGCACATAGAACGCGCGCGCAAAATTGTGCCGATTGTGTCAGTGCAGAACCGGTACAGTTTTGCCGATCGCGAGTCCGATTTTATCGTGGACTATTGCGAGCAGAACAACATCGGCTTTATGCCGTGGGCGCCGCTTGGCCAGGCAAAGCAAGCCCACAATGCGATTGAGAAAGCAGCCAAAGAACTGAAGGCGACGCCGCTGCAGGTTGCGCTGGCGTGGCTGCTGAAGCGGTCGAAGGTGATTCTGCCGATTCCCGGCACATCGTCGGTGGCGCACGTTGAAGAGAATATTGCCGCAGCCGGCCTCGAATTGCCGCAGAAGACATACGAAGAGCTTTCCGCGGTGAGCCATGCGCCGGCAAGCCTGCGCGGATGAGGTTTGGTCGCTTGTTAACCCGATGGTTGCTGTGGCCGAAAGAACAGGCTGTGTCCAGGATCTGGGAATCGAGACCGGGACACAGCTTTTCTAGATTCCCAGCTCATGACGTATCGCGTCGGCAATTGCACCCGCGTGGCGCCGCATGGCTTCTTCGCTTTCCGCCTCGATCATGACGCGCGCCAGGGCCTCTGTTCCGGAGTAGCGAATCACCACGCGGCCTGAATCCTTCAATTCATGCTCGGCGGCGCGGATGGCTGTGGCTACAGCGGGAATCTTTTCAAGTGGCTTCTTCTCGCGCACCTTCACATTCACAATGACTTGGTGGAACACCTTGAGGTCATCGGTCAGCTCGTCGATGCTCTTGCCGGTGCGCGCGATCATGTCAAGGACCACAAGGGATGTCAGCAGCCCGTCGCCCGTCGTGGCGAGGTGAGGAAAGAGCAGGTGGCCGGATTGCTCGCCGCCCAGGGCAGCTTTGTGCTTCTGCATCTCCTCAAGCACGTAGCGATCGCCCACGGGGGCGCGCAGCATGCGAATGCCGGAGCGCTTAAGGGCCGCTTCAAGGCCCATGTTCGACATGGTTGTCGCGACCACGAGATCGCCCGTGAGAAGGCCCCGCGCCTTCAGGTCGCGAGCAGCCATGAGCAGGATAGCGTCGCCGTTGATGACGTTGCCATGCGAGCCCGTCAACATGCAGCGGTCGGCGTCGCCGTCGAACGTAAGGCCAATCTCCGCGCCGCGCTTTTCCACTTCGGCGGCCACCCACTTGGGATGCAGCGCGCCACAATTGTCGTTGATGTTGCGGCCATTGGGCGTGATGTTCAACAGGGTCACGTTGTCGCCCAGACGCCGAAACAACTCGGGCGCGACCGCGGCGGCCGCTCCGTTGGCGCAGTCGGCCACAATATTCAGCCCTGCCAGGCTAAGTGCAGGCACGCAGTCGAGCAGAAACTGGATGTAATCTTCGCGCAGCCGCGCATTGTCTTCGACCAGCGGCAGCGTGGTCCAGTCCGGAGCAACAACCGTGGCGGCGTGATGAAGAATTTCCTCCTCCATCGCCAGCTCGATTGCGTCGGGGAGCTTGAACCCATCATGGCCAAAGAGCTTGATGCCATTGTCGCGCCACGGATTGTGGGAAGCGGAGATGACGACGCCCGCGCCAAAGCCATGCGAATGAGCGAGAAATGCCACCGCGGGCGTGGGGACAATGCCGGCGCTCTCCACCTCTGTTCCCGCGCTGCGCAAACCTGCCGCGAGGGTGGCGGCGATCCACGGACTCGATTCACGGGTATCGCGACCCAGAATCACGCGCGGCGCGACCGATGTTTTGCGCAGCGAATGGCCGAGCGCCAGACCGGTGGCGAAGACGGTGGTTGCATCCAGGGGAGATTCGCCTGCGACTGCGCGAATGCCATCGGTGCCAAAAAGCTTGCGTACGGCTGTTGTACTCATGATTCACGTCGCTTCTTCTGCGTTTTTTGAGGGCTCGCGGTTTCAACGCGGCTGGTGAAGGCGCCATCGCCCAGGCGCGTGGATATGATTTCTCCCGGGGTGACCTGGGTGGCAGAGCGGACCAGCTTGCCCTGTGCATTCAACACCAGCGCGTATCCGCGATCCAGAACGGCCAGGGGGGACAGGGTATGCAGTCGCGCATGCAGAGCGCTCAAGCGCACCGCGTGGGCTTGCATCATGCGCTCCAGCGCCCGGTCCAACCGTGTGCCGCCGGCGGCGAAGTGCTGGCGTGCGTGCGCCAGGCGCTGGCGTGGGTCGTGACGCAAGACGGCGGCGGTCAAATCTGCAACGTTGCGCTGAGCCTGGCGAATCTGGTTGTTGACCGAGGCATCCATGCGAAACGTGACGTCGTCGAGGCGTTGTTCCTGCCGATGGAGCAGAGTCGCCATGCGTGACTCCGCGCGTTCTACACGGATTCCGGCCAAATGCTGCCGGGTCTGCAAAAGCTGGAAGTGCATTGCGCGGTCCAGCCTGTAACTCTGGGCCGCGAGGTGTTCCTCGATCTTGTGTTGAGCCGCGGTGATGAGCTCGGCCGCCGCGGAGGGAGTTGGCGCACGCAGGTCGGCGGCGAAGTCCGCGATGGTGAAGTCCGTCTCGTGGCCGATGGCGGAGACAACCGGTAGGCGGGATGCGGCGATGGCGCGGGCGACTCGCTCGCTGTTGAATGCGGCCAGGTCCTCGAGCGATCCGCCGCCGCGTGCCAGCACAATCACATCCACCAGGCCAGACGCATTGAGGCATGCCAGCGCAGATTCCACTTCTCCGGCGGCCGCTTCGCCTTGAACCGCGGCGGGGCAGAGCAGCACATTGAGACCGGAGTGACGCCGGCTGACGATGTTGAGGAAGTCGCGGATCACGGCACCCGTTGGCGAAGTAACAATGCCCACGGTTCGCGGAAAGGCGGGCAGAGGCCGCTTGCGCTCGGCATCAAACAGGCCCTCGGCCTTCAGCCGCTCCTTCAACTGCTCAAAAGCCAGTTGAAGGGAGCCGGCGCCTACGGGCTCCATGGTCTCAGCCACCATCTGCAACTGGCCGCGCTGCTCGTAGACGCTGACACGCCCACGCACAATCACGTGCAGGCCGTCTTCGAGGCGGAAGCGCAGCAATTGGGCCTGGCGGCGGAACAAGACGACAGGCAATTGGGCGTCGGCATCTTTCAGCGTGAAATAGACGTGGCCCGAAGCCGCCGGGCGGCAGTTGGAGATCTCTCCCTCGACCCAGACGTCCCCGTATTCCTGCTCCACCAACTCGCGTACCTGCCCCACGAGTTCGCGAACCGGCCAGATGCGGCGCGCGGGCCGCGGAGCCTCAAAGCTGAGGTCGAGTTGGGACGCAGATGGATCGTGCCGAATCACCACTCAAGTGTAATTGTTGGGGGAGTGCCTATTTTCTGCCGGCGACAATCGCTTTGAGTTGCTGCGCGATCTCAGCTAACTGAGGGGCCGCATCGGGGTCCGTCTCAGGTTCGCCGGAGTAGATAATCTCCGCTTCGCGGGCGAGGACGGTGCCTTTGGAAAGCCCGAACGTACCAAGAACTCCGGCGAGGTTGTGAGCTGCCGAGTTGGCGGCTTCTCGCTGCTCGGTGGACAATGTTCCACTGGCGAGAGCCATGCACGCAGCCTCTAATACCGCGATCCGTTCTTCAAGTTGCGGCAGGAATTTAATCCACAGCCGTTGAAGAGCCTCATCCATTGACGGCTGTTCGGTATGTTCCATGGCGAAAGGTCCCCAGCCTTCAGTTCCTGCGCAAGGTTCGAGCGTTCAGCTCCAACCCAGGATCCCCGCGATTTGAGTTGACAGGGTGAGGGGATCGAAAGGTTTGAGGAGGACGGCTTCCACTCCCAGGTCGGCAAAGCGGCGCTGGTCGCTGCCCTGCACCTTGGCAGTGAGGAGCAACACGGGAATTTGAGCGGTCAGGGGGTTCTTGCGCAGTTCGCGAAAGGTGGAGGGGCCGTCCATGCCGGGCATCATCACGTCGAGCAGAATAGCGTCAGGATGATACTCGGTGGCGCGGACGATGCCCTGCGCCCCCGAACTCGCTACAGCCACGTCCCAGCCTGCCACGGTCTCGAGGCTAAGAGCTGCCACCTCGCGGATATCGTCTTCGTCGTCGATGATGAGGATGCGATGAGACATGAATGCGACGCTCCCACTGGCCATCCTTCATGATTTCATCTGGCGGTTTACCCGGCCATACGAAGTCCAGAGGTTGAGCTCATGGCAAAAATCAAGACTCTGCCCGAACTGGACCGGGCCACGAAATATTCCGGTCTGCTGAAACTATGGGGTTGACTTCTTCTATCTGACGCGAATTACGCAGTAACGTCAAGGCCAAAGCTTCGAGCTGTTGCGGCTGGACCCGTGCTTTGGTCAGAAAATGGGTGGGACCCAGGACCAGTTGCGTGCGTTCGGCGGGCGCCAGATCGCGGCCGGAGTACACCACCAGCGGCAGCCGGGACAGGTTCACGTCCTGCCGCAGCCAGTCGACAAGGTTGAATCCGTCGCCATCCGGAAGGTTGATGTCCAGCACCAGCAGTTGAGGCTGGAAACTGAAACAAGCGTCGAGGGCTGCCAGCCGGGTGTGCACGAGTTTGACGTCAATGGTGTCACGCGAGAACACCTCGCCGATCACGCGCGCCAGGTCCACATCGTCCTCAATTACGAGAATGCGCGCTTTTTCGCCGGGAAGGCACAGCACGCGCGCCAGTTCGCCCAGCAGGGCTTCCTCGTGGATGGGTTTGGTCACCCATCCCTCGGCATCGACCGGCAGATCGGCGGGGCTTCGGGGGTTGGCGACGCTCAGCAGCACGATGGGAGTTTGGCTTTCAGGGGCCCTGCTGCGCAGGATGGGGAGAATCTCCCAGCCATTCATTCCATCCAGGGAAGTGTCGAGGAGAATGGCCTGGACCCCTTTGTGAGCAGCCGCGACGGTCTGTTCCAGGGTGGTCGTTTCCACTACCTGGTAACCATGCCGGGCCAACTGATCGGCCACAATGGGCCGCGACGTACGATTGGCGTCGGCGAGCAGGATTTTGCCCTGGCCGAAAAGTGCGTCGGCTACCGGGATGCTGGCCGGAACAGGTTTATAGGGCAGAAAGACGCGGAACGTCGATCCCCGCACGCTGTTGCGTTCCGCCCAGATGCGGCCGGAGTGCTGGAGTACGATGGTGCGGCAGATCGCGAGCCCCAGGCCACTGCCGCCCTTCTGGCGCGAATCGGATGCGTCTACCTGCTGGAACCGGCCGAAGATTGCTTCGAGCTTCTCCGCCGGAATGCCGCGGCCCTGGTCGATGACGGAGAGAGTAACGCCGTTGGTACCCGGTCTGAGCATGACGGAGACGGTAGACCCTGAAGGGGAGAATTTAACCGCATTCGAAAGCAGGTTGGTAAGCACCTGCAGCAATCGGTCCGCATCGCCTTCGATATCCACCTGGGTGGCGTCGTGAATGAGCTGGACCCCGGCGGAGTCCGCCACGGGCTGCATTCCATCGATTGCCTGGTGAACTAATTCGGAGAGCTGGATGGAGCGGAAGGCGATCGGTTCGCGCCCGCTTTGGATCCTCTCCAGATCCAGAATGTCGTTGATCAGCCGGACCAGCCGATCCGAGTTATTGGCGGCAATCCGCAGCAGGTTGGCGGCCTTGTCGTTGATGGGGCCCAGGATGCCCGAGGTCAATAGTCCCAATGCGCCGCGGATGGAGGTCAGGGGGGTGCGCAGCTCGTGGCTGACTGTCGAAATGAACTCATCCTTGAGGCGGTCGAGGGCATAGCGCTGGCTGATGTCGCGGAAGCTCAATACCGAGCCGGAGAATCGCCCTTGTTCCAGAATGGGCGTAAAAAAGTACTCCGCGGGAATGGGTGTGCCGTCGCTGCGAAAGATCGTATCTTCGCCGGTGGCAGCGTCCTGATGCCCGGTAATCCGGCGGAGCACGCAGTCGTCTGCGCATTTATGATCGGCAGCCGCGAAGCCGTGGAGCAGTTCGTGCACCGGCTTGCCGGTGAGACTGGCGGCCGGCGCACCCAGAATGATGCCGGCCGCGGGATTGGCAAAACTTACCATGCCGCGCCGGTCTACGCCGCAGATCCCATCGTTCACGGAGTCCAGCAGAATCTCCTGCTGGCGATACAGTTCGTCGGCGCGGCCTCGTTCGCGTGTTCTCGCCAGCATCTGTCCGAGGGAGGCTGCAACTGTTTCCATGGCCGCCATGGCTTCGTGATCCTCGCGAAGAGGGAAGTGGCAGTAGAACTCGAGTACGGCCAACACTTTATTACCCACGCGTACCGGCACAGCCCAGCCCGACACCATGTCGTGATGCCGGGCAGACTCGACGCGCGGGGTGGCCGGAGCCGCAGCCAGGTCGAAGATCCAGACCGGCCGGCCCTCCTGCCAGACCCTGCAGGGAAGATCGTTGCTGCCGGCTAGGGTCATTCCCATACTCTCCTGGATCAGCGCCTCGGTTTGCTTCCCCGGTGCGCCCCAGGCGGTGCTGAATTCGAGTCGGCTTTCCTCGGCGCTGACCTCCCACTTCACGGCCATGTCCCACCCCTGAGACACGCAGAGAGCCTCAAGAATCCGCATGGACGCAACATCGGGGGAGCTGTTTTCACCCACGATCTGGCTTACCACGAGCTGCAGCGCCAGCCGATGCTCGCGCTGCTTCTGTTGGGTCACGTCGCGCAGCAGGCACCGAATCGCCAGCGGATTCCCCGCCTTGTGGCGCTTGCTCAGGCTTAGCTCAAGCTCCATGACCCGCCCATCCGGGGTGTGATTGCGCAGCGGGGCTCGCTCCACTGTCTCTCCATCGAGCGCGCGGCGAAACATGCCGGCGACTTCAGCGCGGCAAGCGGTCCCAAACACTTCATCCAGGGAGCTGAGGGCCATCATTTCGGAATTGTTGCGCCCAAAGCAATGCCTCCACGCGGGGTTGGCATAGAGGAATTGCCCACCCGTGCTCAGGGTGGCGATCATCTCGCTCGAATTTTCGAAGAGATCGCGGTATCGTTCCTGAGATTCGCGTAATGCCTGTTCCTGGCGCAGGGTAGCGGTGCGGTCAAGCGCCACGACCACCAGCCCCTGCAAGGCTCCTGTGTGATCGCGCAGGGCTGAGACGTGGAGGGCAACAGGGAAGATGGTGCCGTCTTTACGGCGGAAATCCGCCTCGAAACTCGGTACCTGGCTGGGCGGCATGCGGCGGATCGTGTCCATCAAGGCCGACAGTCGTTCGCTGGCGGTCAAGTCCAACCGCGGCTCGATTCCGCTCAGTTTCTGCAACTCGGCGATCACCCGTGGTCCTTCATTGGGACCCAGGATATCGGCCGTTTTAGGCTGGCCTACCAGTTCCGACTCGTGGTATCCAAGCAGCCGTTCGGCGGCAGGATTCATGTGGGTGATACATCCGTCCAAGCCGATAGCGATCATCATCGGTCCGGCGGAGTCAAAGATGTCTTTTGCAGGTTCCAGCGCGGGTGGGGAGGTTTCCCCGGAATGCGAGTTTCTGAAGACCACCACCAGCGCCAGCGGAATAGATATAACCCCAATCGCGATCATCAACAGTCCGTCAAACCGCGACCCGCCATATACCCGCGCTGCAATTGCGCCCGTGGCAACTCCAATGACAATCAAGGCTACAAAAACGGACGTGATCTGGGAAACACCCGTCTTCCCGGGGTTGGCCGGTCTGTCCGTTCCAGTTCTCAGATCCCCGCTAGCCCCTTCCCGCATCTGTCTCCTTGAGGCAGCCATCATCCGCCTGCAGAGACTAGCCGTTCTGTCTCCGCGCGTGGCGATGCCCAGCCCGAGCCCCCGCTTCAGGAGTCAACCGCATAGGAAGAAAAGTTGGCTGGTCGTCCATTACCTTACACCTTCGTCGTCGTTTCGGGCGAGTCCCGGCACGCGAAAACAGGTCAGGCGACCATAGCTAGCTATCCCCTGGTGGTCGGTGCTCCTGTAGCAAGATCATCTAAAGTTCACGGAAGAACGCGTTGGATATGGAGAAATAGTACAAGGTTCAAAAGTACCGAAATAATTAGCAAGCCTATCAGGAGTAAAGCGAAGAGGTTGACCTTGTTACTTACAGCTTTCAGGTCCTCTATTAGTTCCTGTTGTTCCAGTGTATTCCGATCCGTAGCTTCACGGACCATATCAAGTTGATCCTCTACCCTTTTCAGCGATGAATTTTGCTCCACCAACTGGCCGCGAAGATCGATTTGCTGCATATGCAGCTCCGTCAGCCCGTTTTCAAGCGGCGTCAGGTCCACCTGCGCGGAGGGCGGTGGAGTGTGCGGGCGCGGGGCCAAATGATCGGTCATCGCTGTGGCTATGCTGCCGTCGATCAAGGGAAGCAGGCGCTGGACAAAGGGCATGAACTGCTTGAAGGCGCCGAGCGCCCATTGCATGGCCGGTGAATGATCCACGTCAGCATGATTGGGGGTGGCCAGAGCGCGGCCCGGCGGTGGAACTGTCCTTGCGGGCTGGCCGTCCACCGGAGCCTGGGGTGGTTTTGGCGCGGAGCCGACAGGCAGCGGAGATCCCATGGCGCGGCGCATAGTGTCGCGGGCGTTTCGCGCGAGACCTTCGGCGAGACCGGCCAGATCGTTCCGGGCAGGCTCAGTCCGGTAGCTCTCGCTGCGATACGGCCCGTTCGGTTCGAATTGGTCCGCCTCGCTCATGCATGTCCTTTCCCATTCACTATATAAGGGATTCGGTCCCACGTGGATCACTTTACCGCACCCATGGGAATTTCCGGCCTGATTTCAGCCTCCAGCGGGGTGGTTTCTTCCGCTTTCATCGATCCGATTCAGTACTCTGCGTAAACAGCCGCATGCGCACATCGAGCATCCGACATTCAAGGAATTACCATCGACTCTAAGGA
>VFSW01002231.1_pt1 | contig 29347 bp, 25 predicted proteins | sample 5358111 | NCBI WGS metagenome assembly VFSW01 (sample SAMN11554181, study PRJNA540505) | mine drainage metagenome | isolation source: sediment from site ElyBrook_90M | place: USA: Ely Copper Mine, Vershire, VT | collected 2017 | reverse complement strand
CCTCCCAACCCGCCCGGCAGTTGCACCGAATGGGTGGCATCAAAAACCACGGGGCAACCGGTATTGCGCATGATGGCGAGGGAGCGCATGTCGGATACCAGGTTGTTGTAGCCAAAGGATGCGCCGCGTTCACACACCATGATGTTGTCGGATTTGCTGGCCGCACGGGCCTTGTCCACGACATTTTTCATGTCAAGAGGCGCCAGAAACTGGCCTTTCTTGATATTGACGGGCTTACCCGCAGAGGCAACGGCCTCTATGAAATCGGTTTGACGGCACAGAAAAGCCGGGGTTTGCAATACATCCACCACCGCTGCCACGGCGGCGACGTCCTCTCTTTCATGCACGTCGGTCAACACCGGAATCTTGAGGGTCTTGCGGATGTCGGACAGGATTTCAAGGCCCTGCGCTTGTCCCGGACCACGAAACGAGGTGCCGGAACTGCGATTGGCCTTGTCATAGGAGGCCTTGAAAATAAACGGTATCTCAAGGTCGCGGCACATTTCTTTGAGTTGCCCCGCCACTTCAAATGCCAGTTCGCGAGATTCAATGACGCAGGGGCCGGCTATCAGAAAGAGTGGGTGGTGAAGGCCCACTTCAAAATTGGCAATCTTCATGACGCAAGCACGATGCCAGGAGTCAGTGCTCCGCGTTGAAGCAACGCGGCCTCGATGAAGGATTCAAACAAGGGATGCCCGCCGCGCGGCGTGGAGGTGAATTCGGGATGAAACTGGCAAGCGACAAACCAGGGATGTCCTGGCAACTCAATCATCTCGCACAGGTCTTCCTGTGCCGAAAGCCCCGAAGTGCGGAGCCCCGCTGCGCGCAACTGGGGCAAGTAGCCGTTGTTGACTTCATAGCGGTGGCGATGCCTTTCGATAATGCGGTCCTTGCCGTAGATGCGATGGGCCAGCGAGTCAGGCTCAAGCAGGCATTCCTGACCGCCCAGGCGCATGGTTCCGCCCAGATCCGAGGCTACACTGCGATGCTCCAGGCGGCCGTCGGCGGCCCTGAATTCGGTGATCAGTGCAATCACCGGATGCGCTGTTGCCGCCTCGAATTCGGTGCTATGTGCATCTGGCATTTGCGCACAATGGCGGGCAAATTCCACCACGGCAAGCTGCATGCCAAGGCAAATTCCGAGGTATGGAGTACCCGTCTCGCGAGCATACTGGATGGCCCTGATTTTTCCTTCAACACCCCGCTTGCCAAAACCTCCGGGGACCAGGATCGCATCCATGCCTTCCAGACATTGCGTGCCCTCGCTTTCGATTCGCTCAGAATCCACATAGTGGATATGGATGCGCGAGCGCTTATGAATGCCTGCGTGGATTAGCGCTTCGGACAACGACTTGTAAGACTCGGTCAACCCGACATATTTGCCTACCAGGGCAATGTTTACTTCATGCAGCGGATGTTCGATTGCATGGACCAGGGCATCCCATGCCGAGAGGTCGGCAGAGCGTGCCAGCAGGCTAAGCTTGTGGCAGACGATTTCATCGAGCATCTGGCGCTGCATCCCGCCTGGGATTTTGTAGATGCTGTCCACATCAGGCGCCGAAATTACGGCTTCGACGGGCACGTTGGTGAACAATGCAATCTTGCGTCGTTCTTCTTCGGGCAACGAGCGGTCAGCGCGACAGATCAGCACGTCGGGCTGGATTCCGATTTCGCGCAGCTCCTTCACAGAATGCTGGGTGGGTTTGGTTTTGATTTCACCAGCCGATGGCAGATAGGGCAACAACGTCAAATGAATGAAGCAGGTATTGTTGCGCGGCAATTCGATGGCCATTTGGCGAATGGCCTCAAGAAACGGGAGCGACTCGATGTCGCCCACCGTACCGCCGATTTCGACAATGGCCACCTGGGCACCGTCAGCTCCTTGCCGGATGCAATGCTTGATTTCATCGGTGATGTGAGGAATGACCTGAACCGTTCCGCCCAGATAATCGCCGCGTCGTTCCTTTTTGATGACACTTTCGTAAATTTGTCCGGTGGTAAAGTTGTTGCGGCGAGTCATGCGAGTGCTGACAAAACGCTCGTAATGACCCAGATCAAGATCGGTTTCCGCGCCATCTTCCGTCACAAATACTTCACCATGCTGAAACGGGCTCATGGTTCCCGGGTCGACGTTGATGTAGGGATCAAGCTTGAGAAGGGTGACCTTGATACCGCGGGATTCGAGAATGGCTCCAAGCGAAGCGGCAGCGATGCCCTTCCCGAGAGACGAGACCACACCGCCGGTCACGAAGATATACTTGGTCATGGGTAAAGGCATCTATTGGACGAGCGATTATAACGCGCACGCGCGATTAGGACAAACATCAGTTTTTCCGAATCGCAAAGAAGCCCTATAATGGAGGGGGATGAACTCTACCAACTGCAATTTTCTTGAAACGCCACTTACGCGGCACCCGCTGCGCATGATGTTGCACGGTTTGTTGCGCAATAACGTCGTACTGCGCTGCCTGACCGAGCAGGAGCAGATGGAGCTTGAAAATCACCTGACCATTGCCGAATTCAAGAAAGGCGATGCCCTGCTTGTGCAGGGCGCATCTGAAATGGATCAGTATTTTATTCTGGAAGGTGTGCTGAAACGGGTGGTGGCAAGCCCGGAAGGCAAGGAGATGATCCTGCGCTTTGCGCGAGAAACCCAGATTGAAACCAGTTATGCCGCATGGCGCCTTGAAAACCGCGCCCCCTACAGCATTCGCGCCGTTACCAGGGTGCGCGTGGCCAAGTGCCCGATTTCGCTATGGGCCGATTTCATGAACCGCTATCCCAAGCTTAAGCATGATTTCGAATACGAAGTCATGCGCCTGATGAGTGAAATCATGGCCCACACCATCACGCTGCATTTGCTTGATGCGGCCGGGCGAATGGACCGGTTCATGCGCAAACACCCGGAACTGGTGGACCTGCTGCCCAAAAAAGAACTGGCCCTGCATTTAAACATTTCACCGGAAACCTTAAGCCGGCTCCTTCATCACCACCCTCGTGAAACCTGAAATTATTTCTTGAGGGTTGCCGCCGGGTTAAGACTGGTGATGCGCCCGCTTTCGGTACCCGCCGTTTCGTCAATGATGGCATTGATCAGGGTTGGCTTGCGCGACTTGATTGCCTCTTCCATGCCTTTGCGGAGTTCGGCCTGAGTGGTGGCGTACACGCCGACCCCGCCGAAGGCCTCCATCATCTTTTCGTAACGAGCGTCCTTCACAAACGCCGTTGGGGCCGCATCGGTTCCGCCGCCCAGATTTTTGTCGTTGCCGTGGTAAACACCGTTGTTGTTGAAAACCACCACGCACACCGGAAGGTGGTAGCGACAGATGGTTTCAACTTCCATGCCGCTGAAACCGAAGGCGCTGTCCCCTTCAATGGCAATGACCGGCTGACCGCTCTCGACAGCAGCTGCCACGGCAAAACCCATGCCGATGCCCATAACGCCCCAGGTGCCCACGTCAAGGCGCTTGCGCGGCTTGTACATATCGACGATGGAGCGGGTAAAGTCCAGCGCGTTGGCCCCTTCGTTAACCAGCATGGCATCCGGGTTGGCCTTGACGATGTCGCGCACCACGTTGAGCGCGCTGTGAAAATTCATCGGCTTTGGATCCCTGGCGAGAGTCTCGGCCATCTTTGCCACGTTCTTGTTCTTGCGCTCGGCTACAGCGGCAAGCCACTCGGCCGGCGGTTTGGACCAGTTGTTGCCAATGCCGGTAAGCAGGGCAGACACGCAGGAGCCAATGTCGCCGACCACAGGCGCGTCAATGCGCACGTTGCTGTCCATCTCGGTGGCAGCAATGTCGATCTGGATAAACTTCTGACCGCCCCAGTCCTTGTGGCCCTTGCCACCCCAGGTCTTGCCCTTGCCGTGCGAGAGCAGCCAATTAAGGCGCGCACCAATCAGCAATACCACGTCTGCTTCGGGCAGCACGTATGAGCGGGCCGCGGCGGCCGACTGTTCGTGCGTGTCGGGCAAAAGACCCTTGGCCATGGACATGGGCAGATAGGGAATGCCGGTCTTCTCGACCAGGGCCCGGATGTCAGCATCGGCCTGGGCGTAGGCGGCACCCTTGCCCAGCAGGATCAGGGGCTTCTTTGCACCCTTGAGCAAATCGAGCGCGCGCTTGATCGCCTCTGGTGCAGGAGCCTGGCGCGGAGCCGGGTCGACAACCTTGATCAACGAATTCTTGCCCGCCTGGGCTTCCATGGTCTGCGAGAACAGCTTGCCGGGCAGATCAAGGTAGACGCCCCCCGGGCGCCCCGATACAGCGGCACGGATGGCGCGCGCAATGCCCACGCCAATGTCCTCGGCGTGGAGTACACGGAAGGCAGCCTTGCACAGCGGCCGGGCAATGGCCAGTTGGTCCATCTCTTCGTAATCGCCCTGCTGCAGGTCGACAATTTCGCGCTCGGACGATCCGGAAATCAGGATCATCGGAAAACAGTTGGTAGTGGCATTGGCCAATGCAGTCAGGCCGTTGAGAAAGCCCGGTGCCGATACCGTCAGGCAGATACCGGGTTTGCCGGTAATAAAGCCGGCGATGGCTGCGGCATTGCCGGCGTTTTGCTCGTGACGAAAGGAAATGACGCGCAGGCGTTCGGCCTGGGCCATGCGGGTGAAATCGGTAATCGGGATTCCGGGAACACAGTAGATGGTGTTAAGACCGTTGAGTTTCAGGGCATCGAGGACCAGATGAAAACCATCGGTCATTGCTTGGGGCTCGGCCTGATCCTGCACTTTGGTACGCACATCCAGTTCGGCGATATTCGTCATGATGAGAGTTCTCTTCGTTTGAAGCAGAATAAAAAGGGCAACGCGGCAACTTACATCGAACGAGTATTACAGGAACCCTGCCCCTCCACCATTGACCACGGTCAATTTTCAGAACTATTCCAAAAGTCCATTGACGGCGATCAATTTTCAGTAATTTTTTGTTTAACTTCCGAAGGTTGAACCCACCGCCAGGCCATGCTCCCTGACAAATTCAGCCGCACTGATTTTTTTGCCGTCTTCATGCTTGAGCTTGAACGCTTCAATCTGACCGCCCTGGGCGGTGATGCGCAGGCTGTCAGTTCCTATGGCAGAGATTTCACCAATCTTGCCCTTGACGGCGCCAAACGTACGAAACGCATGTTTACGCGCATCAAAAATCTGCACTTTCCTGCCAAGCAACGTGGTCCATGCCCCGGGAGCCGGATTACAACCGCGGATCATGTTGTACACAAAGTCCACATGGTTGTGCCAATTGATGCGGCACTCGGCAGCACGGCACCATCCTTCGTAGGTAGCCATGGATTCGTCCTGCACAATTTCCTTGTGGCGTCCGGCAACCATGAGATCAGCGGCTTCGAGCATGGCTGCAACGCCCATGGGAAAGAGCCGGTCAAAATACACCGAACCCAGCGTATCGTCGGCGCTGATGGGGGTTTCTTTCTGCAGGATGACCGGGCCTTCATCCAGTCCGTCATCCGGACGGAAAATGGTCAGTCCGGTTTTGCTGTCGCCGCGGATGATTGGCCAGTTGATGGAACTGGGGCCACGATATAGTGGCAATAGCGAGGGATGGTACTGAATCGTGCCGTACTTTGGTATTTTGACAAACTCCTGCGGGGCAAATTGCAGCACATACGCCATGATGCCGATCTCGGGTGCAAGTTCACGCATGATTTCGATGGCCTTGGCGTCCTTCAGTGAGGGCAACTGAAAAACCTTGATGCTTTTTTCCTGCGCGGCAATGCGCAGGGGGTCGGGACGCGCGCCTTCTTTTTCGGGTGCGCAAAATACCCCGGCCACTTCATCACCCCGGGCCAGAAAAGCCTCCAATACTGCTTTTCCAAAATCCTGCTGTCCGATGATGACAATCTTCATAAGCTAAAAAACTCCTGTCCGTAATCCTGATTGCGTCAAGGCAACTATTTTGAAAAAGCGCCTGCACTGCGGTGTGCTTCAATCCGGCTTTTGTCCCAACCCAGCACTTCTTCCAGAACCTGGTCGGTGTGCTCGCCCAGCAGAGGTGCACGCACCATATCCACATGGTTGTCAGAAAGTTTGATGGGCATACCAACGTTGTACCAGGTGCCGCGTACCGGATGATCAAGTTCCACATACATGTTGCGAAGCTGCACATGTTCGTCGTTGGCAAGGTCTTCGGTACTCATGATTGGGCCGCACGGCACATCGATTTCATTGAGAAGGGCCATGAGTTCCCGCTTGTCGTACTTGCTGGCAAAATCGTTGAGCATCGCCCACATCGCGGCCTGGTTTTTACGGCGCTCGCCGATGGTGGAAAACCGCGCATCCTGCAGCAATGCATCCCCGCCCATGCGACGGGCCAGGTTTTCCCAAACAGCTTCCTGCACCACCACGTAGATGTAATCGTTGGGGCCGCCTGGTTTGCACTTCACGGCATTGCCCAACTGACCGCCACCCGAGTCATTGCCGCTGCGCGGCGTGGCATGACGGCCTGTTGTGTCGATGGAATACTCCGACAAAACCTGACGGGTCAGGCGTTGATGATCGCGAAACTTGACGCGACACAAATTCATTACCGAATCCATCATGGCCACTTCAACGTATTGCCCCTTACCAGTGCGTACACGCGCTTGCAAAGCGGCCAGAATGCCGATGGCAAGATGCAATCCAGTGCCGGAATCGCCAATCTGGGCGCCTGTCACAAGCGGTGGGCCATCGTCAAAGCCGGTGGTGCTCATGGAACCCCCCATGGCCTGGGCCACGTTTTCATACGCCTTGAACTCTGCATAGGGTCCGCTGGAACCAAAGCCCTTGATGGATGCCATCACGATTTTTGGATTGATTTGATGCACCTTGTCCCAGCCAAAGCCAAAACGATCCAGAACACCCGGGCCAAAATTTTCCATCAGCACGTCGCATTTCTTCAGCAACTCAATAAAAACCTCCTTGCCGGCAGGGTTTTTCATGTTGGCAGTAATGGAGCGCTTGTTGCAGTTGAGCATGGTGAAGTAAAGACTGTCTGCATTGGGAACATCGCGAAGCTGTCCCCGGGTGATATCGCCCGAGGGATTCTCGAGCTTGATCACATCAGCACCCAGCCATGCCAGCAGCTGCGACGACGTTGGCCCGGCCTGAACGTGTGTCATGTCAAGGATGCGAATACCCGACAATGCTTTATCCATGATTCTCCTCACTCGCTAAGTTTCTGAAAATGGATTTTCAGTTGTAGTTATAAGACCGTCACGACAGCGCAGCCTTTTGGCGGTTGCATGTGGACGATCCTGATTTGCCGGTGACCCATTTCCTGGCCCTACAGAACACCGGGTTTCACCTGCGAAAGAGCATAAGCCACGGGCCTTCCCGAGTCCTTGACTGGGGTCAAGCGCGGCCCCGTTTAATCGCTCCAATTTACCTCAAAAGTGGCGCCAGCCCTTGCCCTGCAAGCATAAAGGCAATGATGCCGAGCGCCCAGTAAACCAGTTTTCGGTAGAGTTGGGGTTCTATGCCCCGGCGCAGGCGCATGCCCACCATCAACGTGGCTGCTGACAGCGCTGTCAGCGGCAAGGACAGCATCAGGACGGCACCGTCAAAATGACCTGCAACCGCAAAGGCTCCAGCCTGGGCAAATTTGCCGGCAAAAAAACACAAGTTGAGGATCTGTGTCATGGCCAGAGGATTCAAACCCAACGCCATAAAGTAAATTACAAGCGGGGGCAGGGCCACGTTCACGCTGCCTGACAAAAGCCCGGCAATTAAACCCAGCACCAATCCGGAAGGCCGGGGGTGGCGCGCGATAAACGACCAGTCGAGCTGCCCGATGCGCTGCTGGGCCAGATACACTGCAATAATCAACGCAAGCACCAGCTTAAGCGGTGCAGGATCCACGCTTAGCAGCACGCGCGTGCCCACCAGTGTCCCCAACAACACCCAGACGGCCATGGGCCAGTAGCGGCCCAGACTTTCCTGCCAGCGCCCCCCGCTCACGATGCTGACAATGTTAACCGCTAGATTGGGGAGCACGGTCAGCAACACGGCCGTTTGCATGTCGGCAACAAGAGCAATTACCGGCGTGGAAATCAGGGGGAAACCAAAACCCAACACGCCGTGGGCCAGGGCGGATACCACCATGACAACGGCAGCAAAAGCCACCCACACCGGATCGTGAAAAATTTAAGCCTCCAGAAATAAATACACCACCCTGCCTTGCGAGCAGGGTGGTGATCAAGTTAGCGACGCCTCCAATAAATAACCGGACCGCGTCTTTAAGACCGCTATGGCTGCGGATTGTTATTCATTGTGCCGAAGATTGGCGTTTGCAATCCAGCGCGCACGCATCGGTTCCAGGAGGAATTTTGCAGCAAGGCCAGCCGTGATGGTCATTGCGGCCGCGACGATGAACACGGTGTTCCAGTCCCCTTTGGCGGCAAACAATGACGTCAGGGGAACCAGTAACGAAGCGGTGCCCTTAGCCGTATACAACGTGCCGGCATTGGCTGCGGCGTTCTTGACTCCAAACGTATCGGCACACGTAGCTGGAAAGATCGAAAAGATTTCGCCCCAGAACAGAAATACCAGCGGGGTGAATATCATGAACATCAAGGGGTCATGCCCAAAGTTCATCAATCCCAGCAGCGCAAGCCCTTCACCCACAAAAACCAGCAGCATGGTGTTTTCACGTCCTATCCGGTCCGAAATGAAACCGCACAGTGGCCGGGTAAAGCCGTTGGCCAGGCTGTCGATGGAGAGAACAAGCGTCAGCAGCGGCAGTGTCGAACCCAGGAAATTGACCGGCAGTTTGGCAAAACCATAGTCCTTCGCGATCGGACCCACTTGCGCCGTTGCCATCAGACCACCGGCAGCCACCGCCACGAACAGGACATAGATCAACCAGAATACGGGGGCCTTGATCATCTGGCCGGCGGTAAAGTCCACCTTGCAGCTTGCCACGCGCACGGAAGGCACAATGCCTTTGGGCACCCTGGGCCGAATCATCAGCATGGCCATGATTAAAATAACGATGCCCTGGAAAATGCCGAAGTACAGGAAGGCCTGCTCGTATCCCGCGCTCTGGATCATGTTGGCGATGGGAATAACCGTCAACGCCGCGCCTGCGCCAAAACCTGCTGCCGTCAAACCGGCGGCAAGACCGCGCTTGTCGGGAAACCATTTGAGCGCATTACCTACCGCAGTGCCATAGACGCATCCCGCACCCACCCCGGAAATCACTGCGGCAAGATAGAGTTCGGGCAGAGAGCTTGCATACGAATTGATCGTCCAGCCCAGGGCCGCAAGTACGGCGCCCAGCGCAATCACCGGACGGGGGCCAAACTTGTCCACCAGCCAGCCTTCCACCGGAACCAGCCAGGTTTCCACCAGAATGAATATCGAAAACGACAACTGGATGGCCGGGAGGCCCCAGTGATTTTTTGCTTCCATGGGGCTAACAAAAAGGGTCCAGGCATATTGCAGGTTGGCGACCAATGCCATGCATACGATGCCAAAGACCAGTTGGTACCATCGGCCATGATAGAACTTGATGCCGGCCCCATCACCTCCAGAACTCTGGGTACTCGTCATGATTGTTGTCTCCTCAGTTTTTTTGTCTATACTTTTATTTAAGTCTGGTGCCGTGCAATTTTACCGTTTATTATTTTTAAGGTTTTCTTAGAACCCCGAATCCGGGCCAAAGGTCCCGAAATCGACGTGCCGCTGGTATAAGGCTTAGGGTATTTCCAAAAACCACAGCGCCTAGCATGGTAGCTCCGACACGATAATGCCATGATTTAAATCAAGCGGTCAGGTATGTGAAAAATTTTTTCTTCCCTTCACCTGATATCTGTGAAGCCCTATGGTTTCCAAAATAATGCCCTATAATCGAATCTGCCATTGATTAGTAATATTACAACTGCGCGGCGCGCATGATCACCCGCTGTTTCCGAAATCCATAAGGACAAGTCACACCATGAAAATTTGCATCATCGGGGGCGGAGGGGCCATTGGCGGCTTGCTTGCAGTACAGCTGGCGCGTTCCGGCAATGAGGTCACCGTCGTGGCACGCGGCGCAACGCTGGAGGCGATCCGGCAAAACGGCCTCAAGCTGATCACTGACGAGCACCCCGAGGGGTTGGTGGGCGATGTTCGGATCGTGGACAAAATTTCTGACGCAGGGATTCAGGAGCTGGTCATCCTGGCCATGAAAACCCACCAGGTCAGCCCGGTCGCCCACCATCTGCCCGACATCATCGGGCCGGATACCGTGGTAATTCCCATGCAAAATGGCATTCCGTTCTGGTACTTCCAGCGTCACGGCGGAGAATTTGAAAACCGGATCGTGGAAACCGTGGATCCCGCCGGAACCATCATGAAAACCATCGACCCCAATCAGGTTATCGGTTGCGTGGTCTACCCTGCTGCCAACACGGTATCCCCAGGCGTCATCAAGCATATTGAAGGCACCCGCTTTCCCATTGGGGAACTGGACGGCAGTACGACACCGCGGGCGCAGCGGATCTCTGACGCTTTCATTGCGGCGGGTTTCAAGTCCCCCATCCTTGAAAATATCCGGGCCGAAATCTGGCTCAAGCTGTGGGGCAACATGACCTTCAATCCCATCAGCGCCCTCACCCATGCCACCCTTATTGAAATCTGTCAGCATCCCCTTACACGGGAACTGGCCCACGACATGATGGTGGAAGCCCAGGATGTGGCCCACAAGCTGGGCATTACCTTTCGGCTGGGGATTGAAAAACGTATTGAAGGCGCTGAAAAGGTTGGGCGTCATAAAACCTCCATGCTGCAGGATGTGGAAGCCGGGCGCGGCCTGGAAGTGGATGCGCTGATCGGTGCGGTCATTGAGTTGGGTTCCATTGTCGGTGTGGCCACCCCTCGCCTCAAGGCCATTTATGCCCTGACTGCCCTGTTGGGCCAGTCGATCGACGACGCCAAGGCCGGGCTGTCCCTGACCCGTCCGGGCAACCGATACTAAGGCACGGTTCTATAGGGTGAATCTTAAAATTTACCCATAAGCATCAGTAATCGTTTATACTATTGGCATCCGTATTCAGGATGGATGCCCATGCGTCATGCCACACTCCGCCAGCTGAAGGTTTTCGAAACGGTTGCCCGGCGTCTTTCTTTTTCGCGCGCGGCTGAAGAATTACACTTGTCCCAGCCTGCCGTCTCCACTCAGGTCAAGCAGTTGGAAGACCATGCTGGGCTGCCCCTCTTTGAGCAACTGGGCAAACGCATCTTTCTAACGCCGGCCGGGCGCGAAATGTTGCGCCACAGCCGCGCCATCATCTCCCAGTTCAGTGATGCCGAAGAGTCCATGGCTCTGCTCAAGGGCATTTCCGGGGGCACGCTCAATGTCTCGGTCATCAGCGCCGGGGATTATTTCTTTCCCCATCTGCTGGCCGAATTTGGCCGCCGTCATGCCGACGTAAAGTTTAATCTTGATGTCAACAACCGCCAGGAACTGCTGCAAAAGCTTTCTGACAACCTCACCGATCTTGCCGTCATGGCCCGTCCGCCCCTGAACATGGACGTGATAGCCGAACCTTTTGCACCGCACCCCTACGTGATTGTGGCCCGTCCTGACCATCCCCTTGCCCGGCAAATACAAATTCCTCGCAGCGAATTGATGCAATACCCCTTCATCACGCGCGAGTCGGGCTCAGACACCTGGAATTCAATGAAGGACGTGTTTGGCGAGGACCTGTGCAAGTTCAATATCGCACTGCAGATTCGCAGCACCGAAACCATCAAGCAGGCGGTGATGGCCGGAATGGGCATTGCTTTTTTATCGGCCTACAACATCAATCTTGAGTTGCAGGTAGGCAATCTGGTGATACTTGATGTGGAAAATTTTCCGGCCATACTGAACTGGTACGTGGTCCATCGCAAGGACAAGCATCTGCCTCCGGTTGCCCAGGCTTTCAAAGGGTTTTTGCTGGAACAGGGATCGCAACTCATCGAAACGTTTACGCGCTTCAAGGTGCCGCAGCCAACGGTGGGACGGCGCAAAAGCCGGGGTCAGAAATAAATTTATTTTGAGGTCTGACCCCCAATTGCCAGCAGCAACGCGCTGTGGTCAAGATCAGCGCCGCCATCGCGCACCAAGGCCTGATACAGGTCATGAACTTCGCGCGTCAGAGGCAAATCAAGATTTACCTCTGACGCTGCCTGCAACGCTGAAGCCAGATCCTTAAGCTGGGTTGCAGACCGCGCCCCCGGAACAAAATCATGTGCCAACATGCGCGCGCCGTGGAGCTCCAGCACCCGGCTTTCTGCAAAACCGCCCCGAATGGCTTCGCGCACAGAAGCAGGATCGGCACCCCCGGCTTCAACCAGCAGCAGTGCCTCGGCCACGGCGCCGATTGTGATGCCCACAATCATCTGATTGGCAAGCTTGGCCAGAGCCCCCGAACCCGCCGGCCCCACCCGGGTAGCGCGCCCCAAAGCACGAAATACGGGGGCTGCACGCTCGAAGGCTTCCGCCTTGCCTCCTGCCATGATGGCCAGGGTTCCGGCAGCCGCACCCACAACGCCGCCCGAAACCGGGGCATCGAGCGCGTCAATGCCGCGTGCCGCGAGTAACGTTGCGTGATGGCGTGCCGTCTGTGGAGGAATAGAGCTCATATCGATAAACAGCGCTCCCTGCGCCATTGCATCAGCCACTCCTCCTGCCAGCAATACTTCAGCCACTGCCGGGCCATCAGCGAGCATGCTGATCACAATTGCGGCATCCTGCACGGCTTCTTTAGCCGAGCCCGCAAAACGCGCGCCCTGCACTACCAATGCCTCCGTTTTTTGCGGCGTGCGATTCCACACCGTCACCTTAAAACCTGCTGCAATCAGGCGTTGCGCCATGGGTGCGCCCATCAGCCCGGTTCCTAGCAATGCAATTTGGGTTGTCATGGCGTGGATTATAATGGGGGAGTCATTGGTTGCAGGAATTATCGTTTATGGAATCCACGCAGCAAGAATTGCGCGACCTCATCGACCGGCACACCGAACAACTGCGCGATCAGTTGATTCATTGGCGGCGCGACTTGCATCGCCACCCTGAACTCTCCAACCGCGAATTCAGGACTGCTGCCCTGGTGGCCAAGCATCTGCAAACCCTGGGACTGGAAGTTGAAACGGGTATTGCCCATACCGGCGTTGTGGGGTTGTTGAAGGGAGGGCGCCCAGGCCCCGTGGTCGCCCTGCGTGCCGATATGGATGCGTTGCCGATCAAGGAAGCCGTGGACCTGCCCTTTGCCTCGATTGCCACGGCCCAGTTTGAAGGGCGCGAAGTTGGCGTCATGCATGCTTGCGGGCACGATTGCCACACCGCCATTTTGATGACAGTGGCCCAAGTGCTTGCAAGTTGCCGCGAGCAACTGCCGGGTACCATAAAATTCATTTTTCAGCCCGCCGAAGAAAGCCCGCCGCGCGGCGAAGCGGGTGGAGCAAGGCTGATGATCCGCGAAGGCGTGCTTGAAAATCCGCGACCCGAAGTCATTTTTGGATTGCATGTGTTTGCGGGCATGGAAAGCGGCACCTTAAGTTATCGCGCGGGGCCTGCCATGGCAAGCTCGGATACCGTGCGCATCATCATCGAGGGCCGGCAAACCCATGGCGCCATGCCCTGGTATGGTGTCGACCCGATCGTGGTTGCATCCCAGGTGGTTTTGGGGCTGCAAACCATCCTGAGCCGTCAGCTGGACGTTACACAGGAACCCTCCATCCTTACCATAGGCAGCTTTCACGGCGGCGTGCGTGACAACATCATTCCTGAGCGCGTTGAACTGTTGGGGACCATCCGCACTTTTGATGAAACCATGCGCGCCGATATCGCACGGCGCGTTACCACCACCGCTGAAAAAATTGCAGAAAGCGCCGGAGCCCGGGCGCTGGTGCAGATTGAACAAGGGTATGCGGTCACCATCAACCATGCTGCACTGACGCGCGCCATGGCCCCGACCTTAAAACGGGTAGCCCACCCGGGGCGGGTATTGAAGGCAAAAAAACTGACAGGCTCGGAAGATTTTTCAAGCTTTCAGGAACAGATTCCCGGACTTTTCTTTTATGTGGGAATCACACCCAAAGGGACCCCCAGGGAACAGGTGGCGCCTAATCATTCGCCACATTTTTGGGTGGACGAAAGCGCCCTGCCGCTGGGTGCCCGCGCCCTGGCGCACCTTGCACTGGATTACTGTTTTGCCAGGAACAGCCAGGTTCCAATGACCGAATCGGGATTAAGCGATATGGATTCGATTCCCTCATCCATCAACCAGCGCGCCAGATCAGGGTGATCAGAAGGCCCCTGTCCGCAAATTCCAACGTACTTACAGGCTTTACGACAGGCGCTGATGGCCAGATGCAGCATGGCTTTGACGGCCGGATCGCGCTCATCAAACGCCGCTGCCACAAGGCCCGAGTCCCGATCCACGGCAAGTGTTAACTGCGTCAAATCGTTGGACCCGATGGAAAATCCGTCAAAGCGCTCAAGAAACTGCTCTGCAAGTATTGCGTTGGAAGGAATTTCACACATCATCACAATGCGCAGTCCGTTCTCGCCGCGTTTAAGCCCCAACTCCTGCAACAGCGCAAGTGTTGCATCGGCTTCGGTTAGCGTGCGCACAAAGGGCACCATGATTTCCACATTGGTAAAACCCATTTTGTCGCGCACGCGCTTTAGCGCCTGGCATTCCAGTTCAAAGCAATCGCGAAATGAGGTCGCGGTGTAGCGTGAGGCGCCGCGAAAACCCAGCATGGGGTTTTCTTCATGAGGCTCGTAGCGCTTGCCACCTATCAGGTTGATGTATTCGTTGGATTTGAAATCCGATAGCCGAACAATGACTTTCTTGGGCCAGAAGGCCGCCGCCAATGTGGAAATGCCTTCTGCCAGCTTTTCCCGATAAAACGCCACGGGGTCACTGTAGCCGCGCGTTTTTTCTTCGACCTCTGCCTTGAGATCCGCCGGCAAATCAGCATATTCAATACAGGCTTTGGGATGAATGCCGATCATGGCGCTGATGATAAATTCGAGGCGCGCCAGCCCAACCCCTTCATTGGGCAGGCGCTGAAATGAAAATGCCAGCTGCGGATTGCCCACATTCATGGTGATCTTGACCGGTATGGAGGGCATGCGTTCCAGCGTCATGGAGGACACATCAAAATCCAGGATGCCGCGATAAATATTTCCGGTTTCGCCTTCAGCACAGGACACGGTAACTTCCGACACATCCTTCAACACTTTGGTGGCGTTTTCGCAACCCACTACCGCAGGAATTCCCAGTTCGCGGGCAATGATGGCCGCGTGACAGGTGCGCCCGCCGCGATTGGTAACGATGGCGGAAGCCCGCTTCATGATGGGCTCCCAGTTGGGATCGGTCATGTCGGTTACCAGGACATCCCCGGGATTGACCAGATTCATCTGCGACACATCAAAAATAATGCGCACAGGTCCGGCCCCGATTTTCTGGCCAATGGCACGACCCGTTGCCAGCAAAGCGCCATGCTCCTTCAGCGTGTAGCGTTCCAGACTGTCGGCCCGCTTGCGGGAAGCCACTGTTTCGGGGCGAGCCTGCAGAATGTAGAGCTTGCCATCGATGCCGTCGCGAGCCCATTCCACATCCATGGGCCGCCCGTAATGGGTTTCGATGATGACAGCATAGCGCGCCAGTTCTTCCAGTTCGCCATCGCCAAGACAAAAGCGGTGTCGTTCGGCCAGTGGAGTCTCTACCGTGGTTAACGTACGACCGGCAGCCTTCTCTGCGCTGTAGATCATCCGGGTGGCCTTGGACCCCAGGTTGCGCATCAGGACTGCGGGGCGCTGCGCTGCCAGAGCCACTTTGCTGACGTAGTACTCGTCCGGATTGACGGCCCCCTGCACCACGCTTTCTCCAAGCCCCCAGCTCCCCGTAATTAAAACCACCTGGTCGAAACCGGATTCGGTGTCCATGGTAAACAGCACGCCACTGGCGCCCACATCGCTGCGGGCCATGCGCTGTATGCCCGCTGACAGCGCCACTTCGGAGTGGATAAAACCCTGGTGGACTCGATAGGCAATGGCGCGGTCGTTGTAAAGTGAAGCAAACACCTGCTTGACGGCCTCAATGACCTGATCGATGCCGGTGATGTTAAGAAAAGTTTCCTGCTGACCTGCAAAGGATGCGTCGGGCAAATCTTCGGCGGTGGCCGAAGAGCGCACCGCCACCGCTGTGGCCCCCCCGGATTCGGCTTCGAGCTTTGCATAGGCGGTGGCAATTTCCTGGCTTAGCCGTTTGGGCAGGGAGGCCTTCAGAATCCAGTCCCGAATCCGGGCCCCTGCCTTGACCAAAGCATCCACATTTTCCACATCAAGGGAAGCCAGCACGGTTTCGATGCGGGCAGCCAAACCGTCCTGTGCGAGAAACTCGCGGTAGGCTGCAGCAGTCGTGGCAAAACCGCCCGGCACACGAACCCCTGCATGGCTTAGCTGACTGATCATTTCTCCCAGGGAAGCATTTTTGCCACCGACAGAATCCACATCAGTCATACGAAGATCCTGAAACCAGCGAATGTATTCCGACGCCATGACGCCCTCTGACCTATAAAAGTTATCTATTATAAGACATCTGCTATGCTATGGATAACCTTTCACAATTGGTGAACCGGATGAAACGAAGTGTTTTCTACGTGTCGGATCGCACCGGCATTACCGCCGAAATGTTGGGCCAAAGCCTGATCACCCAATTTGACAGCTTTGAGTTTGAGCGCCGCACCCTGCCCTTTGTCGACAGCCCGGAACGCGCCGAGGAAGCCATTGCCGCCATCAATCTGGCCGCCAAAACCTCTGGCCAGCGCCCCATCGTTTTCAGCACCCTGATCAACGAATCGGTGCGCCAGGCAATTCGCACCGCAAATGCCCTGGTGCTGGATTTTTTTGAAATATTCATTGCCCCCCTGGAAGCCGAGCTGGGGGCCCCTTCATCCCATGCCGTGGGCAAATCCCATGGCACGGGAGACCTTCAAACCTATACCCAGCGCATCAATGCCATCAATTTCAGCATGGTCCATGACGATGGCGCCGCTGGAAAAGGGCTTGCCGAAGCGGAAATCATTCTGGTGGGCGTGTCACGCTGCGGCAAGACACCCACCAGCCTGTACCTCGCCTTGCAATTTGGCGTCAAGGCCGCCAACTATCCCCTGATTCCGGAAGACCTCGACAAGCAGCGGCTTCCCGCCGCGCTGGTTCCGTGGCGTAAAAAACTGTGGGGGCTGTCCATCCGCCCGGAACGCCTGCACCAGATTCGCACCGAACGCCGCCCCGACAGCAGCTACGCGTCACTTGCAAACTGTCGTCACGAGATTGAGGCTGCCGAGGCGATGATGCGTGCCCAGGGGATTCCCTTTCTTGAATCCACCAACATGTCCATTGAGGAATTGTCCACCACCATCCTGCACAAGACAGGGCTTGTGAGGCACCTGTACTAAGAGGATTGTTGGCGCACGCGTTCAAACATCAAAATCGAACCCGCCACGGCCGCATTGAGCGACTCGATTCCCGGCTTCATGGGAATGTGCAGGTGCTGATGGGTACAGGAGAGGAGTTGGGGCGATATTCCTGCGCCTTCGTTTCCGATCACGAAAGCCACGGTTCCGGTGAGGTCCGCCTTGAAATAGGGTTGCGCGTCGAGCAAGGTGGCGCCAATTACCCGTCCTTCAAAGCGCCGTGCCAATGGCGGCAAGGCCACGTCCTCATACAATTGAAGCCTGAAGTGAGCCCCCATTCCTGCGCGCAATACCCGTGGCGCCCAAGCCAGGGCACACCCCGCTGAAAGAAAGACACGGGGCAGCCCCGCCGCTGCAGCGGAGCGCAGCAGCGTGCCCAGATTTCCCGGATCCTGAATGTCCTCCAGCATGAGGCAGGGCCCCAGCACATCCGCAGGCAGCGGCACCACGGGAATCCGGATGATGGCCGCAATTCCCAGCGGAGACTGCACTGTGGCGCACTCGCCAAACAACGCGTCGCTTAACACAACGGGTTCGGGCAAAGCATATCGGGACAGCAGGCGGGCCACTTCAGGATGCGCTAATCCACTCTCGCTGACCAGCAGGGTTTGCAGCGGCGCCATTGCAGATTCTGCATAAGCTTCCACCAGATGCACCCCATCCAGTACCGTCTGCCCCAACTTGTGACGGCTCCTTGACGAATGCGACAGGCCGGCAAATTGCCTGGCAAGCGGGTTGTCGCGGGAACGGATTACCCGCATCGGCAGGCGCTCACTGGGGCAAAGGACAGGCGGTGGTGCGGACTCACCCCGTGTTCGCGCAGGCGCGCGAGGTGAAGCGGCGTCGGATATCCCTTGTGACGTTCGAACTGGTATTGGGGATAGTCGCGCGCCAGCGCCTCCATGACACGGTCGCGCACGGTCTTGGCGAGGATGGAAGCGGCAGAAATGGCGGCAACCCGAGCGTCTCCCTTCACCACGGCAATTGTCCTGAGGGGCAGGATTGGACTATACAATCCATCCACCACCACTACCCCGGGTACTGCACCAAGGCCTTCAACCGCCCGGCGCATGGCCAGCAGCGTGGCCTGCAATATGTTGAGCTGATCAATCTCGGCCACACTTGCAAATGCCGTTGACCAGGCCAGCGCCTCCTCCTTGATGCGCTGCTCGAGTGTGGCACGCTGCCCGGCGCTTAGTTTTTTTGAATCGGCAAGTCCGGCAATGGGCCTGTCGGGGTGAAGCATGACAGCGGCCGCGCTAACCGGACCGGCAATCGGGCCCCGACCCGCTTCATCCACGCCACACACCAGCCCCGGTGGAAAATCCAGGGGTTGCCCAGCCCGAATGACGCGCTCAGGGCGCATGATGCAGGGCCTGTTCAACGCCCTTCAGAATGGCCTGATGCGAATCGGCGCGCAGCAGATGATGCAATCGCTCAAAAGATTGAACCATGACGTGTCGCGCTGCCGGGTTGTTGAGGAGTTCTGTCAGGCAAGCTGCCAGGACTTCGGGTGTAGCGTTTTCCTGAATCATTTCGGGCACAACAGATTGCTCGAGGATGATATTGGGCAATCCAAAAAATCTGGAAGTAGCACGCCGGCGCACCAGCCAGGCCGTCAAGGCAGAAAGGCGGTAGGTGATGACCATCGGACATTTCAACAAAGCCGCTTCGAGGGTGGCGGTTCCGGAAGCCACCAGGGCCACATCAGCACCTGCAAGGGCCTCATGGGCCCGACCTTCCAGCACACGAATGTCGAGTTGCTGCGCTGCGCGCTGCAACACCTGTTCGAACCGGGTTCGGGTTTGCTCATTGACAAGGGGCACCAGAAACCGGGCACGCGGAAAATGTAACGTCAACAGCGCTGCCGTATCCACAAACAGTTGCGCGTGAAACTCAAGCTCGGAAATCCGGCTTCCCGGCAGCAAAGCCACGATGGGCGTTGCCCCCCCGTCACCAAAACTCTGGCGTGCAGCGGTGCGATCAACCTGTTCCGGAATTTGCTGGGCCAGGGGGTGCCCGATCTCGGTGATTGGAATTCCCGCCCGCTCAAAAATTGGACGCTCGAAAGGAAAGATGGATAGCACGCCCGTTACAGCATCACGAATGGCCGGCAAACGGTTGGCGCGCCAGGCCCAGACCGTGGGTGCGACCATCTGCAAGGTGGGGATGCCGGCATGCTTGAGTTGTTTTTCCAGGGACAGATTGAAATCGGGGGCATCGATTCCCACGAAGAGGTCGGGGGGAGACGCCAGAAAATGCCGGGCGAGGTGCCGGCGAATTGACAGAAGTTTTGGCAACGCACGCAGGACCTCGAGGTAACCGCGCACTGACAGCGCTTCCATGGGGAAGAGCGAACGCGCACCCAGGGCTTGCATAGAGGGGCCGGCGATTCCTTCAAAAACAGCGTCGGGATAGCGCATCCGCACAGCCTTAATCAACGTTGCGCCCAGTGCGTCGCCCGATGCTTCGCCTGCCACAACGCCAATGCGCATGATCAGCGCACGATGCCGCGCGAAGAATGCGCCAGAAAGTCCAGCATTTCCCGTACACGGGGAGTTTGTTCTGCAATCCGGTCGATCTCGCCACGCGCATCTTCAAGGCTAAGCCCGCTGCGGTAAAGCTTGCGATAGGCTTGTTTGATGGCTGCGATTTCTTCCGCGCCAAACCCGCGCCGGCGCAATCCTTCGCTGTTGATGCCGTGGGGCGCCGCAGGATGCCCGGCCACCATGACAAAGGGCGGTACGTCCTGGGTGATGACTGCAGAAATGCCAATAAAGCTGTGTGCGCCCACCCGAACAAACTGGTGAACGCCTACAAAGCCGCCAAGTACGGCCCAGTCGCCCACATGCACATGACCGGCCAGGGTGGCGTGATTGGCAAAGGTGGTGTGGTTGCCTACCTGGCAATCATGCGCAAGATGAACATAGGCCATGATCCAGTTGTTATTTCCCAACCGGGTTGTGCCAACGTCATCTTCGGTGCCGATATTGAAGGTGCAGAATTCGCGGATGGTATTGTCATCACCCACTTCGAGGGCGGTGTTTTCGCCGTGGTATTTCTTGTCCTGGGGCGTTCCTCCCAGCACACTGAATGAATAAATCCGGTTGCGCGCCCCGATGGTGGTCCGTCCAGCGATGCAAACATGGTCAGCGATGGTGGTGCCAGGGCCAATGCGAACCTGTTCGCCAATGATGGAATAGGCGCCCACCGTGACATCTTCTGCCAGCTGGGCTCCTGGATGAATAAGAGCACTTGGGTGAATCATGCTTCAAGCACTTTTTCCGTACACAGCAATTCGGCTTCAGTAACAAGCTGGCCATTGACCATTGCCTGCGTTGCAAACTTCCATACCCGGTAGGATTGGCGCAGCAGTTTAGCGTGCAGCATTAACTGATCGCCCGGAAAAACCGGGCTTCTGAAACGTGCCTTGTCTATCCCTACAAAATACGTGACGATTTTACCTTCGGGCTTGACGCCTTCGGTCTTGAAAGTCAGCAACGCTGCGGCTTGCGCCAGGGCTTCGATGATCATGACGCCGGGCATGACCGGGTGGCGCGGAAAATGCCCCTGGAAAAACTCCTCGTTCATGCTGACATTCTTGAGGGCCGTAATGGTTTCGCCAGGAATCACCTCCAACACCCGGTCAACGAGCAGGAAAGGGTATCGGTGAGGCAGATATTCCATGATTTCATTGATGTCCATACCGGCCATGATTACTCCTCCTTCAATTTTTGGATTTCCTGCTCAAGCGCCCGGAGTTTTTTAACCCATTGGGGCAACGCGCGCAGGTTGGCCAGAGTTTCCATCCAGGTTCGATGCGGCTGGCTTGGGATGGATGAGGTGTATACCCCGGGCTGCGTTATGGACTTGGTGATCAGTGAAAAACCGGAAACCGTAACGCCATCACAAATGTCAAGGTGACCTACCATGCCAACACCTCCGCCAATCCGGCAATTGCTGCCAATGCGCGTGCTGCCCGAAATTCCGGTACAGCCGGCAATGACCGTGTGAGCGCCAATCCGGCAGTTGTGTGCAATCTGGATTTGATTATCAAGCTTGACGCCCTCTTCGATGATGGTGTCTTCAATCGTGCCGCGGTCCACCGTTGTGTTGGCACCAATTTCCACATCGGCACCGATCAGTACCCGGCCCACCTGGGGAATCTTCACCCAACCCGATTGATCCCGTGCCATTCCAAATCCGTCGGCACCCAAAACCACTCCTGAATGCAATATGCTCCGGGGCCCGATCCGGCAGCCGGCATAAATAACCACCCTGGGATATAACCTGACTCCGTCTTCCAGTACGACATTCTCTCCCAGCACGCATCCCGGTCCAATCATGACCCCTTCACCAATGATGGCCCCTCCTCCAATAACGGTCTGGGGGCCTATGCTCGCACTGGCTGAAATCCGGGCCGTAGGGTCAACGACTGCGCTGGGATGAATTCCAGGAACGATGCGGGGAAAAGGAAAGAGCTGCTGAGCCACACGGGCATAGCAGGCGTAGGGATTGTCCGAGATGATGCGCGGCAATGGGGTGGCATTGCGATCAACCGCGCTTAGAATGACTGCCGAAGCACGCGTTTGACTTAGCAGGTCACGGTACAGGGTATTGGTCAAAAAAGTGATTTCACCCGGCTGTGCAAGCTCTAGCGTACCCACCCCGCGGATCAGGGTATGTGCATCACCCACCACCTCGCCGCCACAGGTGGCGGCAAGATCCTGCAAGGAATAGGAGTGGGTGGCTTCCAATGAAGGGCACGGAGGTTACTTGTCGGCCAGCGCCTTCAAGACCTTTTCCGTAATATCGATTTTTGGGCTGGCATAGATGGCATCCGTTAAAATCAGGTCGTACTTTTCTGATTCTGCAATTTCGCGGATGACCTTGTTGGCGCGTTCCTGAATGCTGGCAAATTCTTCGTTGCGCCGCGTATTAAGATCTTCCCTGAACTCACGCTGCATCCGTTGAAAATCACGATTGAGATTGGCCAGTTCGCGTTCCTTGCGGGCCCGGTCGGCTTCGCTCATGGTCATCCCTTCCCGATCCAGCTGGGCTTGCAGATCGCTCATCTGCTTTCCGATTTTCTGGATGTCGGACTGCCGCTTGTCAAACTCCTTTTCCAGTTTCTTGGTGGCCTTCTGCGCCGGCCCGGCCTCCCGGAAAATACGCTCTATGTTGATCCAGCCCACCTTAAGGTCGGCCGACAGGACGGGGGTCAGGGCCAGAAGACCCACCATAACAACAATCAATTTAAAAGGTTTCATGTAAATGCTCGCTTAAAAGTTGGTACCCATCTGAAACTGCAACCGTTCTATATTATCTAACGGCTGGGCACGAATGGGAACGGCATAGCTAAACTTGAGTGGCCCCATGGGGGAATACCAGGCCAAAGCCAAACCCGTAGAATATCGCAGTTGTCCGAAAGAAAGCGGATCACCTATCCCAAAGACGTTACCGGCATCAAGAAAAGTGCTCAGACGAAACGCATGGTCATTTCTTAATCCGGGCATTGGAAAGAGGTATTCCACACTGCCCGTGATGAGTTCGTTGCCCCCCAGGTTAAGCGTGTTGCCCACAATATCAAAAGTATGGGGCCCCAGGCTTCCCGTAAAATAACCCCGCACAGAATCCACGCCACCGGCAAAGAAGTTTTTGAAGAATGGCAACGGCATGCCGCCGTAGCCATTGCCGTAGCCCAACTGTCCGGAGAGGGAGAGCGTGGTGTCCTGGCTCATGGGGGTCAATAACTGCTCGTTGAGCGTGGCCCGGTAATATTTAAGATCGGCTCCTGGCAACCCCACTTCCAGACTATAGCGCTGATTAAGACCTTTCATCGGATAAATGACGCTGTCTCGACTGTCCCGCGAAAAACCGACGTCCGCCTTGATGGTCTTGGCCGTATCCCCGAACTGGTTGACAAAATCGAGGTACTGGATGGGGCTGTTGCTGACTACCGATATGGCTGTTGATTCAAACCCGGCACCTACCGAGTAGGCGTTGGTTTCACTAAGCGGTACGCTTAAATGAACATCAGCCCCGATTGTGCGGGTCATGTAGGGGCTAACCCCGGTCAGGAAAGTGGTGTTCATGGTTCGGTCATACACGCTCCACGAACGCCCAACCCCCTCATCAGTCCAGTAGGGGTTGTAATAGGTCAGCGCATAGGTGCGGGTGATGGCACCGGAATTAACGCTTAAGGAAAGCGAGTTGCCGCTTCCAAACAGGTTGTTCTGACTGATGCTGCCGCTTAGCACAACTTTTTCTGCAGAAGAGTAGCCGGCACCCACCTGGATTGAGCCGGTCTGGCGTTCCACCACTGTAAAATTAACATCCACCTGGTCCGTGGTGCCTGGAACTGGCGGACTGTCTACGGTGACTTCTGAAAAGAATCCCAGCCGGTCAATCCGCTCCTTGGACCGGTTGACCTTTTCGATGGAATACCAGCCTCCTTCCAGCTGGCGAACTTCGCGCCGGATGACTTCATCGCGAGTCGTGGAATTACCGTAAATGTTTACACGCCGCACATAAACCCGGCGCCCCGGGTCCACCACAAAGGTGAAGGCTGCCGTGCGCTTTTCCTTGTTGATGTCCGGATTGGCGTTGATGTTGGCAAAGGAATAACCTTCGTTGGCCAGACGATCCGAAATGGCCTTGGTAGAGGCGGTGACTTTTTCACGCGAAAAAATGTCGCCTGCTTTCAGCGTAATCAGTTTTTTAAGCTCGGCTTCCGGAACCACGAACTGTCCGGTCAGCTTGACGTCGGACACGCGGTATTGTTCGCCTTCCTTGATAGTGATCGTGATGTAGATGTCCTGTTTGTCGGGCGAAATGGACACCTGGGTGGACTCTACCGCAAATTCAAGATAACCCCGGTCCTGGTAAAACGAGCGCAGGGTTTCAAGATCGCCCGACAATTTCTGTTTGGAATACTGGTCGTTTTTGGTGTACCACGACAACCAGTTGGGGCCATTGAGCTGCAGCCGGTCAGTCAGTTCTTTTTCGGGAAAAGCCTTGGCGCCGACGATGTTGATTTCGCGGATGTGCGCCACTTCCCCTTCAACGATGTTAAAGGTCAGCGCCACCCGGTTACGTGGCATCGGGGTGACGGTGGTGGTGACCTGGGCAGAATATTTTCCCTTGCCCAGATACTGGCGCTTTAATTCCTTTTCGGCCTTGTCGAGCAGGGATTTATCGTAAATGCGGGACTCTGCAATCCCGATGGACTTGAGCGCGTCCTTCAACTGGTCCTTGTTAAAGGCCTTGGCGCCATTGATATCAATGCGTGCAATCGAGGGCCGTTCCTGCACCACAACCACCAGAACATCTCCATCGGATTCAAGGCGCACGTCAGAGAAGAATCCCGTGTCATACAAGGCTTTGACTGCTGTGCCAGCTTTTTCACTGGTGACGGTATCGCCCACCTTAAGCGGCAGGTAGCTGAAGATTGTTCCCGCCTCAATGCGCTGCGCCCCTTCAATCCGGATGTCCCGGATGGTGAAGGGGGAAAGGGCCCAAGCTGCAGTGCTCAGTAACACACAGCACATGGCAAGAAACGTGCGAATTGTCATGGACCCGATCAGTTGGTTAGCAGACGTTGAATATCGTTATAAAGTGCAAATCCCATCAGGGCAACCAGAAGCATGAGACCCACCCGTTGCGTCAAAGCCAGCATACGATCGGAAACGGGACTTCCCTTGATCAGTTCGACAACATAATACATCAAATGCCCCCCATCCAATAAGGGGACTGGCAGCAGGTTAAGCGCACCAAGGCTGATGCTGATCAGCGCAATGAAAGTAAGGTAGGGAATAGCCCCCATGCGCGCAGTCTGCCCGGCATAATCAGCAATCTGAATGGGCCCGCCCACATTTTTCCAGGAAGCCTTGCCCATAAACATCGCGGCAAAGGTTTTGAAGGTCAGTCGCGTTACTTCCCAGGTTTTGCCTGCTGCGTGCTGGAGCGCCCCTACAGGCCCCTCGCGCACCGTGGTCCAGTAGCGCGCGCCAAGCTCAGGCGAAAGCCGGGGAGAAACGCCAATCTTGCCCACCACTTCGCCTCCCTCACCGTTCTCGGCCTGTGGGGTGAGGGTAACGGCGCGGGTGATACCCTGATGCTCAAGGGTCAGGGTCAATGGATGGCCTGCGCTGGCCCGAACTATTTTTACCAGGGCCTGCCAGGAAGCCACAGGCTGTCCCTCAACCGCCTCAACGCGATCCCCGGTTTGCAAACCGGCACGTCCTGCAGGACCATCGGGCAGGACCCGCCCGATTTCGGGAGGTATTGGAAAATCCCAGGGCTTAAGCCCGATTTGATCGAGCAGATTGGCATCCTGTTGCTCGGCCGTTAAGCGGGACAGATCCAATTCATGCAGTACCACGTGCCCCGCTTGATCCTCTGTTGCAATCTCAAGGCGCTCCTTCTCCAGCGCCTCGTCAATCAAAAGAAGCTGGACCTCATTCCAGGTTTTGACGGGATGATGCGCCACCTCTGTAATCCGCTCGCCGGCCAGAAACCCGGCGCTGGCCGCCGGCGTTGCAGGGGGTGGCGCGTCCACGTAAGGAATGAGCCCTGGAATGCCATACAAATAAAGGCCACAGTAAATCAGGAAGGCCAGCATGAAATTGGCCAACGGCCCGGCCACCACGATGGCAAATCGCCGTCCCAGGGTTTGGCGGTTGAATGCACGTGCAAGCTCTTCAGGGGGAACAACCCCTTCCCGCTCGTCCAGCATCTTTACATACCCACCGAGCGGGAACGCGCCAATCACCCATTCCGTCTGGTCCGGCCCGCGCCGCGACCGCCACAGCGGTTTGCCAAACCCGATGGAAAATCGCAACACCTTAACGCCCACCCGGCGCGCCACCCAATAGTGGCCCCATTCGTGAACCACGATCAGCATCAGGAGCGCCCCCAGAAAAGCAAGCACCGTGATCACTCCGTTTTCTAACAGGTTCATGAAAACGACTGCTGCCGAATCAACGTGGCAGCGATGGCGCGACTCTGCGCATCGGCATTGAGCACCGTGGCAAGCGTATCGCCTGGCATTGGAGAAAGCATATTCATGACCTTTTCAATGAGCCCCGGGATTTGATCGAAGCGCATTTGGCGCTCAAGAAAAGCAGCCACAGCCACTTCGTTGGCGGCATTTAAAATTGCCGGCGCCGTACCTCCTGACCGGATGGCCCGATAGGCCAGGGACACTGCGGGAAAACGCTGAAGGTCGAGGGCCTTAAAATTCAACACACCGATAGCCGTCAAATCAAGCACTGGCACACCCGACGAAATGCGCTCAGGAAAAGCCAGGGCATGCGCAATCGGTGTACGCATGTCAGGACACCCCAACTGCGCAATGACCGAGCCGTCCACGTAGGCCACCATGGAATGAACAATACTTTCCGGATGGATGACGATATCCACCTGATCGGGCTCTGCACCAAACAGCCAGCACGCTTCAATCAATTCCAGCCCCTTGTTCATCATGGTGGCAGAGTCCACTGAAATCTTTCGCCCCATCACCCAGTTTGGATGCTTGCAGGCTTCGTCGGGAGTAACCCGCTTCAGATCGGGCAGGTTGCGATGCAGGAATGGCCCCCCGGAAGCCGTTAACGTAATGCGGCTAACCCCCGCGGCCTTAAGGCCCCTGGCATAGTGATGAGGCAGTGACTGGAAAACGGCATTATGTTCGCTGTCCACAGGCAGCAAAATCGCACCACTTGTCCGCACAGCATCCATCAGCAGCGCTCCGGATATCACCAGGGCTTCCTTGTTGGCAAGCAGGATGCGCTTGCCGGCCCGAGCAGCCGCCAGAGTAGGTGCCAAGCCTGCAGCACCCACGATGGCCGCCATGACGATGTCCACTTCAGGGGCTGAAGCCACCCTGGACAAGGCCTCTGCCCCGTGCAGGATTTCAGTGGCCGAACGGGCGCCGTTGTCTGTCAGCAACTGAAGCAGGCGTTGTGCATCGTCTGCATGTTCCACCACAGCAAAGCGCGGGTTAAAGCGCCGGCACTGTTGCGCCAGCTTTTCTATATTGCGATGCGCGGTCAATGCAAAAAGACCATAGCGATCGGGATGCAACGCAACCACTTCAAGGGTATTGCAGCCGATGGTACCGGTAGCGCCTAGCAAGGTTAAAAACTGTTTGGCCATCATCCCTGCTCCAGCACCATCAATGCCACCAGAGGCAAGGCCGCTGTGAGGGCATCAATGCGATCAAGAATACCCCCATGGCCTGGCAAAGTGGCGCCGCTATCCTTGACACCGGCACAGCGCTTGATCCAGGACTCAAACAGATCTCCTTCAATACCCAGCACCGCCATGGCCAACAGCAACGGAATCCACCCGCTGCCCAGCGCATGAATGACCTGTCCTGTTGCATCCTGCCCCTGTAGCTTCCACTGCCACAGTGTCACAGCGTAGATCAGGACGATAACGAAAGCGCCTGCAACGCCTTCCCAGGTTTTTCCGGGGCTGATGGCCGGCGCCAATTTGCGCTTTCCAAAAGCGCGCCCTGCAAAATAGGCTGCCGTGTCCGATAGCCAGACCACCATCATGAACATCAACAACACCCAGGGCCCGGCCGTGCGCAAACTGATCAGGGCAAAACCCACGGGCAGGATCACCAACCACCCCGTCAATGCCAGCATTGCCGGACTTTCCACCCGCCATTGACGGATAAGCCAAAGCGGCACACCGCCCACCCAAAACAGCATCGAAATAACGTACAGCGCCTTTAGCATTGCCGTTGAATCGGGCATCGCGGACCAGCTCAATAGTCCGGCAAGCCCCGCTGTGGCAAACACATAAAATGCCCTGGACAGGTCAGGAAATCGGGCTAGCCCCGCCCATTCCCAACTGGCCCACAGACCCACCACCAGAACAACCCCTTGCCAGACGACTGGCGTGGCCCTGAACAGAAGGATCCCCAGCAACGCCAGCAACACCGCTGCCGTCAGGAATCTGGTGTGCAACATTGTTCGCTGGTCCGCCCGAAACGGCGCTCGCGCTGCTGATAGGAGAGAATGGCCGCATCAAGACATTCCGCGTCAAAATCCGGCCATAAGGTTTCTGTGAAGTAAAGTTCGGTATAGGCCAGTTGCCACAACAGGAAGTTGCTGATGCGCTGTTCTCCTCCCGTGCGGATGAACAGATCAGGTTCGGGAGCATCGCCCATGGCCAGAAATGGCGTCAGGTCGGACTCTGTAATGTCGCCTGCAGCCTTTTCCGGATGTGCGCGCAACAAGGCGTTCATCCCCTGCAGGATATCCCAGCGCCCCCCGTAATTAACGGCGATGGTCAGTTTGAGGCGGGTATTGTCGCGCGTCAATGCATGCGCTTCGGCAATCAGGGTTTCAATCCGGGGGCCAAGGCGTGCAAGGTCGCCAATAACACGAACCCGGACGTTGGCCCGGTGAAGACGGGAAATTTCGCTCTCGAGCATGCTGATAAAGAGTTGCATCAGCATTGAAACTTCTTCAGGAGGACGGCGCCAGTTTTCACTGCTAAAGGCAAACAGGGTAAGGTATTCCACACCCAGGTTTGCTGCATTCTCCACGAGGCTGCGCACCGCTTCACTGCCACGCCGATGCCCCGCAATCCTGGGCAGGAGCCGCTGGCGCGCCCAGCGCCCATTGCCATCCATGATCAGCGCAATATGGCGCGGAATACGCCCGGCTTCGGGGATGTTAAGCGTTGAACTTTGCGGACGTGCCATGGAAACCCTCCTCGCAAATTGAATGTGGGAAGGTCAAATGGCCATCAGTTCGGATTCTTTGACGGAAAGCAGTTTGTCGATTTCACCCACATAACGATCCGTCAACTTCTGGATGTCATCCTGGGCACGGCGCTCTTCATCTTCAGAAATGGATTTGGATTTATGCAATTCCT
>VFSW01002230.1_pt1 | contig 29358 bp, 19 predicted proteins | sample 5358111 | NCBI WGS metagenome assembly VFSW01 (sample SAMN11554181, study PRJNA540505) | mine drainage metagenome | isolation source: sediment from site ElyBrook_90M | place: USA: Ely Copper Mine, Vershire, VT | collected 2017 | reverse complement strand
TGTTCATCGTCACCGGTCCGCAGGGCGGCGGCGGCAGCTTCAACTTCACCGACGCTATCGACGCGCACAGTGACTATGTTGTCTGGTTGCTGCAGACCATGCGGGAACGCGGTGCGCGCATCGTCGATGTCCGCAAGGAGCCGGAAGACGCGTATGCGGAGCATTGCCGCGAGGTTGACATCGCGACTGCGCCGCTGCGCGATTGCATCTCCTACTATAACGGTGAAGGCAACGCGGCACCGGGGAGCCTCGCCTATTACGGCGGCGGCAAATGGCACAAGCATCGCGCCCGGGCTCAGGCGACGCTAGAGCCCTATGTGTTCGAAGACGGAGATACCACTGTTTCGGCGGCGGCCGAATGAGAATGCATAGTGGGTTGACGCGGCTCCCGCATCGGTGACAACGACGGGGGCCGCTGCGCGCCAGCGATACGGTTCACCGCCAGCATAAACCCCTCGACGGCCTCGCCGTGCGCTGTTTGCTGACATTTAACTGAGCCCGAGGGTGATCAGGGCAGGACGAAGGAGAGCGCGGAGCCGGTGGCGGCGTTGCCGGATTGATCGGTGCATCGGACGTTGAGGTGATAGAAGTGCTTACCGGGGAGCGACTCAGTCGAGGCCAGCTCGGTGCCGTCGGGGCGGCGTTCGGCTTCGAGCAGCGCGGTCAGCGCGCCCGTGATGCGGGCATCCTCGCGAGTGAGCGGCTGGTTGCTGGTGATCGAGATCAGGGCGCAGGTGGGCGCGGCTGAATCGCAGACGTCGGCGGCGGTGACCTTGACCTTGACCAGTTTGCCGGTGGCGCGGCCGAGATTGGTGGGCGACGATGCGACCTCGGAGATAGTGGGCGGCGTGGTGCATGACGTGGGGCTTTGCAGCTCGAAGGCGCCGATGTCGCAGCCGGGGACGGCGATGTCTTCGGGATCGGGACGGGGAAGGCCGCGCTGGTCGGTGGCGATTGGCTGTGGCGTCGGCGAGGACTGGTCGGTGCAGTCGGCGACCGGAATCGCGTCGACAGCCGGGCTGGTCGCGAGCAGCGCTATGGTCATGGTAGGTCCGCCATTGTCGGCCGGCCCGCTGGCTAGCATCGGATTGACGCCGTCGCCGTTATTCGCCGAGCCGGTCTTGGAGAATCCGCATGAGGTGTCGTCGGCGATGTTGTAGCCCGCATCAGTGACGGCGCCAGTACCGCAGTTCTCCGGAGTGTTTGCTGACAGTATCGTGCTCTTGAAGTTTGCGGCGCCTCCATCCACCTCGATGGCGCCGCCGTTGGCCTTTAACCCGCTGGCCTGGTTGGCCGAAAAGGTGCTGTTGGTGACAGTCAACACGGTTCCGCTACTTCTGTTTTGGCTGAGAATGGCGCCGCCGGCGCCCTGCCCTTGAGCAGGGCCGCTGCCCCCATTGGCCTGGTTGGAGGCAAACGTGCTGTTGGTGACGGTCAAGATGGCTAGGTTAAAGATGGCGCCGCCGCCGCCGATACCGCCGAGTGAACTGCCGGCACCGCCGGTGGCCTGGTTGGCCGAAAACGTACAGTCGCTAACGTTCAGCATACCCTGGTTAGAGGATGGCACCGCCGTCGCCGTTTTCACCGTCGCTCCCGCTGGCACCTGTCACGCTGCCATGAGCCAGCGTCAAATATTGCAGGCTGAGTGCGGCTCCTGAATTCACCTGCATGATTTGCACGGCTCTGCCGCCGTCGATGGTGATTCCGGGGGCGCCGGTCGGTCCGGTGATGTTCAGGGTGCCGGTCACCGCGGGCAGGGTCGCCGTCAGCGCGATCGTCCCGGTGACGCTGAACTGAATGGCCTCATTGCCGGTGCCGGCGACGCAACCATTGGTCGCAGTCGTGGTGTTCGCCGCCGTAATCGCGTCATGCAGCGTGCACGAATTCGTGACGCTGCCGTCGGTGAGCGTATCGACCATGATTGTCGCGGCGCGCGCCGTACTGCTTGCCGCCAGTACGGCGAAGAGTGCGAAAAGTGCTGTGAATGTCCGACCGAAACGGCGTATCACGTTATCCACCTCCCCCGAGAAAACCGGCAGTTCGGTCGGAGTGCTGACGGCTTCATCCGCAGTCGCGTGGGATTGCCGTCCCCTCTATTACCGAGGCAAAGACGCTCCGTGACCCTGATTCTAGCGAGCGACGGAACGTGCGTTTGTCAGGAAGTGTTTACCACTTTTGGATATAGATTGAAAGAATCAACTTCTAATAATTCTCAAAAGCAAAAAATAGACGCTAATTGGCAGACTGTAGCTACATCAAGATTCTATAGGCAGTTTACACCGCTGCCGTCGGTCTAGAATAATTCGATTGCCTGGCAATCAGGGTTGTGTGTCTGGCGGTGGAGGTGGGAGGCGGCACCAGTTACGTCTGCTTGTAAAGCGTGCCGTGGGGGGCCAGAATTTCCGGACTTTGCAGCGAGGCGGCGGCTTGTCTGAGGTCGATCATGGTTGGGCGCGGAAGTTTGTCCTGGTTCCGGTCTCAGTGTGCACGTGACGACCGTGCTTCCCGAATTGCGGGCCAACGGCGAATCGGTATCGGCGGCGGGCTTCGGACGCTTGTGCTGACACTGGTTGTGATATTCGGGTTCGTGACGGGCGCGCGCGCGACCGACTTTTACGAACTGCAGATCTACTCGGTCGACACGGTGCCGCAGGACCATGTGATGGTCGAGTTGCACACCAACTCAGTAACGTCGGCGACCGGCGAGCTTGCGAGCTCGACTCTGCCGCTTTATCAGATTCACAACACTATCGAAGTAACTTACGGTCTGCTGCCCTATCTCGAAGTGGGCCAGTATATATGTACCGCGCGGCTCGATGCGGGAACCTATGAGTATGCCGGCGGCCGCACCAAAGTTCATTTCGGGATTCCCGAGACTGAGTCATGGCCGATCTCATTCGGCGCAAATATAGAGTTTCAGTATATGCGGCGTGAAGCGGTCAGCGATCCCTTGAATATCGAATTCATGCCGATTGCGCAGATGGAGCTCGGGCGGTTGACGGCGATCGCGAATCTGTCGTTCGAAAAGCAGTTCAGCGGACCGGGCACTCACCAGGGTATCGGGCTGGAGCCGATGGGACAGATCAGCTATCGGATTCTGCATTGGTTCGAACCCTCGCTCGAATACTACGGCGATATCGGTCCGGTGCAAGCGCCGGTTCCGCTGTATCAGCAGCAGCAGTTTATCGTGCCGAGCGTGAACCTCTATCTCGATCCGCGCTTCGAGTTCAATTTCGGCGTCGGTTTCGGCACCACGCGAGCCTGGCAGGGGCGCTTCGTCAAGGCGACCATCGGCTGGCTGCTTTAGGATCCCATCACAGCGGCGGGGCCGAAGACCGCCCTTCAGTATGAAGCGTTGCGCAAGACGCCTTGGCGTTCGAGTTCGCGGACCTGAGCGGGCGTATAGCCAAGATATCCCGTCAGAATCTCCTCGTTGTGCTCGCCCAGAAACGGCGCATCCAGCTCGAGCGGCTGGGGAAAATCAGAGAAGCGCAGGGCGAAGCCGGGAACGTCGAAATCGCCGAGGACGCGGTCATGTATGGTGCGGACGGTGCCGCGCTGGCGCAGATGCGGATGGTTGACGGCTTCGGCGACGGAGAGAATCGGCGCCATCGGCACGCGATGCTCCTTCATGGCGGCCATCGAGGCGTCGTCGCTCGGCATCGATTGGAGCCATCCTTCGATAATCGCGACCAGTTCCTTGACGTTTCTCACGCGGTCGGCGTTGGTCGCGAAACGGGGATCCTTGGCCAGATCGGCCTGGCCCATCGCCTCACATAGATGAGCGAACTGATGCTGAAGCGGGGCGATAATGATTATATGTTTGTCGCGGCCTTTGAACACTCCGCACGGGATCGCGTACCACGAATGCGCGCCCGAGCGGGTCGGATTTATCGCTCCTTTGCTCAGACTGTACATCTCGATCGCGGCCTCGTGATAATGGAAGTAGGTATCCAGAAGTGAGATATCGAGATGCTGTCCGCGGCCGGACCGCTCGCGATAGAGGAGCGCCGCGCATATCGCGCCCATCGCATGGGCGCCGGTGCTGACGTCGCCGATAGCGGCCATTGGAACATACGGAGAGCCAGTCGGCTCGCCGGCCATCGAGGTGATTCCGGCATAGGCGGCGCCGAGAAAGTCGAAGCCCGGCTCATAGGTCAGCGGGCCGCTCTGGCCGAACGCCGAGATGGAGCACATCACGATTTTAGGATTGAGCGCGCTGACCGCTTCGTAGCCGAGTCCCATCCGTTGAATCACGCCGGGCGCGTAGTTCTGGAGCAGAACGTCGACCTTCGGAATGAGTTGCTTGATTATCGCGAGCCCGTCGGGATGCTTGACGTCTACACAGAGGTCTTTCTTGCCGCGATTGTGCTGGACGAAATAGCCGCTGCGCTCGTTGCGCCGGACCTCGGCGGTGCGCGACGGATCGCCGGCGGGCGGCAGTTCGACTTTGATAACCTCGGCGCCCATTTCCGCCATCATCAGGGCGGTGGTCGGGCCGGCGACGATTTGGCTGAAGTCCAGGACGCGGTAGCCGTCGAGCACGTGTTTCATTTTGTCCCCGCTGATTCGCGCCTCTCCCCAGCGAGGCGATTATGTTTGCCGCCGCCGTCCGACGGACGGGGCGGCGGGATCTGCCGATTCCGATTAGACGGCCGTATATCCTCCATCGACGACAAACTCGGCGCCGGTGACGAATGAGGCTTCGTTGGTCGAAAGGAAGAGCACCACCCAGGCGACCTCCTCGGCGGTGCCGGCGCGCTTCATCGGCGCCATCATCGCGATCGCCTCGAGTTCATCGGGCGCGATCGCATCGACCATCGGAGTCTTGATAACGCCGGGATGGACCGAGTTGACACGAATATTCTCGGGTGCGTATTGGACCGCGGCGACCTTACTGAGTATTCGCACCGCGCCCTTGGTGCCATGATAGGCGGCGGCGCCCGACGAGCCGATGATTCCGTAAATCGACGAGATATTGACTATCGCACCGCCGCCGCGCTTGCGCATCGCGGGGATGGCGGCCTTCATGCCGAGCCACACGCCCTTTTGATTGACGGCGACGATAGCGTCCCATTCTTCCTCGCCGGTCTCCTCGATGCCTTTGAAATTGAGGATGCCGGCGTTGTTGACCAGGATGTCGAGTCCGCCAAAGGTGCGCTCGCATTCGATGACGGCCGCGCGCCAGTCTGCCGCCCGAGTCACGTCGAGGTGCATCGCGAGCGCGACCTGGCCGCCCGCACCTTTGTTGATCTCCGCCGCCAGCGCCCGCGCCTGCTCGTCGAGCACGGCGGCGACGACGACCTTGGCGCCTTCGCTCGCGAAGAGTTTTGATTCGGCGGCGCCCTGTCCACGCGCGCCTCCGGTAATCAGTGCGACCTTTCCTTTGAGCCGATCCATCAGCCTGCCTCCGTCTTGCCTAAATCGGGAACCATCCTTCAGCTAATCCATGTTGGACCTTCAGGTCCAATGGATCAGGGCGGGCCGCGCAACTATCGCGTGGCGGATCGGCGCCGCTAACTGAGTTCCTTGAGCCGCGGATATACCTCGTGGGCGAGCAGGTCGATTCCCCTGACGGTCTCGCGATGGTCGAGGAATCCCGCCTGGCCCATCACGAGCAGATGACCGAAGCCGCCGTTGTAATCGTAGAAGCGTTTGATCTGTCCGAAGACAGTATCGGGATTTCCGGCGAAGACGATGCCATTCGCGATCAGGTTCTGGAGGTCGGGCTTGTCGTATCTGTAAAGCGAGCCGCCGCTGCGCATCGCTTTAGCAACCGCCGCGGCCGGTACATAGCCGGGCGGGTTGATGAACTGCGGTGCGACGCGGTTCGATTCGATATACCACATGAGCTTGCGCGCGCCGGCGAAGCCCTCCTCGTCGGTCTCACCGACATAAACCAACGCGGCGTAGGCGAAACGATCGTTGGGCGCGCTCCATCCGCGTTCGCCGGCGCGATCGCGGTAGGCCTCGAAAATCTGTTTCGATCCGTCACGGCCGGTCAGAAAAGTCGCGGCGACGTAGCGATGGTCGGCGATCGGCGGGATGCTGCCGGTGCTGAGCGAGGTGACCCAGACCGGCGGATGGGGTTCCTGGTAGGGGCGCGGCCAGATATTGACCTGGCGATGGTGGAAGTAGCGGCCTTCCCAGTTGAATGGGCCGTCGTGCGTGGTCCACGCCTTCATGATCAGATCGTGCGCCTCCCAGAAGCGCTCGGACATGCGGACCGGACTGCTGTTGACGGCGGAGATTTCGTACGGCACACCGCGCACGAAGCCGACTTCGAGCCGCCCGCGCGCGAGATTATCGACCATCGCCATCTCTTCGGCGACGCGCACCGGCTGGCGGCGGTTGGCGATCGGATTGCCGAGGATCAGAAGCCGCGCCCTGGTGGTCTGGCGGGCGAGGGCGCCGAGAATGACTGGCGCGGCCGGATCGAGGCAGGTGGCGGTCTGATGATGCTCGTTGAGCATGATCTCGAGCCCGGCGTCCTCGGCGTGCAGCCACTCATCGATATACCGATGATAGAGGTCGGCGCCGATTTTCGGATCATAAATCCGGTTGGGCAGGATGACGCGAATCGATTCGTAGCTTTCGGGCAGGTAAGGATACGCGGTCTCGCTGAAAAACCAGGTCTTCAATTGAACCTCCGCGATCACCCGCCCGTTCTATTGACGGGCGAAGGAAACGACGCGATCCGCGAACTTGCGCGGCTGCTCGATTTGCGGCAAGTGTCCCGCCGCGGCGATTACTTCGAGGCGCGCGCCGGGTATCAGCGCGGTGTACGCCTCGGCATACTTCTGACTAATCAATCCGTCGCTGGCGCCGCGGATAAGGAGAGTCGGAATATGTATTCGATGAAGTTGATATCGCAGTCCCGGATTATGCATATAGGGCTCCCACGTATAGAGTGCCAGCGACTCGCGATTGCGCGCGATAATCGTAAGCTCTTCATCGGTGAGCGCGCCGAAGTCAACGGCGGCGCGGGCGGGATCATGGAACACCAGCCGCGCCACGTCGTCGGGCGCCGTCGCGAAGATGTCGGGGATGTCGCGCGTCTCGCGATCGCTCACCTTGATTCCGACCGCGCCCACCAGCACGAGCTTCGAGAGCCGATGGGCGCATCGCACCGCAAGTTCGGCCGCGATCCATCCGCCGAGCGAAAACCCGACCATCACGGCGTCCTTGAGATCGCAGGCTTCCAGCAGATCAAGGTAGAGATAGGCGAGATCGTCGACGCTCTGGAAACGGTCGGGAAGGGGCGAGTGGCCAAAGCCGGGATGGGACGGTGCGAAAACCTCGAAGTGCGCGGCAAGGAGATCGAGATACTCCGAGCGATAGTCGAGGCCGCCGCCGCCGTGAAGAATCAGGAGCGGACATCCGGAGCCCTTATGGAAGAGCTCGAGCTCGACGTCCGCAACCTTGAGCCGGGTGATGCCACTGGCCAGAGGGTCCATTGCTGCTCCACGCTCCGATCCGCAGGACGCGTCCTGAACAAGCGTTCTGGTACCACCGTCAGGATTTCACGTAAAGGGCCGGACGCTTTTGGGGCGCCGCCGCGCAGCGGGGGCCGGCCTCGGCGCCGGTTCAACCGCGGCCGACGAAGGGCATCCGCGTCGCCATCACGGTCATGAACATGACGTTGGCCTCGAGCGGCAGGCTTGCCATGTAGACGACGGCGCGGGCCACGTCGCGCGGGTCCATCGTCGGTTCCACTTCGAGCGTCCCGTTGGCCTGCGGCACGCCGCGCTGCATCCGCGCGGTCATCTCGGTGGCGGCGTTGCCGATATCGAGCTGGCCGCACGCGATATGGTACTTGCGCCCGTCGAGCGCGGTTGCCTTGGTCAGACCGGTCATCCCATGCTTGGTCGCGGTGTAGGGCGCGGAATTGGGCCGTGGCGTGTGGGCTGAAATCGAGCCGTTGTTGATGATGCGTCCGCCCATCGGCTGCTGGCTCTTCATCAGGCGGAAAGCTTCCTGCGTGCATAGAAAGGTGCCGGTCAGATTGATATCGACCACCTTCTTCCACTGTTCGAGGGTGAGGTCTTCGAGCGGCTTTCCTGGCGCGCTCACGCCGGCGTTGTTGAAAAGCAGGTCGAGGCGGGCGAAGGCATTTTTGGTGTGCTCGAAGAGCGTCCTGACCGATTCGGGGTCGCTCACGTCAGTCGGCACGATAAGGGTCGAGGGGGCATGTGAACCGGCCTCCGAGGCGGTTGCTTCGAGCATCTCGGCGCGCCGTCCCGCGAGCACCACCGACCATCCGTTTTCGAGCAGCGCGAGCGCTGAAACCTTGCCGACACCAGAGCCGGCGCCGGTGACGATTGCGATTTTCCGAGGCGATTCCATCGCGTCATTCTCCCGCGCGAGTTCGCGCCGTTGGCAGTGCTTACGAGACCGTCAGGCTCGAAAGGCCCTGATTATTGTCGGCAAGAGGACGAGTTTTGCCGACATTTCTGCGGCGCAAAGTTGATCTGGCCTGCGAACATACGCAGACTGGATACACTCGGCAAACGTGAAGCACTCCCAAGGCACATATCGCAAATTACTCGGCAATTCACGCGGTGCCGCGCGCGGCGAAGCTGTTACGCCCCGTGATTCGCCAGTTATCGATTCGTAGTTTGTCATGGCTATCCGCGTCGCCCTTCATCACAAGACCGATTATCGCTATGACCGGCTGGTGACCCTGGGACCACAGGTGATCCGGCTGCGGCCGGCGCCGCATTGCCGCACCCCGATCACCGCCTACTCGCTCAAGATCGAGCCGCCGAATCATTTCATCAACTGGCAGCAGGATCCGCAGAGCAACTACCTCGCGCGGGTCGTTTTTCACAAGCCGGTCAAACATTTCTCGGTCGAAGTGGACCTGGTCGCGGAAATCACCGTGATCAACCCCTTCGACTTTTTTCTCGAGCCGTACGCGGAAAACTTTCCCTTCACGTACGATTCCTGGCTCACCAGCGATCTGGCGCCATATCTCGAAACGCAGCCGGTCGGGCCGCGGTTGCGCGCTTTTATCGACGGGATCGATCGCTCGAAACAGCATACCGTAAATTTTCTGGTCGAATTGAATCAGCGGCTCCAGCAGGCGATACGCTACGTTATCCGGATGGAGCCGGGCATCCAGAGCACCGATGAGACGCTGACGCTCAAGAGCGGATCGTGCCGCGACAGCGCATGGCTGCTGGTGCAGATACTGCGCAACCTGGGACTCGCGGCGCGCTTCGTCTCGGGCTACCTGATTCAGCTCAAGCCTGACGAGAAGCCGCTGGAAGGTCCCGAGGGTCCGTCGCGGGACTTCACCGATCTGCATGCCTGGGCGGAGGTTTACCTGCCGGGCGCCGGATGGATTGGCCTCGACGCCACGTCGGGATTGTTTGCGGGCGAGGGCCACATTCCGCTCGCCGCGACGCCCGAGCCGGCCTCGGCGGCCCCGGTAGCCGGTCCGGTCGATCCGTGCGAGGTCGAGTTCGTGCACGAGATGTCGATCACGCGGATTCATGAGGATCCGCGGGTGACGCTTCCCTATACCGACGCGCAATGGAAACGGATCGAGGCGCTCGGCTACCAGGTCGATGCGGATATGGACGCCGGCGACGTCCGGCTCACGATGGGCGGCGAGCCGACCTTCGTTTCGATCGACGACATGGACGGCGAGGAGTGGAGCACGGCCGCACTGGGCGAACGGAAGCGCGCGCTTTCAGAACTGCTGCTCGACCGCCTGCGTGCGCGCCTGGCGCCGGGCGGGTTGCTCCATTACGGGATGGGCAAATGGTATCCGGGCGAGCCGATTCCGCGCTGGGCGCTCAATTGCTACTGGCGTAAGGACGGCGTCCCGCTATGGAACGATCGCGACCTGCTCGTCCGGGTCGGCGCGCCGAGCGAATACGGACCGGCCGAGGCTGAGCGCTTTATTGAAACCCTGGCGCGCCGGCTCGGGATCGATTCGAGTTACGCCAACGCGGCCTTCGAAGACCCGCTGTTTTACGTTCAGCGCGAGCGCCAGTTGCCGATCAACGTTGATCCGGTCGACAACCGTCTCGAAGACGCCTCCGAACGCGATCGAATCCGCCGGGTCTTCGAGCGCGGACTGAACACCCCGGTCGGCTACGTGCTGCCGGTGCAGCGCGGGCAGGGCAAGAGCGGGCCGGAATGGCAAACGGGGCTCTGGATGCTTCGCGGGCAGCACATATTCGTGGTTCCCGGCGACTCTCCGATTGGGCTCAGGCTTCCGCTGCCGAGTCTGCCGTGGGTCGATCCGGCCGAGGCCCCTCGGCTCGGTGCGCGGGACCCGAGGGCGAATCGCGGGCCGCTGCCGATTCCGCGGCGGATATCGCCCGCCGATCCGACGCTGCAATCGCGGCGCGATCCGGCGCGCGATCGCAAGCCCGCGATCGGCGAGTCCGCGCCCTGGATTGTGAGGACCGCGCTCTGTGTCGAGCCGCGCGACGGCCGCCTGCACGTTTTCATGCCGCCGCTGGAAGCGGTCGAAGACTATATCGATCTGCTGGCCGCGATTGAGGATACCGCGGCGCATCTCAGGATGCCGATCGTTATCGAGGGCTACACGCCGCCTGCCGATCCGCGAATCGAAAAAATCTCGATCACTCCCGATCCCGGCGTGATCGAGGTCAACGTCCATCCCGCGCATAGTTGGAGCGAACTCGTCACCAATACCACGGCGCTATATGAGGACGCGCGGCAGTGCCGCCTCGGCACGGAAAAGTTCATGCTCGACGGGCGCCATAGCGGCACCGGGGGCGGAAATCATTTCGCGCTCGGCGCTGCGACCGCGGCCGGCAGTCCATTTCTGCGCCGCCCCGATCTGCTGCGCAGCATGATCGGCTACTGGCTCAACCATCCGTCGCTCTCCTACATGTTCTCGGGCATGTTTATCGGGCCGACCAGCCAGGCGCCGCGCGTCGATGAGACCCGCGCCGACAGCCTCTACGAATTGGAGATCGCCTTCAGCCAGGTGCCGAATCCCGGTACTGGCGGATACTGTCCGCCGTGGCTGGTGGATCGGATTTTCAGACATATCCTGGTCGACGTGACCGGCAACACGCATCGCGCGGAGTTCTGTATCGACAAGCTCTACTCGCCCGATTCGCCGACCGGGCGGCTCGGGCTCCTCGAGATGCGGGGCTTCGAGATGCCGCCGCACGCGCGGATGAGCCTGACGCAGCAGCTGCTCGTGCGGGCGCTAATCGCCAAGTTCTGGAAGGAGGCCTACACGCAGCGGCCGATCGACTGGGGCACGCAGCTCCACGATCAGTTCATGCTGCCGCACTTCGTGGCGCGCGACTTCCAGGATGTGATTGAGGAGCTCAAGCGAGCCGGGTACCCTTTCGAGGCCGACTGGTTTGCGCCCCACTTCGAGTTTCGTTATCCGGTCTTTGGCCGGATCAATCACATGGGTATCGAAATCGAAATCCGCCAGGCCACCGAGCCCTGGTACGTGCTGGGCGAGGAAGGCGGCGCCGGCGCTACGGCCCGCTACGTCGATTCGTCGGTCGAGCGCGTGCAGGTCAAGGCGAGCGGCATGACCGGCGACCGCTACGTGGTGACCTGCAACGGGCGGCGGGTGCCGCTGCATTTCACCGGCACGCACGGCGAAGCGGTCGCCGGGGTCCGCTATCGCGCATGGCAGCCGCCCTCGTGCCTCCATCCGACGATTCCGGTGCACACGCCGCTGGTCTTCGATATCGTCGACACATGGACCGGCCGATCGATCGGCGGATGCGCCTACCATGTCGCGCATCCGGGCGGACGGCACTATGAGAGCTTCCCGGTCAACGCCAACGAGGCTGAGGCGCGGCGCAACGCGCGCTTCTTTGCGTTCGGACATACCCCGGGTCCAATGGCCGTTGCGGCGTCCGAACTGAATCCGCATTTCCCGCTGACGCTCGATCTCCGCCGCCCGGTTCCCGCGGCGCCGGTGGAAGGCCTGTAGGCGGCGACCCGCGAGGGACGGCGCTCCACGACAGGCGGTTTGCCAGGGTGAACGGAAACCTCACGGAATTGAGCGGCGCATTGTCATCGGGCTGGCATTATCGACCGCTGCCGGCCTTTCATGACGAGCTGCTGACGGGCAGTGGCGATGTGCGTCCGCATTGGCGCGCGCTGGTCGATTCGCTTTCCGATCTGGGTCCGGACGGTCTCGCCCGCCGATGGCAGGAGGGCCGCCGCCTGATCCATGAGAACGGCGTCACGTACAACGTCTACGGCGATCCGCAGGCGACCGAACGGCCGTGGCCGCTCGATCCGATACCGCTTGTTATCGATCGCCGCGAGTGGGCGCGGATCGAGAGTGCGATGCGCCAGCGCGCGGCTCTGCTCAACGCGATCCTGGGCGATCTGTATGGGCCGCGGCGGCTGCTTCGGGACGGGATACTTCCGCCGGAGTTGATTTTTCGACATCCCGGATTCCTGCGGCCCTGCTGCGAAATCCCCGTTCCAGGCAACGTCCGCCTGCATATCTATTCCGCCGACCTCGCGCGATCGCCCGACGGAAACTGGTGGGTGATTTCGGATCGCACGCAAGCGCCGTCGGGTGCGGGCTACGCGCTCGAAAATCGACTGGTCTCCTCGCGCGTAATGCCGGAGGCGTTCCGGGTTGCTCCGGTGCAGCGTCTCAACGCCTTCTTCCAGGCCTATCGCGATACCTTGCGCGGCCTCGTGCGGCGCGAACGCGAGAATCCGCGGATCGTACTGCTCACGCCGGGCCCATACAACGAAACCTACTTCGAGCACGCCTTTCTGGCGCGCTATCTCGGCTACACGCTGGTCGAAGGCGGCGACCTGACGGTGCGCGACGACCTGGTCTTTCTCAAGACCCTCGGCGGCCTGCTGCCGGTCGATGTTATCGTGCGCCGCCAGGACGACAGCTTCTGCGATCCGCTCGAGTTGCGCGGAGATTCGATGTTGGGAGTGCCGGGGCTGACGCAGGCGGTGCGGGCGGGCAACGTCGCGGTGGCCAACGCGCTCGGATCGGGACTGGTTGAATCGCCGGCGCTTGCCGCATTTTTGCCCGGCCTTTGCCGCCATCTGCTGGGCGAAGAGCTTGCGATGCCATCGATTGCGACGTGGTGGTGCGGACAGGAGGCGCCCTTGGCTTTCGTCGCCGACAATCTATCGAGATTGGTGGTGAAGCCCACTTTCCCAGGCTCCGATCGCCAGCCGATCTTTGGCGTCCGCCTTGACGCCGCGGGCAAGCGCAAGCTGGTCGACGCGATACGATCGGCGCCGGACGGCTTCGTCGCGCAGGAACAGGTGGCGCTTTCAACCGTGCCGGTGTGGAGCGGCGGCGCCCTTGATCCCCGCCAGTTCGTCCTGCGCGTCTTCGTGGTCGCGGCGGGAGGCTCGTACGCGGTGATGCCCGGCGGACTCACGCGCGTGACCTCCTCGATGGAGAGCCTGGTGGTCTCGATGCAGCGCGGCGGCGGCAGCAAGGATACCTGGGTGCTGGGCGATGAACGCGAGTATCAGGCGGGCGTGCCGCAGCATCCGGCGGCCGGGCCGCTCGCAATCAGCCGGGCTACCTTCGACCTGCCGAGCCGCGTCGCCGATAATCTCTTCTGGCTCGGCCGCTTCGTCGAACGCGTCGAGATGGCGGTGCGGGTCGCGCGGGGGATCCTGACGCGCCTCTACCTTGAATCGGACCCCGAGCGCGACGCCGGCCTCGAGGCTGGCGTCGGCGTGCTCTCGGCGCTTGGCAATATCAGCCTCGATGGAGTGGCGCGCGGCGCACGCGCGGCGTTGCTCGAGCGCGAGGTGTTTTCGATGATCTACGCTTCGGCCGAGCGGAGCAGCCTTGCCTGGAACGTCCATCAAGTGCGGCATGTGGCGTGGCTGCTCCGCGATCGCATCTCGGCCGATGCATGGCGGATCCTCAACCAGTTCGACGAGCAACTCCTGAGCGCGCCGCCGGCCGAAGAGCTTCGCGTGAGCAGCGCGACGGCCTTGCTCGACCATGCGGTCGTGACGCTCTCGGCCTTCAGCGGCCTGGTGATGGAGACGATGACGCGCGGCGACGGCTGGCGCTTTCTCGATATCGGACGGCGCTTGGAGCGCGCGGTCCAGATGGTCGAGCTGCTGCGCCACGGGCTCGGCGCAGGTTCCGCCGTCGCGAGCGGGCGGCTGGAGATGCTGCTCGAAATCGCGGACAGCTCGCTGACCTACCGCTCGCGCTATCTCACCTCGATGCAGGCCGACCTGGTACTCGACCTGCTGTTGCTGGACGAGGCCAACCCGCGCTCGGTCCATTTCCAACTGGCCCGCTTGCGCGAGCATATCGACCAGCTTCCCGACAGCCAGTCGCCGGTCTATCGTCCGGCCGAATGGCGGCTCGGGGTCCGGATGCTCGCCGCCGTGCAGCTCGCCGAAGTCCGCGAGCTGGTGCGGATCGATACGAGCGGCCGACGGGGCAATCTCGAAAGCCTGCTCGCGCGGCTCGCCTCGGAACTGCGCCTGCTCTCGGAGACGCTGACCCGCGCCTACTTCAACCGCGCGATCGCGCATCAGCAGCGGCCGGTTCCCTGAGCCGCCGCGCCAGCGCAACAGACCGATGATCCTCCGATCGTTTCACACGACGACCTACACCTACAGCGAGCCGGTCTCGGTGTCGCATACCGAAGTTCATCTGACGCCACGCGCGACCGTGCGCCAGACCGTGCTCGAACACGACCTGGTGATCGATCCGAGGCCTGATTTTCTGACCGAACGCGAGGATTACTTCGGCAACCAGGTCGCCCGCTTCTCGATCCACGAGCCGCATCAGGCGCTGCGGATCATCGCGACCGCCGCGGTCGACCTTCAGATCGTCGAGCCGCCGTATCCGGGACTGACGCCGCCGTGGGAACAGGTTCGCGCCGAGGTTCGCCGCCATGACGCGGCCGACAGCTTCGCCGCGGCCGAGTTCGTCTTCGACTCGCCGCGCGTGATCGTCGGCGCGCCATTCGCGGCGTACGCAGAACCATCATTTCCGCCCGCTCGCCCGGTGCTCGAAGGCGCGATCGACCTGTGCCATCGGATTCGCACCGAGTTCAACTACGATCCGCGTGCGACTACGGTCAGGACGCCGGTCGATGAGGTGCTGCGGGAGCGCCACGGCGTATGTCAGGACTTTGCCCATCTTATGATTGCATCCCTTCGATCGATCGGCCTGCCCGCGCGCTACGTGAGCGGCTATATCCGCAACCACGCAGTGTCGGTCGGCGCGCAGGCCTCGCACGCGTGGGTCTCGGTCTTCTGCCCGGGCTTCGGATGGATCGATTTCGATCCGACCAACGACGTGATGCCGGCGGGCGACCACGTGACGATCGGCTGGGGCCGCGACTATTCCGACCTCCCTCCGGTGAACGGCGTCACGCTGGGCGGCGGTGAGCAGGGGATCAGCGTGGACGTGGCAATCTCATCGATCCCGCCGCAAGCCTGACCGGCGCAAACGAGCCGTTGTTCGATCAATGTCTCAGGCGCTCTTGCGGGTGCGCGATTCTCGGAGCGATGCGATCAGCCGGTCGACCTTGGCGATCGAATCCAGTTCCGCGGCCGGCGTGTAGATGACGAGCTTGAGGTGCGGGTCGTCGGTGAACGAGAGCGTGGCGTGGTCCAGCAGCAGGCGCCCCGCAATCGGATGGTCGTAGAGCTTGCGCCCGCGGACGCGGGGCAGGATGTCGTGGCGCGGCCACCAATCGGCAAATTCCGGACTCGCGCGCTTGAGCCGATCGATCAGCGCGACGAAGCGCGGATCGCCCGCGAAGCGCCCGTAGTCGACGCGAAACCGCGCCAGCACGTCGCGCGCCCGAGGCTCCCAATCGGCCACCATCCGGCGCATCGCCGGGTTGACGAAGAAGAGCCATAGCAGGTTGCGCTCGGCGGCCGGGATGCGCCCGTAGTCGAGGAAGACCGCCCGCGCCGCGACGTTCCAGGCCAGCAGGTCCCATCGCCGGCCCATCAGAAGGGCGGGCGAACCCGCCATGTTGTCGAGCATCCGCTGGATTTGCGGATTCGACCGTTCCTGGCGCGGCTCTGCTTCAGGGGCGCGGCCGGGAATCGCGAGCTGCGAGAACTGGACCTGCTCGGCGGCGTCGAGCCTGAGCACGCGGGCGAGGCGTTCGATAACGCGGGCGGAAACCCTGATGTTGCGGCCCTGTTCGAGCCAGGTGTACCAGGTGAGGCCGACGCCGGCGATTTCGGCGATCTCCTCGCGGCGCAGCCCCGGCGTCCGCCGCCTCGGTCCCGAGGGCAACCCGACGTCGGCAGGTGTGATGCGCGCCCGCCTGATGCGCAGGAAGTCGGCCAGTTCCCGCCGCCTGATTTCGTCCGCTGACATTGGCGCCTCGGTCCTTGCGTAGCACTACCGATACTAGGATAGCCAGTGCCTCTAGCGCCAGAATCGCCGCTGGGCTAGCAAATCGGATCAGGAGAGGCGTATGCGCGGACTCGCGGATGCCGCCGCCGAATCCCCGAACGGATCGGCCAGCGGAGAGTCGCGAGCCGTATCGATGCCGCGACGGAACGCCGGCGGGCGTTTCGGGGGTGGCGCGCCTCGATTGGCGGATCATGGCTGACGCCTGCGAAAGGCCGAAGCCACACAGCTTATCCTGGAGGGAATGTCGATGGCGGAATTTGATATCCATATCAGGGGCGGCACGATTGTCGACGGCACGCGGGTGCCGCGCTTTCGGGGCGACGTCTGGATCAAAGATGGCAAGGTCGCACAGATCGGCGGGCGTTCGCCGGGCTTTGCCAAAAAGACGATCGACGCCGACGGGCTGATCGTTGCTCCCGGCTTTGTCGATCTGCACACGCATTACGATGCGCAGATTCGCTGGGACCCCTACTGCACCATTTCGGGATGGCACGGCGTGACCTCGATCGTGCTCGGCAATTGCGGGTTCGGCTTCGCGCCGTGCAAGCCCGATTTCCGCGAGCGCTCGATGCTCACGATGACGCGGACCGAGGCAATCCCCTACGAGTCGATGAAGGTCGGGATGAACTGGGACTGGGAGACCATCCCGCAGTACCTCGATTCGCTCGATCGCACGCCCAAGGGCATCAACTGCATCCAGTACATGCCGACCGCCTCGCTGATGACCTATGTCATGGGCCTCGAAGCGGCCAAGACCCGTCCCGCCAATGACAAAGAGCGCGCCGAAATGGCCCGTCTGCTCGACGAGGGCATGGACGCCGGCCTCTGTGGGTTTTCGATCCAGCGCCTCGGGAAGGATTCAATTCAGGCTGATTTCGACGGCTCGCCGATGGTCACCGACACGATGTGCGACGAGGACATCCTGAACCTCGGACGCGTGCTGCGTGCCCGCGACGAAGGTTTCATGGAGATCACGCAGGGGACCGACGACATCCGCCGCGACCTGAACTTTATCGAGACGCTGGCGGCGACGGCGCAGCGCCCGATTCTCTTCCAGGCAATCCTGCCGACGCGCACCGATCCGGAGATTCATCGCCGCAGCATACGCTGGGTCGCGCGCTGCCGCGAGAAGGGGCTGCCGATTTTCGGCCAGGGCGCGACCGTGCGCAGTGGCTTCGCCTTCACCCTGGAGCACTGGAATCTCTACGACGCGAGTCCGGCGTGGCGCGCGCTGACCGTAGGTACGACCGAAGAGAAGATGGCGAAGATGCGCGACCCCGTTCTGCGCGCCGCGGTCATCCGTGAGACCGAGGAGGCCGATCGGCGGCTGAAGGCGCTGCAGGCCGGAGTGGGCGGCGCACCTAAGCATCTGATCCTGCAGTGGGTGGAAAATCACGAGGAGCTGGAAAAGTACGTTGGCAAGTCGCTCGGACAGATCGGCGCCGAGCTCGGCAAGCATCCAATCGAAGTGATGCTCGACTTCTCGCTCGCGACGAATTTGAAGGCGGAGTTCCTTGGCCCCAACCGCGGCATGAATGCCGAGTATATGGCCGAAATCATCAACGACTCGCCGTTCACGTTCCCGGGCGTGTCGGACGGCGGCGCGCACACCAAGTTCTTCACCGGTGGTGCGTTCACGACCGACTTCCTGCGCTGGCTGGTGCGCGACGAACAGCGAATCACGCTCGAAGAGGCGCATTATCGGCTCTCCGCGCTGCCCGCGCACGCGGCAGGCTTCAAGGATCGCGGCACGCTGCGTGAAGGTACGTGGGCCGACGTCGTCGTCTATGACTTGAAGGGCCTCGATGTCGAGCCGGACTGGGTCGGAGAAGTCGTGCATGACTTGCCGGGCGGCGAATGGCGCCGCGTCCAGCGCGCGCATGGCTATCGTTCAATCATCGTCAACGGCGTCGAGACCTTCGCCGAGGGCAAATGCACGGGCGAGACGCCGGGCAAGCTCCTGCGTCACGGAGTCGCCTGAAGATTCTGACCAATCCTCGCGGGCCGCGGATCTCCTAATCGGGAGCCTCCGCGGCCCGTTTTTTCCCAGCCTTCTCTGGTGCTCGACGGCTCGTCGCGATTTTAGTCCCCTATACAAGGCAATCCGCGCAATCCTGACGCTTTCCGCGCGTACGGCGTTGCGTTGGTCGGCGCGCTTTTGCCTGACGATCACGTGACGGATAGAATCGCCACATCGATGCCGAAACCGGCGTTGGCATGGGCCGGCCGATATTTCGGCAGACGCAAGGCCAGCCGTACTCTCAGGAATCCGCGGGCGGGCGAGAACGCGTGGAGCGAATTGATGAGCATCAGTCCCCTGGCCGGTAAGCCGGTCGAACCCTCGAAACTGGTCAATGTTCCGAGGCTGGTGACGGCGTACTACACCGGCCGGCCGGACTCTTCGAGGCTGGCCCAGCGAGTCGCCTTCGGCACTTCGGGCCATCGCGGAAGCGCGTTCGATAACGCGTTCAACGAGGCTCATATACTCGCGATCGCAGAGGCTATTTGCCGTTACCGCGCCGGCAAGGGAATCAACGGTCCGCTCTTTCTCGGCATGGACACCCACGCGCTCGCTGAGCCTGCCTTCGCGACCGCGCTTGAAGTGCTCGCCGCTAATGGCGTCGAGACGATGATCGATGACCACCGGGGCTATACTCCGACGCCCGCAATCTCGCACGCTATCCTGACCTATAATCGCGGCCGCGAGCGCGGCCTCGCTGACGGAATAGTAATAACGCCGTCGCACAACCCGCCGGAGGATGGCGGTTTCAAGTACAATCCGCCCCACGGCGGTCCTGCGGAAAGTAGTATCACTTCATGGATCGAGCGCGCCGCCAACGACATGCTCGATAACGCGCTGCGCGATATAAAGCGCGTCCCGTTCGACGCCGCGCTGCGCGCCCCCACGGCACATCGCCACAGCTATATCGAGTCATACGTCAGCGATCTCGCGAGCGTGGTTGATCTGGATATTGTAAGGTCTGCCGGACTCACCGTCGGCGTCGATCCGCTTGGCGGCGCGGGCGTTCACTATTGGGAGCCCATTAGCGAACGCTACGGACTCAATGTCCGCCTCGTAAACGATGCCGTGGATCCCACTTTTCGATTCATGACATTGGACTGGGACGGCAAAATCCGCATGGACTGTTCGTCCCCATATGCGATGGCCGGCCTGGTCGCGATGCGCAGCCGATTCGATATCGCGTTCGCCAATGATACTGACAGCGATCGCCATGGCATAGTCACTCGGTCGGCCGGACTGATGAACCCGAACCATTATCTCGCCGTGGCGATCGAATACCTGTTCAGCCATCGGCCGCATTGGCCGAGCGCCGCCGCAGTTGGCAAGACCGTGGTGAGCAGCAGCATAATCGACCGCGTGGCGTCGAGGCTCGGGCGGCGGCTGATCGAGGTGCCGGTGGGATTCAAGTGGTTCGTCGAAGGGCTTCATCACGGGACGCTCGGTTTCGCGGGCGAAGAAAGCGCTGGCGCGTCTTTCCTGCGGATGAACGGCGAGGCATGGACCACCGACAAGGACGGAATCATCATGGGCCTGCTGGCGGCCGAGATCACGGCTCGCGAAGGCCGCGACCCGGGCGAGATCTATCAGCGGATAACCCGCGATTTCGGCGCGCCCTCATACGAGAGGATCGACGCCGCGGCCACGAGAGACGAAAAGCAGGCGCTGCAACGGCTGTCGGCGGACCAGGTTGACGCCGCCGATCTCGCCGGCGACCCGATTCGCGCGATACTTGTCAATGCGCCCGGCGACGGCGAGCCGATCGGCGGACTCAAGGTTGTAACCGATAACGGATGGTTCGCGGCGCGGCCTTCGGGCACCGAAGATGTGTACAAGATCTATGCCGAAAGCTTTCGCGGTCCTGACCATCTGAAACAGATCCAGCGAGAGGCGCAGGCGCTGGTCGGGCGGGCGCTTGCCGCGGCCAAGCCGCTAAAGTGATAGTCAAAATGTCGAGCTTGCCTGAAATACAAAGTTACTACAATATTGGGACCGTCCGGAAAGGTAATGTGGCTGTGTGAGTAATCCGGCAGAGCTGAGCAAAGATGTTTAGTGGCTATTCCGGACTAATCCCGGAAGGAATTGAGGGCGCCGAGTACCTCGCCGAGCTTGCCCTTGACCTGCGAAACTGCTGGGACCACGGCGCGGACAAAATCTGGAAGCGGCTGGATGCGGACCTGTGGGATGTAACGCGGAATCCGTGGGTGGTATTGCAGACTGTGTCGCGCACGCGTCTGGAGACGGCTTGCGCGGATCCTGAGTTCCGCCACGGACTCGAGGACCTGGTTATGAACCGGCGCCGGCGCGCGGCGGCGCCGTCATGGTTTCAGCGGGCGCACGGCGCCCTGGATCGCGCACTCACGCGCATCGCTTACGTCAGCATGGCGTTCGGCCTGGGCGCGGCGCTGCCAATCTACTCGGGCCGCCTGGGCAATGTCGCAGGGGACCAACTGAAGGCGGCGGACGAACTCGGGGTTCCGGTGCTTGGCATCGGCCTGCTTTATCAGCGCGGCTACTTCCGCCAGTTCATCGACAGCGAAGGCAATCAGACTGCGCTGTATCCTTACAACGATCCGGGGCAGATGCCGATTGTGCCCGTGCGGGAGAAAAGCGGCGAATGGTTGCGGCTCGAGGTAAGGCTGCCCTACGGCAGGATTTGGCTGCGGACCTGGCAGGCGAAGATCGGCCGGGTGACGCTATTTCTGCTCGACAGCAACGATCCCGCGAACCTCCCGGTGCATCGCGGCATCACCAGCGAATTGTATGGTGGCGGACCTGAGCTGCGTTTGCAGCAGGAGATGGTCCTCGGAATCGGCGGATGGCGCCTGCTGCGGGTGCTCGGGATGGAGCCCGAAGTATGCCATCTCAACGAAGGCCACGCGGCATTCGCGGTGCTCGAGCGCGCGCGGACCTTCATGGCCGACAGCGGCAAGAAGTTCGCGGCCGCACTCGCCGTAACCCGCGCCGGCAATCTCTTCACCACGCATACTCCCGTGCCGGCCGGCTTCGATCGTTTTCCACCGGACCTGCTCCTGCGATACCTGGGCTTTTACGCCTTGAACGGGCTCGGGATAAGCGAGCACGAGCTGCTCGCGCTCGGCCGCCGCAATCCGGATGACTCGGATGAGCCATTCAACATGGCTTATCTGGCTATTCGCGGCAGCGGTGCGATCAACGCCGTGAGCCGCCTCCACGGAGTAGTCAGCCGGACCATTTTCCAGCCGCTGTTCCCGAGATGGCCCGAGCGTGAAGTGCCTATCGGCCATGTGACTAATGGAGTCCATGCGCCGTCCTGGGATTCTCCCGAAGCTGACCGGGTCTGGACCGAGGCGTGCGGCCCCGATCGCTGGCGCGGCACGCAGGAGAGTATCGGCGCGAAGATTCATCATCTGTCCGCCAATTCACTATGGGAGATGCGTGCGGCCAATCGCCATCGGCTGGTCCAATACGTGCGCGCGCGCTTTCCGCGCTCGATTGCCGCCTCGGGCCATCAGGATGTGGAATGGGCCGAGAACGTGCTCGATCCCAATACGCTTACGCTCGCCTTCGCGCGCAGATTCGCCACCTACAAGCGGCCCAACCTGCTGCTCCACGATCCCGGCCGCCTCGCACGGATTCTCAGCGATCCGCATCGGCCCGTGCAGCTAATCGTCGCCGGCAAGGCCCATCCGCAGGACGAACCGGGCAAGGCGATGGTCAAGGAGTGGCTTCGGTTCATGCAGCGCAGAGCCGTGCGCAGTCATGCCGTCTTCCTGGCCGATTACGACATGCTGCTGGCTGAATATCTTGTTCAGGGGGCTGACGTATGGATTAATACGCCGCGCCGCCCGTGGGAAGCGTGCGGCACCAGCGGCATGAAGGTCCTCGTTAACGGCGGCCTCAACCTGTCCGAACTCGACGGATGGTGGGCGGAAGCCTACCGTCCCGAAGTAGGATGGGCGCTGGGTGACGGAAAGTATCATGGTGAGGATCCGGCATGGGACGCGGCCGAGGCGGATCATCTATACTCACTGCTGGAGAACGAGATAGTGCCGAGCTTTTATGATCGCGACGCTGCGGGCGTTCCCGTGCACTGGATAACCAAAATCCGCGAGAGCATGGCGCGGCTCACGCCGGAATACTCAGCGAATCGCACGGTGCGCGAATATACTGAGAAATATTATATACCCGCGATGAAATCATATCGCGCGCGCGCCGCCGATCGGGGCGCCGCGGGCGAGTGGCTCCTCGATCGGGAAGCGCAACTGCGCCGCCACTGGCAGGCTATTTATTTCGGCAATGTCGGCGTCGAAACCTCAGCCGACAGGCATCGCTTTCGAGTCCAGGTCTATCTCGACGCACTCGATCCCGAACTGGTGCGCGTCGAGCTCTACGCGAATCCGCGCAAGAGCCGCGAGCAGGATCGGTGGACGATGAAGCGTGGCGAGCCGTTGGTCGGGGCCAACCAGGGCTGGACCTACGCGGCCGATGTTCCCGCTGACCGCCCCGCCGCCGACTACACGCCCCGTGCGGTCGGCGCGATTCCGGGGGTGTCGTCGCCGCTCGAGCTGCAATGGATCAAGTGGGAGCGCTGACCCTTCGCCCGTGCTTCAGCCGCTCTCGATTCCGTAGCGCTTGCGCTTGCGCCACAGCGTTGTGACGTTGATCCCCAGCGTCTCCGCCGCCTCCTCGAGCGTCGCGCTCGCGGCTAAAACATGCGTGATATGGTCGCGCTCGACCTCCTCGAGGCTCGCGCGATGGCTCGACGCGGCGCCCATTTCGATCGGCTCCCTGAACATCGAGTCCGGCAGATCCTCCGGCATTATGGTATCGCCGCGGCTCAGCCCCGAGGCGCGTTCGAGCGCGTTGCGCAACTCGCGCACATTTCCCGGCCATCGATAGGCCGCGATCGCCGCGGTCGCGTCCGCCGACAGGCTCTTCTGCCTGTTGCGGGCGCGGACGCTCGCGCGCCGCAGCATCCATTGCGCCAGTGGCACGATATCTTCGCGATGCTCGCGCAGGGGCGGCAAGCGCAGCGTGATCACGTTCACGCGGTAGTAGAGATCTTCCCGGAAACGCCGCGCGGCGACCTCGGCCGTCAGATCGCGATTCGACGCCGCGATAATCCGCGTGTCCACCCGGATCGTCCGGTCGCCGCCCACGCGCTCGAAGCTCTGCTCCTGCACGAAGCGCAGAAACTTGGTCTGCAGCGCCGGCGTCAGGTCCGCAAGCTCGTCCAGAAACACCGTCCCGCCGTCCGCCGCTTCGAGCCGCCCGGGCTTGTCCTTGACCGCGCCGGTGAACGATCCCCGGATATGTCCGAAAAGCTCGCTCTCCAGGAGCTGCTCCGAGAGCGTCGTGCAGTTCACCACCACGAACGGACGCTCGCGCCGCAAACTCCATGCATGTATCTGGCGCGCCAGCACGTTCTTGCCCGTCCCGCTCTCGCCGCTCAGCAGAATCGTCGCATCGCTTTCCGCCGCCTGCCGCGCCGTTTCGAGCATCCGCGACATCACCGCGCTTTGCGAGTCGAGCAGCGGCGCGTCATCGATCGCGTCGCGCAACTCGAGGTTCTCCGCCTGCAGCCCCTGCAGCTCGAGCGCGCGCTGCACGATATGCTCGATCTGATCGAGCGTGAACGGCTTGGTCACGTAGTCGTACGCGCCCGCCTTCATCGCCGCGACCGCATTCTCGACCGTCGCATATGCCGTCATCAGGATCACCAGGCTCTGCGGACGCCGTTTCTTGATCGCGTGCAGCAACTCGAGCCCGGTCATCTCCGCCATCCGATAGTCCGTCAGCACCAGGTCGAACGAACCCTCTCCGAGCAGCTCGAGCGCCTCGGTCCCGCTCGCCGCCGCCTTCACCGCATGGCCCAGCGATTCGAAGAAGGCCGCGAGGTTGCGCCGGATATTCTTCTCGTCATCGACGATCAGCAGTCTCGCCATCAGAGTTCCATCGGCGCCGGCAGCTCCACCACGAACCGGCTGCCTCGTTGCGCTCCTCCGTCGACAAAGATTCGTCCGCCGTGGGCCTCGACGATATCCTTGGCGATCGCGAGTCCCAGTCCAGCCGATCCTTTTTCGGCGCCATTACCATACTGCGCGAATCGGTCGAAAATTGAATCACGCAGGTCCGGCGCGATTCCCGGCCCCGAGTCCGCTACTTCGAGCCGCACAAAATCCCCCGCCCGATTCGCCGCAACCTCGATTTGACCGCCCGCCGGCGTGAAGCGCAGCGCGTTGCCGATCAGATTCGACAATACCCACGAAAGTTTGACCGGGTCGCCGGTCAGCGGCGGTATCGGATCGATCCGCTTGCCCAGCGATACTTCCTTCTCCGCCGCCTGAATCATGAACCGGTCCGTGACTTCGTTGGCGATCCGCCCCAGGTCGATCCGCTCGCGCTGCACCGCGATCGAAGCCAGCTCCCCGCGCGCGAGATTGAGCAGGTTGTCCGTGAGCTGCTTCATCCGCGCGCATTCCTCCACGATCGCGCTCACCAGCTCGCGCTGACGCGCGCCCAGCGTGCCGCCGTCGCGCCGCATCAGCTCGGCCGAAAGCGCAAGCGACGTGAGCGGCGTCCGCAGCTCGTGCGAGAGCGTCGCCACCAGGTTGGTCCGCGCGCGATCCTGATCGCGCAGGTACGTCACGTCCTGCAAAATCAGCAGAATACCCAGCGATCCACCCTCGGTATGCCTGAGCGGCATCGGCTTCAACAGATAGGAATGGTCGCGCCCGCGAACGTGCAACTGCACTTCCACCCGATGCGCGTCCGGCCCCGACTTGCTGAGCGTCCGCAGCGCATCGCGAATCCGCATGTAGTGCGGATGGTTGCTGCTCAAGTCGTCGAACGGGCTGCCCAGCGCCTCGCTCGGCTCGACGCCCATGATCGTCGCTGCGACCTCGTTGATATGCGTCACGATTCCTTCCGGATCGATCAGCACCACGCCATCGAGCAGGCTCTCGATAATCGCTTCGGTCTTGCTCTTCTCATAGAGCAGCCGCTCGTAGTTGAGTTTCTCGTACTGCTCGAGTTGCTCCGCCATCCGATTGAATTCGCGGGCCACCACGTCGAGCTCGCTGAGCGGCTGCGGTCCCAGCCGCAGATGCGTCTTGCGCTGGCTGATTCCGCGCAGCCGATCCGCCAGCTCGATCAGCGGCTTCGACAGCGCCCATCCAAGCGCCCACGAGAGCGTCGCGCCCGCCACCAGCAGCGCCGCCAGCGCGAGTCCCAGTTCGTAGGTCAGCCGCTTTCCGAGCCGCATCCACCGGCTGTCGGCGCGGAACATTGCCGCGCGATTCATCTCGATCAGATCGTCGAGCCGGCCGTGCAATTCCTTGTACTCTTCATCGTGGCGGGCGGTCGGCGGCCCTACTGCGATCTCCGCGAAGAGCCGCTGCGCCCGTGCACCTAGATCTTCCGCCAGCGCCGGTTCGCCGACCTCGGTCCAGTCCGAATCCTCGACCTCGAGCCAGTGGAGAAATTCCTTTCTGCTCGAAGCAAGCTGCTCGCGTCCGCGACCGTGCAGCTCCGCGACTTGCAGCGCCATCAGCGCCGCGTGCATGTGCTGCGCGGCCTCGATACTGACGTAATTGCGGTAGAGGGTTTCGCGAATCGCCCCGCCAAGGCGGTAGATGCTCGGTAATGCGTACGCGCCCAGGATCGTTACCAGCGCGAGCAGTATCAGCGACCCGTTGCGAATCCGGTTGCGCAGCGACGGCGTTGGTTTCATTGATGTTCCGCCCCATCGCCAATTATTTCGATATCGAAATCGCCGCCCTCGGCGACGAAGCGCATCGGCACATCGCGCCGGAGCAGGCGGCGCCACAGCGGCTGATGCGTCCGGCCGACTATTATCCGCGTGACGCCTTTTTCCCGCGCGAAGTCGAGCATCGCCGCCACCACGTCGGTCGCCTTGAGCCACACCGTCTCGGCGCCGAGGTCGCCCGCCAGGTTGATATTGTCGAGCAGCGCCACGAAATTGCTCGTGCTGATCTTGCGCACTGATTCCGAGGGCAGCTCGATATGCACCGCGTACCAGTCCGCGTTGAGCTGGCCCGCGATCCGCGAGGCCTTGCGCAGCAGCCGCCTGCCGTCGGCCGGATTCGACGACAGCCCCACCATCAGCCGCTCCGAAATCTCCGCCCGCCGTCCCCCCTGGCGCCGTACGGTCTCCTGGTCCTCGCGCTTGCGGTTTAAGTTGCGTGCGATTTCGCGCAGCGCCAGCTCCCGCAGCGACACCAGGTTGCCCGGCGTAAAGAAATTCCGCAGCGCCTGCTCGACCTGCGCGGGCGGATAAATCTTCCCCTCGCGCAGCCGCTCGCGCAGCGTCTCCACGCTCACGTCGATATTCACCAGCTGATCCGCGCGCGCCAGGAATGAGTCCGGAACCGTCTCGCGCACATCGATCCCGGTCACCCGCTTCATCAGTGGATTCAGGCTTTCGACATGCTGGATATTGATCGCGGTCATCACCGTGATCCCAGCCTTCACCAGCTCTTCGACATCCTGGTAGCGCTTCTCATGGCGCGAGCCCGGCGCGTTGGTATGCGCCAGCTCGTCCACGATCGCCACGTCCGGCTTGCGCGCCAGCACCGCGTCGACGTCCATCTCCTCGAGCGTGACGCCGCGATAATCGATCCGCCGCCGCGGCACAATCTCCAGATCGCCGATCTTCTCCGCCGTCTCGGCCCGCCCGTGCGTCTCGATCACCGCGATCACGACGTCGACGCCCTTGGCGCGGATCTGATGGGCCTCGTCCAGCATTCGGTAGGTTTTTCCTACGCCGGCCGCCGCCCCGATAAACATCCGGAGCTGTCCCTTGCGCGCGCCCGGCGCCAGGTCAAGAAAGGATTCAGGATCGGGCCTTTCGTCAGTCTTCATTCTGAAAGCACGCATCGCCGGCCCTTCTTAAGAGCCGGCGCGCGCCCGCGGGATTGGCGCGGTTGGCGGCCTGATGCCCGAGGAGCCCGGGCTAATCCCGCTTCAATACTAGCGCGCGACCGACGCCTGTCGATCGAGCGCGAGATTCAGTTCGAGCACGTTGACCCCCGGCTCGCCCACCAGGCCAATCCATCGCGCGCGCGTATTTTCCGCGATCAGCCGGCGCACCGCCTCCTCGTCCATCCCGCGCACCTTCGCGACTCGCGCCACCTGGTACTCCGCCGCCGCCGGAGTGATCTCGGAATCGAGGCCGCTCGCCGAGGCGGTAACCAGGTCAACCGGAACCGGCGCTCCCTTTGCAATACCGTCGCTCGCGTGCTCGGCCGCCACCCGCTGGCGCACCGCGTCGATCAGCGACTTGTTGGTCGGCGCCAGATTGCTGCCGCCCGAATTAGCGGCGTCGTAGCCGTTGCCGGCCGCCGACGGCCGCGGATGGAAATACTTCGGCTGCGAGAAATTCTGGCCGATAAGCGTCGATCCGGCGAGCTTGCCATTCTCCGCCAGCAGGCTGCCATTGGCCTGCGCCGGAAAGATAACTTCCGCTATCCCGCATACCAGCAGCGGATAGCCGATGCCGGTCACTATCGCCAGTACGATTGTCATCGCGACCGCTTGTCCAAGGATGCGCACGCCATTGACTCCTTACGCCAGATGCAGCGCCGAAATTACGAGGTCGATCGCCTTTATCCCGATGAACGGGATAATCACGCCGCCGGCTCCGTAGATTAAAAGGTTGCGGGTCAGAATCGCCGCCGCGCCCAGCGGCCGATACTGCACGCCGCGCAGCGCCAGCGGAATCAGCGCGATAATTATCAGCGCGTTGAAAATTACCGCCGACAGAATCGCGCTCTGCGGCGTCGCCAGATGCATTACGTTGAGCCTCTGCAGCGCCGGATATTCCACCACGAACATCGCCGGAATAATTGCGAAATACTTCGCCACGTCGTTCGCGATCGAAAAGGTCGTGAGCGCGCCGCGCGTGATCAGAAGCTGCTTGCCGATCTCGACCACCTCCATGATCTTGGTCGGATTCGAGTCGAGATCGACCATGTTGCCCGCCTCGCGCGCCGCCTGCGTCCCCGCGTTCATCGCGATCCCGACATCGGCCTGCGCCAGCGCCGGAGCGTCGTTGGTGCCGTCGCCAATCATTGCCACCAGCTTGCCCTGCGCCTGCTCGTCGCGGATCACCTTGAGCTTGGTCTCGGGCGTCGCCTGCGCGACGAAATCGCCCACTCCGGATTCCTCGGCGATCGCGGCCGCCGTCAGCGGATTGTCGCCCGTGATCATCACCGTCCGCATCCCCATCACGTGTAGCCGCTCGAAACGCTCGCGAATCCCGTCCTTGATCATGTCCTTCAAATAGATCACGCCGAGCAGTCGCGCGCCGTCGGCCACCACCAGCGGAGTTCCTCCGGCTTTGGCCACCCGCTCGACCGCCGCGTTGAGCCCGTCGGGCGTCGCACCGTTGCGCTCGCGCACGAAGTTCACCACCTGCTCGCTCGCGCCCTTGCGGATACAGCGGCCGTCGAAGTCGACGCCGCTCATCCGGGTCTGCGCCGAAAACGGGATGAACTCCGCGTGAATATCGGCCATCTCGCGGCCCCTCAGCCCGAACTGGTTCTTGGCCAGGACCACGATCGAGCGGCCTTCGGGCGTCTCGTCAGCCAGCGAAGCGAGTTGCGCCGCTTCAGCCAGTTCCGCCATCGCAACGCCGTCGACCGCAATGAACTCCGACGCCATCCGATTCCCGAGCGTGATCGTGCCGGTCTTGTCGAGCAGCAGCGTGTCGACGTCGCCCGCCGCTTCGACCGCGCGGCCCGACATCGCCAGCACGTTGTGCTGCACCAGCCGGTCCATCCCCGCGATTCCGATCGCCGACAGCAGTCCGCCAATCGTAGTCGGAATCAGGCACACCAGCAGCGACACCAGCACCGGCACCGAGACTCGCGTGCCGCCGTAAAGCGCATACGGATAGAGCGTCACCACGACCAGCAAAAAGATGATCGTCAACCCCGACAGCAGGATACTGAGCGCGATCTCGTTC
>VFSW01002229.1_pt1 | contig 29366 bp, 17 predicted proteins | sample 5358111 | NCBI WGS metagenome assembly VFSW01 (sample SAMN11554181, study PRJNA540505) | mine drainage metagenome | isolation source: sediment from site ElyBrook_90M | place: USA: Ely Copper Mine, Vershire, VT | collected 2017 | reverse complement strand
ATTTGCGCCCGGCGCAAATGACGAGTCGAAGAATCTGCGGTTGCTCTTGCTTTTGCTCTTTCTCTATGCACAAAAAATTGGCCGCGTGCGCCCCGGTCCCGTTTACTGCCCCGGGAACCAACAATCTCACTCCAAGAGCTTTGTGAAAGAGCATGACTTCAGTCATGCCGTAAACCTCCTCATAAAACCCCCAGTAGAGCGTGGGCAAGGCCGCGCCGCCCGACTTTCCAACACGGATGCCGTCGCCGTCATACAAGTAAGTCGCCCCCGCCGCACAGCTCATCTGCTCCTCCGCGTTCCAGGTGTACGCGTTGCCGCCGCAACTGGTGATGCCCGAGCCATCGGCGAGAACATTCCCCGCCGCGTCATAAGTATAGCCCGCCGCCGTGAACTGGTTCTTGACGTTGATGGTCTGCGCCAGCGGCATGGCATTAACTGCAGTCCCGGAGATAGTGCTGGTCTGGTAAAGATTGCCCCAGGCGTCGATTCCCGGCGTTGTCCCATTCGTTGTAAAACTGATACCCCACGCAGTGCCGGATTTCGCCGTCACCAACCGGTTTAGACCATCGTAGGTGAAAGTTTGTGAGCGCGCGGTGTTCTTGTTGTTGGTGATGCCCTGCACATTGCCATTGTCATCCTTTAGCGGCACTGCAGTGTTCTGCTGTTGGGCCAGAGTCTCCAGTTGGGACGGCGTGATTGGCACTCGGAAGCTATCACATGCTGATCACCAATCCCAAGTGATCTCTTTGACCGCGAAGCCACCCGTCGCGAGGCGATGCCAGAGGAACAGCGACTTTGGCGGCGAGCTAGACACATATTGGCCCTCTTGGTTTAGGTCCACATCAACCCTCAGCGGCATCGTAAGAATGGAAAGATTCTGTCTGACAACGGCCGGATCAGCTTCCTTCCTAAGGGAATCTTCCAAGAACCTATCCAACCTTGTGAGCAATTCAATGCGTTCCTGGAGCTGCCTCTCATTTTGAATATTGTCAAAGTCAACAAGATTAATGTTGGGATCCAGTTTGTTGCTTTGCAGGAATTCCGCCTTCAGCGTATCCCGCTCCTTCTCAGCCGCGTCTCCCGCCGCGGCTGGGCTAGCGGCGAATGCGGGCATGGAGAGCGCAGAACGGGATGGCCAGGAAAGATACCCCCAAAACAGTGCTGCCGCTTCGCGGACCTCGTTCGGCTTGGCGCCTCGCTTTCGCAGGGAATCAGGGATCGCAAACAAAGAATCTGGGAATTGGTCGGCGTCGGGAAAGTTTCCACCGTAGAATCTGCTTGCCAGAGACGATTCCTCTGTTGATGGAGTAGAGTACATCTGCTTGACAAGCTCGGCGGTGTCTTTGACCAGTTCCTCAGCGTCGGCTAGTCTGACGACACCGTGGCACTCTTGCTGTACGTCCTTCACGGCGCCACCGGCCTCCATCAAGACGAGGTGCATCGCGACCACGTTGTTCGTTTGCAGATTAGTTTCTGCGAGAAGGTAGCCGCCGGACCGCAAAATATCGACAAGAATTCCGTTCTCGTAAAGCTCGATCTTGTGCGCCTGTGCATGTTCAAGCGCCTGGTCGGCGATCCGCCGCGTATCAGCATCCGCGATGATCTTCCAAAGAATCGTGAATGAGTTTTCCGGCCTCGCGTTACGGCGAGCGGCGGTGATCGCCTGCTCTGGAGTCAAATGCAGGCCCTCTTCGGCCATTGCCAATGAGCTCCCTCCACTCATGAACAGCATGATCAAGCATGCCAAGCAAATAGTTGCGACACTAGCATCCACTTTTCTCATTTCATTATTCTCCTGAATCAATTGCAGCCCATAAAGACCCGAGCGGCAGGGACATTTACACTCGTGCTGCCCATCAGGAAAGGAATCAGTCCCGTCATGTGCTGCGGAGTGCCGTTGGGGTACACAACCGCAATAATGTTTCCACGTTTCGGATCGGCATAAAGTTTTACAACAAAAGTACTCTGTCCAGGGATTGTCGGCGATTGTTTTGACGTGCCGTGTGCCGACGCAGCATCGGTCCAAGTCTTAGTGTCAACTTTGGAAGGATCCGCCACCTTTGCAAAATTTCCGTCGTTTGGAGTTATATTTTTTGTTTCGTCTTGCCCTGGATTGAGCTTGGACAACGGCGGGTGGCCCAGATCTGACTTCGCAAAGATGAATGGGTGCCCCAGGTCTCCAGAGAGACCTGGGAAGTAAAATGATGGCATGCCAAAAGGTCTCGTTCGTTATCAGCAATGTGGCTGCTTTCACTTCATCACATTGTAAGCGTGTGGTCTTCCCCTGTTGACCATCTTTCGGCGGGGTGGCCCATATCTGACCACCCAAAATACTCCAAGGTTACCCATCTCTCGCATTTGAGACATGGGATTCAAAAATCTTAACCTCCGCCTCCCCAAAAATCGAGTGCCACTTCTCGATTTTGAGAAGTGGCACTCGCGCCTGCACATTTGCGCCATTCGTCAGCATTTTATGTGCAGAACGTCTTATCGATGAATTGCAGATAATTACCCCAACATGAGCCACAATAGAAGTTGAAAAGGAATCCTCCATGCCCAGCACAACGCAACTGACATCTGACAACTGAGAACTGACCCCTGACCCCTGACATCTGAAATCTGACACCTGTTTTTCAAGATGGCTAACTAAATAGTCAACATCAGCGCCATCAACATCAAGTCAACTCCCCGGCACTCAGCCACTTACCCCCTCCAACCCCTCAAAATTCGAAATGATTTTTTCAAAAAAACCGCTGTGAGACTGTGACACCCCGTCTAACCATCTCAAAACAAACCACATATAAATAGACGATTTCTCAAAACCATCTGAATTCCAGCCACTGTGAAACTGTGAGACTGTTATAGACGCGCTTAGATGCGGACAATCATGACTTCCGTGGACTTCATCAGTGCTGCGGCTGTCTGGCCTCTGCGCAACTGCATTTCGCGCGCTGCGTCGGCGGTGATGATGGATGTGATCTGTTGATCGCCGATGGAGAGCACAACTTTGGCGAGCAACCCGCTGATTTTTACTTCCACAATTTTCCCCACTAACTGGTTGCGGCCGCTGACGGTGCGAAAGCGCTCGCGGGACTGGATCCTCGGCTTGCCAGGTGTGGATTTCATCAGCGGTGTCAGTGAGCGTTGCGGGATGCGGTGATGACCGCCTGGTGTCTTTGTGCTGGCGAGCTTGCCGGAAAGAATCCACTGCTTGATGGTGGCGTAGCTGACGCCAATCTCAGCTGCCGCTTCACGTGGTGTCAAAAGAACTTCTGCCTGGGCCATGTTTTCACCTTACATGCAGGCCACTACAGTAGGGCCCAACACGTTGCGATGATGCAAGGTTACACCCGGAACTCACTTCATCTGAAGTACATTGACGAATGATTGAAATATCGTATGGATTCGTTAATATTATTCGACTAAAATCGTTTAATATGTTTAGACTTGGCTATTTTCCCCCGGAGGCAATGTTCACAAGATGAAGTTGATTATTGCGGCGGTTCTTTTTGTGTCATCAACAATTGCGAGCGGGCAGAATGGGTATTTTGCAAACTGGTTCACGCGGGTGGACAAGACGCAGAGCGAACAGCCGCGCTGGATGACGCCGATTGCGACAACTACGCCGCGCCTTGAAGAAGAGCTGCGCTACGATCAGGATTGGTTGCAACATTCCGACGGATATATGTGGAATGAATATGATGGAGCGAAGGGTTTGGAACTGATTCCGTGGTACAAGACAGAGCTGATAATCCAGGCTCCGCCTTATTTCAATTACAGCGGCGATCCAAGCCAAAAGAATGGCTCGGGCGATCTAGCATTCCTCGTCAAGTACCGGCTTCTGTCGAGAAACGAAAAGAGCGGGAATTATATTTTGACTGCGTTTCTGGGTTGGAGCATTCCGACTGGAACATATTCTAATGGCCAGGTGACGGGTGCGAACTCTGCGACGATTACGCCGACGATTGCCTATGGCAAAGGTTTCGGTAACTTTGACGCGCAGGGAACTTTCGGGGTGCAGATTCCGACGAACAATGAAGTTGCGAACGGAAGAAATTATCTTTGGAATAACACGCTGCAATATCGCGTGATGAAGAAGTTGTGGCCGGAGATTGAGTTCAACACGACACACTTTCAGGATGGAGAACACGCAGGGAAGACGCTGAACTATATCACGCCGGGATTTGTGGCGGGACGATTCAAGCTGACGAAAAGAGTAGGAATGTCGATAGGCGGTGGATTTCAGATAGCGACGAGTCAGTTCTACAAGAATAATCATAATGGGATATTTACGGTCAGGTTTCCGTTCTAAGAGCAGGGGTTCCATGTTGCTGGCTCTTAGACTAGATACCTCGAGAATGACCGGATGTCCCAGGTTACGCAACGCGAACTTGGGACGTCATTATATTCAACGCGCTCTAATCACCATTGCAATCAGTAAATCAATTTCAGTGAGAGCTGAATCTGTCGCGATGTGCCGGCTGTTTTGCTGATCACACCAAATCCAGAGCCTTTGATCGTATTCGCCGGCAAGCCAAAATTCACCGTATTGAAGATGTTGAAGAACTCGCCGCGAAATTGCAGATCCGCGCGCTCGGCTCCATTCGCCTTGCGCATCACCGGCGTCGTCTTGATCAGCGAAAAATCAAAATCATAATACGCAGGCCCGCGAAACGTGTTGCGACCTAGTGTGCCAAATCGTCCTGCGTTCGGCCCTGTGCCGCCAGTAACCCCAACCGGTATGGAAAAGTACTGCGCGTTGTTCTGTCCCTGCCCAAAATAATCTTCGCGTCTGCGCGTTGAACTGTGCGCAGTCGAAAGCTCGGGCTTCCCAATTTGATCAGGGCGGTCTGCGCCAATTGTGCCTGCTCCAGTTTGCTGCAATCCGGAATAAATGGTGAATGGAGCGCCGCTTGTGATGGTCGAAATGCTCAAAAGCTGCCATCCCGCGCTGAAGATACGCACTGCAGGTTTCTGCTCGCCAATCTTTTCAAAGTAAAGATTCTGCGCTGCACTCATTGAAAATGCATGAGTCACATCAAAATTCGAGGGGCCCTTTTCGGGACGCGTATCAAAAGGATTTTGCGGGCTGAAGACGACCACTGCTCCCGTTGAACCCGTGCCACCAAAAATTCCGCCTGCATCATCAATAGACTTTCCCCATGTGTACCCAGCCTGCAGAAACGGCCCATTGTGTCCCAACTGCCCGTTCAGCGAGCTTTGCATTGCGTGATAAGACGAGTGCGCATTCCCGTGTACCACCTGCTCAAATCCAAATCCGCCAGTCACCGCGCCGGTAGAGTCGAACTCAGTGTACGGCGCAAATCCAGGATATGCCCCTGGGTACGCATTGGGATAAATCAGTCTCGGAAGTCGCGATGCGGACGTGCCAACATAAACCACATTTGCTGTCATCTTTCCAAACTGCCGCTCCACACTCACTGTCCACGTATTCAGGTAAGCATATCCAAAGCGTCTGTTCACCGCGCTCAAACTCAACAGCGAAATCTGGTCGCTCGGCGCCAGCAGGGCCAAATCCTTCTGGTAGCGCTCCACATCCATCACCGTGTTTGCAGGCACCTTCTTGGTATTGCCATCGGCCAGCACCTCAACACCTGCGGGCGTATAAACCGGCGGCAGTTGTGCTGGCGTAATCTTGAATCCGTACTGAACTTCGCCATTTTTCGCGGCCACAATGCGCGGCAATATCACATACGGCGTCCCGCCCGTCAAAAAATTATCCTGCCAGATATTCGGAGGTATCACCGTGACTGCGCCGCCTGCACGCACGCGAAATTCCTTAGGCGCATTCCAACTCAACTGCACTCGAGGACCCCAACCCTGCCAGCCCATGTTGTACCCCGGCTGAGGATTGATCACGTACTGCTGATTCACGCCCGCCGGCGGATTCACATCCAAAAATCCTGCCGTCCTGTGCGCACGCTCTGTGATCGGTGTGTACACCTCGTACCGCAAACCATAATCAAGCAGCCAACGCGTGTTGATTTTCCACGTGTCCTGAACATATCCGTTCACATCATTGCGGCTGACTGCAGCCGGCCCGATGTGCGTGCCATTCGACATATACGGCGGCGCAACAGCCACTGTGTACTGGTATGGATAACCCAGCAGTAAACTGCTCATCGTGTCGGGCAGCGGGTCACCGGCTTGAATATCATGATTTCCGCTCGCAGATGAAATTGCAATCGGCGAATAAACGGTGCCACCGCCAAAGTCATACTCGCCATTCGGGCTTGTACCGAAGTAGGTCGTGTCGCGATTAAGTCGCGCCTCGACGCCCCACTTCAAAAGATGCCGATCACTCGTCCACACAAAGTTTAACTGCCCCTGAAAGAGATTGCCAAAAGCCGTCATCACCGACCCGCCAGCGGCGTTGAAGGGTTCAAGCGAGCCATCATTGAATTTCATCGCCGCGTCAGTGTGATTCGCAGTCGGAAACGATGGCGTTGTCCGCGTGATACTCAAGGATGCCGACCACAATAATCGTTTCGTCTGAGTTTGCGTGTAGGTGAAGACCACGTTGCGCTGACGGTCCACATACTGCACACCAAAGCTCGGGTCAAGCAGCGTCTGATCCGGATTCGTCGTCGGCCCGGTCAGATTGTTGTAGTTGTAACGGCTGAAAAACTCGCCCTTCTCTCCAATCTTCTGGTCCACGCGAATTGAAAACTGGTCCGCATCCGTCGCAACCTTCGACGGTGCTGCATAAGTGCGCGCTCCAAAAGCCCCCGTCGGATTATTCGGTGATGGATAACGCGCCAGCACGCCCGCAATCAACGGATTCACCGGAATCGTCAGCGTATCCGTCGTGCCATCGGGATAGCGCACCGTGTCTATGCCCAAGCGCTCCTCAGAGGTCGGCACCGCAAGCACCTGTGTCGTCCCCAAAACCTGGCGGAATCCCTGGTACTGCCCAAAATAAAATGTTCTGCCTCGCCCGTCATAAACATGCGGCAATATCACCGCGCCGCCATTCGTGAATCCAAACTCATTTCTACGGAAGGGAGGAATCCTTCCCGGCTCGGCTATCGAAGAGTGGTCAAAATAATTCTTCGCGTCAAACGCCGAGTTCCTCACAAACTCAAAAAATGATCCATGTAAGCCGCTCTTTCCCGATCGCGTGACGATGTTCGTGAACCCCGCCGCACCGCGCCCAATCTCTGCCGGCATCCATCCAGTAGTTGTTTGCAACTCCTGAATCGCATCTACGTTGAAATTTGTAAACGTGCTGCCGCCCATTTCCGGATCGCTGATATCCGCGCCATCCATCGCAAAAACCGCCTCCACACCGCGCTGTCCGTTGATGGCAAACTGCTGGGTAAAATTTGTCGCGCCATTCACATCCGTCATCGTGCCCGCCGTCAGTAGAAGCAACGTGCTGAAGTCGCGTCCATTCAGCGGCAATTCACTGACTGCCTGGCTGGCCAGCTTCGCGCTTTTCTTCTTCTCCGGCTTCTGGGCCTCGGCTTTCTTCTCCTGCGTTGCATCAGAATCCGTGCTCTGGCCTGGTATTGACTGTTGCCCTGTGCCCGCACTCGTCTGCTGTGCCGCAACCAGCAACGAGGCAAGCAATCCGACCGTCACAACACTAACCACTACGCGGACCATCCTCATCTTCTCAACGGATTCCTTCATTCCTTTTTCTTTCCGTGCAGCAACGTTATCTTCGCTCCCATTATCACAAAGAAGCCGGGCACCCAAAGTTCATGGCACATTCTTGCTCCACCTGGTGCCCAATTCATTGCGATTTACAAGAAGGGTGGGATTCCACAATGCGACACCCCGAATCTCCGAAAAGGCTGGTTAGAGTGCCCGCCTAATTTTCTTTATTCATTTTTGTTAACAGACTGTAAAATTCAATGAGCCGGGAGGCTTGCGGGACCGCACCAGAGAGAAACCACAATCGGGGGAATGCGCATTGAAGCGAGTAATGAATCGAAGCACGATTCGATTTACTTTGATGATTTTAGTTTTGGCTTTGGGCGCAACCCTGAGCCTGGTGTCTGTCTTTGCGCAGACGGCCTCAACCTCGCTGCGTGGGTTAGTGAAGGACCCGAGCGGCGCTCTTGTACCGGGCGCGACGATTGCCCTTTCTGACAACGCGACGGGACGTGCGCAACAAACGACGACGAACTCCTCGGGCGCGTACATTTTTCCAGTACTTCCTCCTGCACATTACCTGGTGACAGTTACATCAGCAGGCTTTGCGCCGCAGAACCGCACCGTTGAGCTCTTGGTCAATCAGCCGGCAACACTCGATTTCCAATTGAGTCTGAACGTGGATACGGTGACGGTAGACGTGAGTTCCATGGCGGCCTCGCTCAACCTGACTGACGCGACAATTGGAAACGCCGTGGGCAACGCGACCATTCAGGCGCTGCCGATGGAGGGTCGCGATCCGGTTTCGCTCTTGAGTTTGCAGCCCGGCGTTTTGTACATGGGCACCAATACTGTCGATAGCCGGCAGGGCTCTGTTGCAGGTGGGCGCAGCGACCAGGGAAATATCACAGTCGATGGACTCGACGACAACGACCAGATTGGAGGAACTGCCTTCACGGGTGTTCTGCGTTCGACATTAGATTCGACTGAAGAGTTTCGTGTGACCACCTCCAACGGAACAGCCGAGGCGGGTCGCTCATCGGGCGCGCAAGTGAACCTGGTGACAAAATCAGGAACGAATTCTTATCACGGCGCACTATATGAGTACTATCGACCAACCAATACAGTAGCCAATGATTTCTTCAATAAGAACAGTCAACTTTCCGCTGGGCTGCCGAATACTCCGCAGAAATATGTGCAGAATGTTTTCGGCGGAAGTATTGGCGGGCCGGCAAAGAAAGACAAGCTTTTTTATTTTTTCAATTATGAGGGACTGAGGCGCGCCATCGACCAGGTGGTGTTGGCAACCGTGCCATCCACGCAGTTCATGCAGGGGACGCTTCAGTATGTTGATGGCAACAGCAACACGGATGCGATTCCCTCGACAGCTACAAATGGGCAGGATCTCGCGCACCTCGACGCAGCTTGCCAGAGCCCGGGCAACTACTTTAATGGATCGACTGTCTGCCCGTGGGGCCCCGGACCAGATCCAAATATTTTGAGCTATTACGCGGGTGTGCCGACAATGACAGGCAACGCGTCAGGTGACGGCCTCAATTATGGCTCGTACTTCTTTCCTTCACCGCAGCCATCTACGCAGAACACAAGCATCCTGAAGATGGATTACACCATCAACAATGCACACCGGATTTTTGTAAGGGGCAATCTGCAGAAGGACACGCAAGCGGGAGTGGAGAATCTTCCCGGGCAACCACCCTCGAGCTTCACAGATGACAACACCAAGGGAATTGCCTTTGGTCACACGTGGACACCGTCAGCCAATCTTGTGAACGATATCCGTTATGGTTACACGCGTCAGGGTTATCAGACGTCGGGCCTCGGGCAGGGCGATTACGTGGATGTGAAATTCCTGACCCAGCCTACTGCGCAGACGCGGCGCACTGTGCTTCATGTCCCGGTGCAAAACCTCATTGACACGCTGAACTGGACGCATGGCGCACACACATTTTCCGTTGGCGGCAACTGGCGCATGATTACCAACCAGCATGGAACGGACGCGAACAGCTACAACAATGCCAGTACGAACTATGCGTGGATGGCCTCGGCTTCACTTCCTGATCCGGGTTCCATCGGATTGCCCACGGTTGCGAATACTGGATTTGCGAACTCGTACATGCAGGCCTATGCGACGCTGATGGGGACTGTGCCATATATCGCCAATGTTTATAACTACAATGTGACTTCGCCGACGACTGCGGCTGCGCTGCCGGATGGCGCATTTATTCAGCGGAACTTTCGCGCCAACGAGTTTGAATATTTTTTGCAGGATAGCTGGCGCGCGCGTCACAATCTGACTCTGACCTTTGGCTTGCGGCACACAATCTTGCAGACTCCATACGAAACAAATGGCCAACAGGTTTCGCCGACGATTAATACCGACCAGTGGTACAAGCAGCGTGAAGCTGCCGCGCAGCAGGGTCAGATTTACGAGCCGCTGCTGGAGTTTGCGCCATCAGGTAAAGCCAATCATGCTCCGGGCTACTGGCCTAAGCAAAAGCTCAACGTTGCGCCACGCATAGGTGCGGTTTATTCGCCGGATCCGAGGACCTCACTTCGCGCCAGCGCCGGAATGTACTTTGATCATTATGGCGAGGGACTGGTGAACTCGTTTGACCAGGAGGGTTCCTTCGGCTTGAGTACGACGCTGAATAATCCTGCCGAATCGCTCGGGTTTGAGAACTCGCCGCGATTTACCGGTGGAAATGCGTTGCCCGCGATCCCGTTGCCTCCTGGTTCGCCGACGCAAACTTTCCCCTATACACCGCCGGCGCTCTTTGGAATTGATTGGGGAATGGACAATCGGCTGAAGACACCCTATGCAATTTCTTACAACCTTTCATTTCAACGCGAATTGCCGGCCGGATTTGTTTTTGAGATGGCGTACGTGGGAAGGATGGGGCGGCATTTGCTCCAGCAGTTGGACCTCGCACAGCCGGTAGACTTCGTTGATCCGCAGGGTGGTGGCGATTACTTTACTGCCGCGCGCAAGCTCTCGGCGGAAGTGGATGCGGCGCAGTATGGCACCTTCACTTATGTTGATGGCAGTACCGCTTTACAAAAGGTCAACAATAATATTCAATCCATTCCTTACTTTGAAAATGTCTTCAACTACATGGCCAACTTCGACTTTAATGGGGAATCGGCCACCCAGGCAATCTTCAACAACGAGTGGTCCCCTTACCGTTACACCAACGGCGAGACGACCGCGCTTGCCGACATGGAAGTTTACTGCACGAATAATCAGACTGGCCTCAGTTATAACTGCCCGGCACAATCGCGCTTCTGGCAGAGCCAATTTTCTTCGCTCTATGCCTGGGCTACGATTGGCACGAGTTCCTACAACGCATTGCAGTTTACTTTCAGGCATCCGACGGCGCATGGCGTGACCTTGGATTTCAGCTACACATTTTCCAAGTCGCTCGATATGAATTCCGGCACGGAGCGCAACAACGAGTTGAGCGCAAATCTGGATAATCAATTTGCCTACTCGGCGATTCAGAATACGTGGAACCCTAAGTTGAACAAAGGCGTTTCCGATTTCGACACGCACAGTTTGATTACCGTCGATTGGGTTTATCAACTGCCCGTAGGCCGCGGAAGATCTGCCTTGGGCCACGTGAACGCGCTGACAGATGCGATTCTCGGTGGATGGCAGTGGGCCGGGCTGGGACGTTGGACCAGCGGCTTGCCCTTCTCCTTTTTCTCGCCGGCCTACGCGACGGATTGGCAGTTGCAGGGCTATGGCGTGCAGGTTGCTCAGGTCAAATTGCGTAAGCATCTTGTGGGAGGATTGCCGCAAATTCTCGATGATCCAAACGGAGTCAACAACGGCGTCTTCAATGGAACGCCGATTCGTTTGCCTTATCCCGGCGAGGCTGGGCAGAGAAATGCTTATCGCGGCGATGGATACTTCGACATTGATTCCTCGCTGACCAAAAGCTGGAATCTAGGCAACTGGGCCAAGCTGAAGTTTGCTGCCGAGGTTTACAACGTTTCGAACTCTGTGCGCTTTGACACGAGCCCGGTGGGCCTGAACATGGCGCTGACCAATGGAACACTCGGTGTTTACGGAGCCTCGTTGAGCACCTATCGACGGATGCAATTCGGGTTGAGAGTGGATTTCTAAATCGCAAAGTCAAAGAAGGTGCGCGGTGGTTAAAGCAACGACGAATTGCGAGACGCTGCTGCGCAATGCGTCACTGATTGACGGCAGCGGCCGGGAGCGATTCACAGCCGACCTTGCAATTGATTTGGGACGCATTGTTGCGATTGGCGCTCGGCTTCACTTGCACGCTGAGCGTGAGATTGAAGCTGAAGGTTTAACGCTCGCGCCGGGCTTCATCGATGTGCACACGCATGACGACGCGGTGGTCATTGAAGAGCCCGCAATGCTGCCCAAGATTTCGCAGGGCGTTACGACGGTCATTGTCGGCAACTGCGGAATCAGTGCGAGCCCGGTACGCTTGCATGGAACTCTGCCTGAACCGATGAATCTGCTCGGCGCCTATGAAAGTTTCAAATATCCAAAATTTTCTGATTATGTGAGTGCGGTTGAATCAGCAACACCTGCGGTAAACGTGGGTGCGCTGGTGGGGCACACGGCGCTCAGAAATAATTGGCTCGACACGCTGAACCGCGCTGCGACTCCGGATGAGTGTGAGAGTATGCGCGCGGAGTTAGCTGATGCGCTCAACGCGGGTGCACTTGGATTGTCGAGTGGGCTGGCGTATCTGTCTGCCTATGCGGCGACTCGCGAAGAAGTTCTGGCGATTGCCGAGCCTCTGACTGCGGCGGGTGGAATCTACGCGACACACATCCGCACCGAAGCCGATGGAATTCTTGAAGCCATGGAAGAGGCCTTCGAGGTCGGAAGATTGCGAGAAGTTCCCGTGGTGGTTTCGCATTTGAAATGTGCTGGAATTGCGAACTGGGGACGCAGCGAGAGCGTGCTGGAATCGCTCCACGCAGCGCGAAAAAATCAACGCGCTGCATGCGATTGCTACCCCTACGCGGCGAGTTCGACGACGCTCGACGCTCGCCAAGTCGACGAGCGCGTGAAGATTCGCATCACCTGGAGTGAACCGCATCCGCGACTCGCAGGTATGTTGCTCAGCGAGATTGCTGCCAAATGGGGAACAAATCAAATTGAAGCGGCGCGGCGATTGATGCCCGCCGGAGCGATCTATCACTCGATGGACGAGAGTGATGTGCGAAAAATTCTCAAAGACTCAGCGACGATGATTGGTTCCGATGGATTGCCGCGTGATCCGCGCCCGCACCCGCGACTTTGGGGAAGTTTTCCACGCGTTCTAGGGCATTATTGCCGCGATGAAAAACTTTTTTCGCTCGAAGAAGCAGTCCACAAGATGAGCGGATTGCCGGCAGCGCGTTTCGGTTTGGAAGGGCGCGGAGAGATTCAAGAAGGGAACTGGGCCGACCTCGTGCTCTTTGACGCGGAAAAAATTCGCGACGCGGCAACCTTCGACGAGCCAACCCTCACTGCGGAGGGAATCAAAGGCGTGTGGGTCAATGGCACGCTCTCGTACACTTCTAAGGGTGCAGCAACACAGCGCGCAGGAAGATTTCTAAAACGCAGCCTGCCCAGTTGGTTTCAATAATGACGAGCTGGATTCAGTAAGCTTGAGAGTTGAGTGATGGATTCGCATTCGATTTTTTTATTGTCGGCAGCAGTTGTTGCGGTGGTGGGGTTGATCCTGCTGATCGCCGTAGCCAAGCTGAATCCCCTCATCACTCTGCTGGTGACCTCCGTTGCGCTCGGCCTCGTCACCGGCATGCGGCCACAAAATGTAATGCATGCTTTTGAGCAGGGTGTCGGCGCAACACTCGGGCACATTGCGATTGTTGTCGCGCTCGGTACAATGCTCGGCAAGATGATGGCTGAGTCGGGCGGTGCTCAACAGATTGCCGAAACCCTGATTCGTTTTTTCGGCGAGAAGCGCATTCACTGGGCGATGGTTCTGATTGGACTCATCGTTGGCCTGCCCTCATTTTTTGAAGTGGGCTTTGTCCTGCTGATTCCGATTGTCTTCACCGTCGCGCGCAGAACAGGAACATCTTTAATTCTGGTCGCGCTCCCAATGCTCGCCGGGCTTTCTATTGTGCATGGACTGGTTCCTCCGCATCCGGCCGCGATGATGGCGGTTGCGGCTTACCACGCGGATATGGGCCGGACAATTATGTACGCGCTCATTGTCGGTTTGCCTGCTGCAATTCTCGCCGGACCGGTTTACGCAAAGATTCTCGCGCCGCATATGAAGATTGCGCACCGAAATCCGCTGGCGGAGGAACTCAAAGAGCACGATTCAAAACGCAAACTCCCAAGTTTTGGATTGACGCTGCTGACAATTTTGTTGCCTGTCTTGCTGATGTTGATCGGAAGCGCAGCCGACGCTGTGAGTCGGCAGGGAAGCACGCTCAACGAGTGGCTGCACCTGATCGGCAACGACGATCTGGCGCTCCTGGTTGGCGTGCTCTTCAGCTTCCTTACTCTCGGCAGTATGCGTGGATTTTCCCGCGAAACAATTCTGCGCTTCAGCCAGGAATGCCTCGCACCGACTGCGACCATCACACTTCTCGTCGGCGCTGGTGGAGGTTTCGGACGCATTCTCGCTGAGTGCGGAGTCGCTGACGCAGTAATCGCCGTCGCCATGCAAACCCACCTGCCGATCTTGCTTTTGGCGTGGATGCTCGCGGCAATGATGCGCCTCGCAACCGGCTCGTCTACTGTTGCAATGACCACAGCGGCGGGAATTGTTGCCCCGCTGGTCCTGAACGGCGCATCAGGCGTGCACCCCGAGTTGCTCGTCATTGCAACCGGCGCAGGCGCGCTGATCTTCTCTCACTTAAACGACGGCGGATTCTGGCTCGTCAAGGAATACCTGGGCCTCACCGTAGCCGAGACGCTCAAAAGCTGGTCAGTCGCTGAAACAATCCTTTCTGTCGTAGGATTACTCGGCGCATTGGGCTTGTCGGTCATTATTTAGTAAGGCAGCCGCATTTTTTTTAAAATCAATCGGCAACCGCAAGTGAATCATGTGAATGGAGAGCGATGAATAGACTGCGCAAAGAGTACCAGATCTTTCGTAGCTGCTCGCACTCCATGCGGGTTCTGCTCGTAGCCAACATGATTTACGGCTTTGTGCTGCCGGTGATTGATATTTTTGTCGCAGCCTACGTGATGCGCAACACCCATGATGTGGCGCGCGTCGTCAGCTACCCGTTGGCCATGTACCTTGCGACGCCGATTGCTTTTTATTTGAATGGAAAATTACTCCGCCACCTCGGCGTCAAGCATCTCTATGCGATTGGAATTCTGCTCTCCGGCGTGGCCATCATCATGACCATGGGGCTCAATGAGCTCAGCACCGCCGGCATCATGCAGACGGGTTTTGTACTCGGCCTGGCAACAGGTTTGTTCTGGGCAAACCGTCAGTTCCTGGTCCTCGGCACTACGACGGACGAAAATCGCAACTACTACTACGGCGTGGAACTCTTTGTCGGCACACTCGCATCGGTCGTGGTTCCGGCAATCGTCGGTTGGTTCATCAGTGGAACAATGCACTTCGGCTGGATGGGCGGTGTGCCGAATCGCGCCTATCGCGTCGTTGCAATTTTCGTGCTCGCCCTCTCGGCGCTCTCGGCAAGCATCGTCGAACGCGGCGTGTTTCCCACTCCGCGCGTCGAACGCTTTGTCTTCTTCAAGTTCAATCCACTCTGGTGGCGGATGATTCTGCTCGCATTTTTAAAAGGCCTCGCGCAAGGCTACATTCTCGCCATGCCGGCGATGCTCGTCCTTCAGTTGGTGGGCTTTGAGGGCACGCTGGGGCTCATTGAATCGCTTGGCGGAATCCTCACTTCGGCCTTGCTCTACGTCGTCGGTCGCACCACCGCGCCGCAACATCGCGGGCGTGTTTTTGCCGTGGGTCTTGTGCTCTTCCTCGTCGGCTCGCTGATGAACTCACTGCTGTTTGATGTGATTGGCGTGCTCGTCTTTCAATTGTGTTTGGTGCTCGCCAAGCCGCTCCTCGATCTCGCTTACTGGCCCATCGAATTGCGTGCGATTGATATTTCCAGCCAACTCGATTGCCGCACTCGTTATGCTTACCTCTTGCATCACGAAATGGGTTTGTTGACCGGACGATTACTGGGTTGCGGGCTGATGATTGTAATTGCACTCGAATGGTCCGGAATTGCCGCACTGCGGTACGCGATGCCCTTTGTAGCCCTGATTCAGTTGCTTTCCATTCCTGTATCGAGCTGGTTGGCGCGGGGCGAGAAATTGGCCCTCAGCGAAGGCTAAAGAAAAAATAAGGAATGGAGTATGTACTTTATTTTGTACAACTTCCACCGATGTCGAACCAAATTCCAAAGGAAACTATTGACAACGCAATATTTAAAGTGATAACAATACGCCGTTGCACAATCGATTGCGCAAGTGCATGCGAAACCGTTTGCGCGGCTCGTGGAAAAAAGCGTTGTGCTGTTCACAAAAGAACAGCCATTGAACTTGACCAGAATTAACGTAACTGTACTTGAAAACTCAGGAGACCACTATGCAACTAACAGATTTCAAAGATATGCCCGGAAGCGGACGGCGGAGTTGGGGCTCATTGGCCCTGATTGGCTGTTTGTTTGTCGTCGTACTGGCGCTCATCGCCCTTCCGGCGAATGCGCAATATGGTGCTTCGATCCAGGGTACCGTAGCTGATTCACAGGGATCGATGATCCCCGGAGCGCACATCACGCTCGTTGAAAAGGACACCAACCGCAAGGCCGAAGCAACTGCAGACGGCGCGGGCAACTTCTTCTTTGGTGGTTTGGCGCCAAGCCTTTATACGGTGACCATCTCACATGACGGCTTCAAAACAAAAGTCATCGACAACTACAAAATCATCGCGGATCAGGCCAACGGCATCAACGTGAAGCTTGAAGTCGGCGGCGCAACCACAACCGTGACCGTCAACGCATCCGATCAAGCTTTGATTGATACGGAAACAGGTTCAATTGGCGGTACGATTTCTCAGGCAGAAATTGCCAAGCTCCCCTCATTCGGTCGCGACGTCTTCCAACTGATTCAGTTGGCGCCGGGTATGTTCGGTGATGGCGCACAGCAAGGCGGCGGTGGTACGTATAGCTTGCCAGGCAGCAACTCTTCAGGCTCAAGCAACACAGCAGGTATCTTCCAGACAGAAAACCAGCCGCAGACATCAGCAGCCGGCGGACGCACGAATACCAATGCCATATCTCTCGATGGCGTTGCTATTACCAGCGTGACCTGGGGTGGCGCAGCTGTTATCACTCCGAACGAAGATACGATCAAGGAGTTCAAGGTAGTTGCCAATCCGTATGATGCAGAAGAAGGACGCACCAGCGGCGCGCAGATCAAGATCACCTCGCAGAATGGCACCAATTCCTACCATGGAACACTCTTCTTCAAGCGTGACAGTCCGGGAATGAATGCTTATCAGCGTTGGGATCCGAACAACAACCCGCAGAGAGATCAACAGCAGTTCAATCAGTATGGTGGAACAGTTGGTTTTCCCATCCTGCACAACAGACTCTTCGGATTCTTCGGTTATGAGACGATGCGCAACAGCGCCGTGAATCACCCGGGCGGTTGGTATGAAACCTCGACTATCGATAGTGGTGGTATCGCTGGCAGTATTGCCAACCAGTTGTTGACGGTCAAGGGTGCCGCGCCATCTTTTACAACGTCACTGAATGGTGCCGGCGACAACCACGCCTGCGCCAACGTGAACTTGATTCAGGGCTTGAACTGTAACTGGATTCAGGGTCAGGGACTCGATGTGGGCAGCCCGCTGAGAGGCTTTGCACTTGGAGCGCAGGATCCTTCGTTCTTTGGAATTGAAACTGGACCTTCTGGCCAATCTTTCTATGCTCAAGGTTTGGGCGGCGATGGATCAACAATTGTAAACCCCTACAATGCTGCTCAGAGGATTGCCAATCCGGCCAATCTGGACGGTACAGCTGACTTGATGTACATTGTGGGAAACAGCCCAGCTACAAATACCAACATTCAATATAATGGTCGCGTTGACTATCAGATGACGAGCAAGGATCTGATCGCAGCGAGTATATATTACGTGCCTGTTACAAGCACAAGCTTGAATGGTGCCAGCCGCGCGTACAACCTTTTCCATCACAATGCTCTGAACTATTCGGTGGGAGCTCTGTGGGATCACACCTTCAACAGCCACTTGATCAACCAGGCACGTGCCGATATGGCTGGTTGGAAGTGGAATGAACTCAAGGACAACCCTCAATCGCCACTCGGTTTGCCTGATGCGGCGATCAACAACTATCAGATCGGCTCGACGGAAGGCACTACGGGTCCGGCGAACTTTGGACCTTCACTGGGCAGCGAATTTGACCAGTGGACGCTGAACTTCAAGGATGTTGCTACTTGGGCGCACAAAACCCATAACATCAAGTTCGGCGGCAACGTCACCCGTCTGGCTTACCTCGACCTGCCTGACTGGCAGGCGCAGCCCAGCTATGACTTCAACAACATCTGGGATTTCCTCAACGATGGACCAAACACTGAGAGCGTAACCTCGGATCCGCGTACCGGCGTTCCCACGGCCTTCCGCAAGGATGACCGCCAGATGGTTTACGGATTCTTTGCTCAGGATGATTGGAAGGCTCGTCCAAACCTGACCTTGAACCTCGGTCTGCGCTGGGAGTATATGCCCGGCATGACGGAGAAGAAGGGCAACCAGCCTGATTATCGTTTGGGCACAGGTGCTGCCCTCCTCACTGGTTCCTACATTCAACTCGGTGGCCAACAGTTTCAGGTCTCCAAGCTGAACTTTGGACCGCAGATTGGTTTTGCCTGGTCACCGCTGAAGAACCAGGGGAAACTCGTGCTTCATGGTGGGTTTGGTATTGGATATGATGGCTTGGAGCAGGCGATCACGACCAACAATCGCTTCAACCCACCCTTTGCCTACAATGCGCCAAACCTCTTTAGAGAAGACGTTGTCGGTCCCAATAATCCACACCTCTTGTATGCCGTGGGAAGCGGCATTTACACACCGTTCAGTTTCCCTGCTAATACCAGCGTCGTCACAACCTTCAACTCGGCTTTGCTGCCCGTTAATGGCGCTAATAGCGTAACAGGATTCCCGTCCAGTATGCCGACTGCTTATGTCATGCGTTACTCATTAAATGGCCAGTACGATCTCGGCCATCAGTGGGTTGCTACACTTGGCTACCAGGGCTCTACAGGACGTCACCTGCCGATTCAGTACAACCTGCTGAGCAAGCTTGCCACTCAACTCATTAGCGGTGCGATTCCGGTCAATCCCCTAATCAACGGCATCGACTGGTACGAGGATTCTGGCAACTCAAGCTTCAATGCTCTGCTAGCCGAAATGCGCCATCAGTTGACACATGGCTTTGAATTGGATGTCCAGTATCGTTGGTCGAAGTCAATTGATGATGGATCAAGCCCATACGCCGCTTCGGACTACCAATTCCTGCCCGGCTTTAGCAAGGGACCTTCCGATTTCGATTCTCGGAATATGTTCAAAATCTACGGATTGTGGGCGCCTACCATCTTCCACAATGCAAACAGCCTCGGTGAGAAAATGTTGGGCAACTGGACTCTGAGCGGCATTTTGAACTTCCACTCGGGCTTCCCGTTTGAAGCAGCTTACCAGAACGGTATCGCTTGTAATGCAGTCTTCCAGGGTAGCGGCGGTAATGGCGGTAATTGCAATCTGCGCCCGGCTCATTATGGCGGTGGTGCGGGTACAAGCCAAAGCACAGACGTTTTCAAACCACAGAATGGAGGAAACTTCCCCAAAGGGCCAGGTGCATACTTCACAGCTCCAATAGTTCCTTCTGGCAGTCCTCTATGGAACTCCAATGCAGGCCCACAAGGTCCCTTCGCTGGTATTCCACAAGCACCGGGAATTGGCAAAAATTCCTTCTATGGTCCGCATTACTTTGATGTGGACATGACAGTCACCAAGGCTTTCGTGCTTCCAAGCATGAAGGTTCTGGGCGACAGCGCACGCTTCGAGATTCGCGCGAATGCGTACAACCTCTTCAACAAGCTGAACTTCAATAATGGCGGACTGGACCAGAACATCTATGATGCCAACTTTGGAAAGCTCGTTAATTCCAACGGTGTTATGGGTTCACGTACGCTCGAAATGGAAGCTCACTTCAAGTTCTAATCGGAAGTGTTAAAAACAACATCCCCGGGGCTCCTCAAAAGAGCTCCGGGTGTCCCCTGATTGATCTGCGTTCCCTCGCCGTCAGTGAAGCGCCACCGCATGGGGTGCTTCTCTGGCGGATTTTCTTGTTACATTGAAATGAGTTGAGTTGCACGTGGTAGGGAAGGTTGTATGACGGTTCTGAAGTATTCAACGCGCTGCTTCGCGACATCGTTACTTGCAGTTGCAATTCTCATTGCGGGTGTTGCGTTGGCTCAGACGCCGCCGAAGAAGACGCAAACACCTGCAACGTCACCTAAGCCCGCTCAATTGTCTGACGCGGCATTTAATGCGCTCAAGACCCGTGCCGATGCCGCACGTGACGCCGAGAAGCTCGACGAGGCGGCAAAGCTCTATCGCAAGGCGCTCGCCATGCGCCCAACATGGGCCGAGGGCTGGTGGTCCCTCGGAACCATCGATTACGACAGCGCGCGCTATGCCGAGAGCATGGAGGATTTCCGTCGCCTGTTGAAGCTTACACCCAACGATGGCACAACCCATCTGATGCTCGGCCTCAGCGAGTACGAGATGGGCAGCTATGCCGAAGCATCAAAGAATCTCGCTGCGGCCTGGAAGCTCGGCATTCAGGATGCCAAAGAGATGGAGCCCGTGCTCCTCTATCACCAGGTCTTGCTCCAACTGCAAGCGAAACAATTCGAGGGCGCGCTCGACACCCTCGCGCATATGCTCCGAATGGGTATGCACAATGACGAAATCCTCGAAGCCACAGGGATGGCCATGCTGCGCCGGCCGCTCGATCAATTGCCGCCCAAGGCGAGCCACGATTATGATGTTGTTCGGCGCATCGGATTTGCGGAGTCCCTGAAATTTTCCGATACTCACCAGCGCGCACAGGAGTCGTATCTGCAAGTTCTAAAGGATGAACCGGAATTTCCTCACATCCATTACGCGTACGCCCACTTCCTCATGGAGATCAATCAACCCGACGCTGCCATAATCGAGCTCCAGGAGGAACTGAAGCGGGATCCCAAAAATTACTTCGCCATGTTGAAGATCGCATCGCTTTACTATCACAACGATTCAGCCGCGGGCATCCCCTATGCTGAAGAAGCGGTCAAGCTGGCTCCCAATTTTCCACTGGCCCATTTTCTCCTGGGGTCGCTCTCGCTTGAAGCGGACAACGTGGACCGCGCAATCAAGGAACTTGAGATCGCTCGCAGAATGTTGCCCAAAGAGCCGCAATTCGCCTTCGTCCTTGCCAACGCTTACAGTAAAGCCCATCGCAAAGAGGATTCGTTGCGTGAAAAACAGGCTTTCATTGCGCTCAAGGACGCGGAAAAACAGGACGACTCGCAATCTCAAAATAACGAAAAAAACCTGGGCCTGCATTTGGATGCAGAGCCCGGCTCCAAAGATGGCCACTGATCGAATGAATGAAATGAATCGCAGAGAGTTGTTACGCAAACTGGCGCTGGTCTCGCCCGCGATTGCCATGCCCGGCGCTTTGATCCAGTCAGCATTGGGCCAGGTTGCATCATCGTCGCCCCAGCAGAGCGCAAATGATGTCTCCCAGATCCGGTTTGAGGAGATCGCCGCGAAATCGGGCTTGCATTACGTCACTGCAACCGACAATACCGTGAACAAAAATCAACCCCAAACCATGGTTGCCGGTGTTGCGCTCTTCGACTATGACAACGACGGCTGGCTCGACGTCTATCTTGTCGGCGGCGCTTCCATCCCGTCTCTGGTCAAGGACTCGCCCGCATATTGGAACCGCCTCTTTCATAACAACCATGACGGCACCTTCACCGACGTCACAGAGAAAGCCGGTGTTGCCGGTGCCGGTTATGGAAGTGGCGTAGCCGTCGGTGATTACGACAATGACGGCCACGCTGATCTCTTCCTCGCCAATGTGAACGGAAATCAACTCTTCCATAACAATGGCGACGGCACCTTTACCGACGTCACTGCGAAGGCCGGCCTCTCGGGCGCAAAGCTCGATGGAAAAAAGATGTGGTCGGTCGGTGCCGGGTGGTTTGACTATAACAACGACGGACTGCTCGACCTCTTCGTGGTGAATTACTGCAAGTGGGAGCCCAACAAAGACCCTGTCTGCATTATGAATAAGGGCATTCGCGGATTCTGTAATCCCAATTTATATGAACCATTGCACAACACCCTCTATCGCAACAACGGAGACGGCACTTTTACTGATGTCTCCGACGAAATGGGTATTTCAAAATACATGGGCAAAGGGATGGGAGTGACATTTGCTGACCTCGATGGCTCGGGCTTCTTGAGCGCGTTTGTCACCAATGACACCATGCCCAATTTTCTCTTTCGCAATCTTCATGGCCGCAAGTTTGAAGAGATCGGCGTAATGGCCGGCGTTGCATACTCGAGCGATGGTGTTGCCTTCTCCGGTATGGGTGCGGATTTTACAGACATTAATAATGATGGTCTGCCTGACATCTGGTTCACTGCAGTTGCGCGTGAAGAGTTTCCCCTGGAGATCAACACCGGCGATCTTCAGTTTGAAGACAGAACAATGTCCAGCGGCCTGTCGAAGACAACCAATATGACCGGTTGGGGTAACGGAGTTTTTGATTTTGACAACGATGGCTGGAAGGACCTTTTTGTGGCCCGCGCAAATGTGATGGATAACATCAACGAGGTGGACTCAACGCAGAGATATCCTGAGCCGAACACCATCTATCGCAACCTGGGCAACGGCAAATTTGCTGATATCAGCCGCATGGCCGGACCGGATTTTCAAAAAGAAGCGGCGCATCGCGGCGTTGCCTTCGGTGACCTGGACAACGATGGACGCATCGATATGGTTGTCTCTGTTCTCAATGGGCCCGCTGAACTATTTCATAACATCTCTGAAACAGGCAACCACTGGATTCTTTTGAAGCTCGTAGGAACAAAGAGCAACCGCATGGGCATTGGAGCGCAAATCAAACTCACCGCCGCAGATGGTTCCATGCAATGGAATGAGGTGACCACGGCTGTTGGATATGCCTCATCAAGCGACTCCCGCGTGCATTTTGGTCTCGCAAAAAACAAGACCATCAAAGAAATTGAAATTCGCTGGCCAAGCGGTATCCGTCAGGTTCTGCGCGATCTTGCAACCGACCGAATTCTTCAAATCGAAGAGCCGAAAGCGTAAATCACAGTGATCTCTGCATCACAAATTTTACAAAGTGAAGGAATCAAGTTCGCTTAGTCGCTCGATAGCGCCGCTCCTTGCGCACTCAACGCGTGACCAGGCGCATGACTCGTGGACTTTCTGACCACAAGCCTCGGATAGACGGTGATGACTTCCGGATGCGGCTGAGGAATCTCGCCGCGCAGCAAGCCGAGCAGCGTCGTCGCCGCAACCTGACCCATTGAGCGCAGTGGCTGATGAATCGTTGTGAGCGGGGGATTCGTAGTGGACGCAATCAGTACGTCATCGAATCCAACCACTGAAACATCACGCGGCACGCGCAAACCAGCTTCGCGCAATGCAATAATCGCGCCTATCGCGGAGACGTCGTTGAAGGCGAAAATTGCAGTGAACAGATGCTTTGTCGCTAGGAGTTGGCGCGTCACTTCAGTGCCGGGTTCGGGGCTCGGGTCGGGATTGATCATCTGCACCACTAACTCAGGGTCGATTGCGATCCCGAGCGCCTTGGCCTCCTGTTCGATCGCCTGCCAGCGCGTATGAGTATCCGAACTGAAGGCCTGACCTTTGATGAATGCGAGCTTCGTATGGCCCAGACTCTTGAGATGAGAAAGCGCCATGTGCGCGGCCTGTCCGTGATCGAGTTCGATGTTGATGACGCCGGGACGCCGCAGGTGGCCTGATACTGCGACCTGCGGAATGTGTAGCTCTTCTTCTATGTGCGTATCAACTGCGATGATGCCTTCAACCGAGCGCGAGAGCATCAGACGCGGATAATCGCGCAGCAGATCATCACGATGCCGGTGACTGACCACAAAATAAAAAAAACCGTCCTTGAGCAGTTCGTCTTCAATGCCGCTCAGCACCGCCGTCGAATAACCTTCGCTGATCTCGGGAACAATGACGCCGATTGTGTAAGTTCGTTTCTGACGCAAACTGCGCGCGACCGAGTTGGCCGAGTATCCATGTTGCGCCGCCGCTTCCAGAACGCGTCGCTGCGTCTCCTCGGCGATGCGGTGTTCTGTCGCGCTTCCATTCACTATGCGCGATACGGTGGATTGTGAAAGCTTAAGCAGCGCTGCCAGCTCTTTGAGCGAGATCGGCTTGTGAGGTCGTTTGGTCATTCCTGCCTCAGTCTTAACTTTGAGCGGTGAATCCAGCCAGTTGCATGGCATGTGCGCACTCTGGATTGTTCATAAATGTGTTCCATACAAAACTGGAACGTAAATTTTCAGCCATTAATACAGAAATTCCCTGGTCGATTCCGAGAACATCGGTGTTGTTGTACCAATTTGCTGCAGGGTGAAAGGCGTCTACAAATCCGTAACGTCCCCACGCATTTGCGGCGTAATTCGATTTCAATGATTCAAGTGTCGAGAGGCACTCGTTGGGAAGAAAAACCAGCGAGCCGGCCGGAGCGCATGGTACGACACTCCCATCGATGGGCCCTAGTGCGGGCGGACCGCCCCATGCTTCGTAACCGTTTGCGGAATCTGAAGCCGTGATTCCCCAGTACTGTTCGTTATACCACTGCGGGTACTCCATGATGCAGAATGTTTCGTGGGCCTGCGTCGCATAAATCGAGTTGTTGAAGTAGTTCGCATACGCATCGGCCTTGTTGCGGAAATCAAACCATGCATGCGCCCACTGATGCGTGAAAAGTGGATCGTTGTTGTTGCTGATGTAGCTGTATCCCTTGTAATTGAGAATGGGCCGCTGGATTGCTGCCCAGCACGTCGCAGGAATTGGAAATGTTGGCGAGCCCATCGCCAGCAGATAGAGCGCCATCAGTTCGCAGTAAGTATCGTAGCGATATGAAGTGAAGCCGGGATTCGTATCCGTTGCCGGATACCACGCCATCGCAAAAGTGTTGCCGCCGTTGAGCATCCACGGCCAGTTGATGCGCTCATAAAGTTGAGTTGCAAGCGACGTGATCAGCGCATCGTTGAAGTAGGCGCGTGCCATCAGCACACCGCAGATCAGCCATGCCGTGTCAATGCAGGAGACTTCAACACCCGAGAGTGGCAACCCTGTATTCACATCGTTGAAGTGATAGAAGAACCCATTTTCATTGGGCATGTTATTCAGATGGAAGCTCAGCGTACTCTGAACCCGAGCCACAATCTGCGCATGCGTGACGTTGGGCAGATACCCGCGCTGGTCGGCAATGCAAAGCGCAGTGAGTCCGAACCCCGTCGCTGCAATACTCGATTCAGTGCTCGATGTATCCATCTGTCCGTTGAGATTATTGGCCGCGTGGTCCAGCACTTGCCCTGTTGTGGGACTGGCCTGCTCCCAAAAGTAAAGACAACCCTGCTGCTCAAGAGTATCGAGAAAAGCGAGATCGGCTGCAGAGGGGTTGAATGTACCCACAGGAAGATTAGGTTGTGCCGGAGTGATCGGTGGTTGTGTTCCGCCGCTCGACCCGCCGCAGCCGATTGACGTTGCCAGAAGTCCTCCACTGGCTGCTGCCATCATCTGCATCATTTGACGCCGAGATATAGAACTACACACGCGCGGGTACGAGTTTGTTAGGAATAGCCGGTGATGGAGAATTCTACTTTTCATTACTGCAAAACTCATTTCCAAAAAAATCAGGCTTGCGTATGGAATCCAGCCAACTCCATCGCTTTCACGCACTCCGGATTGCGCATAAAGCTGGACCAGACCAGGCCCGAACGCAGATTCTCGGCCATGACGACAGAGATGCCCTGGTCGATGCCGAGTACATCAGGGTCGTACCAGTTGGCCGCAGGATGAAAGGCATCAACAAATCCATAACGCGTCCATGCCTGCTTGCCATACTTGGAACGCATCGAGCGCAGCACGGAGAGGCATTCATTCGGCAAAAATGCGAGCGACCCCGCAGCTGCATTCGGCACCACTGTGCCATCGATGGGCCCCTGCTTCGGTGGACCGCCCCACGCCGTGTAGCCACCCTCGTAATCCGACGCCGAGATCCCCCAGTAATCATTGCTGTACCACTGCGGATACGACAGGCAGAAGGCCTTGTGCGCCTTGGTCGCTGACACCGAATTGTCAAAATAATTCGCGTAAGCGTCGCGCTTGTTGCGGAAATCGTAGTACGCCTGCGAGTACTGATGCGTGAACAGCGGGTCGTCACCGCTGATGTACTCAAAGCCCGCGTACTTGATTTTCGGTCGCGCAAAATTGTTCCAGAGTGAAGCGGGAACGGGATGCGTCGGCGAGCCGATCGCAAGCAGGTAGATCATCATCAGCTCGCAGTATTTTTTCCAGCGCGAGCTGAGGAAGCCTTTCTCCGGATGCCACCCCATTGAAAAGGTGTCGCCGCCGTTGAGCATCCACTGCCAATCTACGCGCTCGTAAATCTGAGTGGCGAGTGATTTGATTTTGGGGTCGTCAAAGTACGCGCGCGCCGTGAGAACCCCGCAGAGCAGAAGCGCGGTATCGATTGATGAGAGTTCAACTCCTTTGACGCGCTCGCCCGTTTCAATGTCGGAGAAGTGATAGTAAAAGCCGTGGACTTCAGGGAATTTGTTGAGGTGCCAATCCAGCGTCGTGCGCACACGCTCGACGATTTTGTCATGCGGCAGGTAACCATACTTGTCAGCAATGCAGAGCGCTGAGAGACCAAAGCCTGTAGCCGCGATGCTCGCCATGCGGCGCGGATCTCGTGCGCCATTGAGGTCGTGGTGTGCGCGATCAAGCACCTGGCCCGTTACGGGGCTGGCCTGCTCCCAAAAAAACAGCGAACCCTGGCGGATGAGGTCATCAAGAAAAGCCGCATCTTCAGAAGCAAGCGCAGACGCGCCACTGAAAAGTGAGCCGCTGAAAGCTGAAGCTGGAGCCAGTGCGATTACGCCTGCGGCGGCGGCCATCTCAAGAAGACGACGGCGGCTGATCGAATTTTGAAGTGTCGGGTGCATGTTCTGCTCCTGTTGCAAAATATTTCTCTACTTACTTTGTATCTCAAGCACAGCCAGTCCGTTGATCGGGAGTGTAAGTGTGAACTGACCGTTCGAAAGAGTGCGCTCTTCAGGCGCGCGCAGTGCTGACGCTTTGTTGAGCTCGACGATCTGCACTTGTGTCGGTGAAACGGGCGAGCCGAGTGAACGATAAAGCGGCAGTGGATTGCCATGGCTTTCATCGACACGCTGGATAGAAGCGCGCGCATTTTTAGGAACGCCAGCGAAAATAAGGGTCAATGACTGCGATTTTCCCTGCGCCAGTTTGTCCATATCGACAAGGTTCCACGCAGCCACGACCAGAGTTCCATCCTTGCGTCGCGTGACTAGAAGATTCTTTGCAGGGTTCTGAATGCGCTCATCGCCAAGCGTGTGCAGCAGCGAGAAATCGTAGAAGCTCGGCTTCTTGATCTGGTCGGCGGTAATCAGACCGAACCCTCCAGTGAATGGCTCGTGATAAACACCGTTCTCTTCAAAGACATCATCAAATGTCCAGTAGGACATCTGACTGACAAGTCCATCGCAGAGGTCAATATCATGCGCAAGCGCGGGGCCAACGTACCAGTTATCGCGCGCATTTGAATCGCCGTAGGAGGGAACATTCCACTCCGTCCAGAAGAGTGGAAGATTCGGTTCAGCCGACGCAGCAATTTCGCCGTGTACCTTGCCAACTGCGCGGCAAATGCGCTCGGGCATCGGAATCTCTTCATGCGTGCCGAACATATCTTCAACCGTATCGTCGGCATATCCGTGCGTCGAAACAAAATCAATGGGCACGTGCTCAGCGCTGACGTGAGCAATGAATTCCGGAACCCAGTGCGCCGCCGCTGTTGCCGGACCGCCCACGCGCAGCCTCGGATTCACAGCCTTCAGTGCGCGCGCCGTGTGATCGTACAACTCGAAGTAAGTCGACTGCTTCGGCTCGCCCGCCCAGAAGTCAATGTTCGGTTCATTCCAAACTTCGAAGTACCAACTCGCGACTTCTTCAATCCCATAACGGTCAATCAGATGTTGCGCAAATTTGTGAATCAGCAGATCCCACTTGGCGTAGTCCTTCGGCGGTGCAACATTCTGCTTGTACCAGAAGGGATGAATGGCCTCGCGTGCGGCCAGCTTTTTCGGCATGAAGCTGATCTCGACAAACGGACGCACGCCTTGCGCCAGTATGCCGTCGTAAATCTGGTCAACGTAAGAAAAGTTGAAGATAGGCTGGCCCTTTTCGTCCTCGTCATAAACGCCATTCTCATCGTGGAAAATCGCGTGGAAGCGAACATAGCGCATTCCGACTGCGTCATGCACAGCACGCATATCCTGACGGTAGCCTTCTCTCAGCGCCAGGTTCGCGCGGCCGGAGCCAAAAAACTGCTCCCAGAAATGCGGGAAGGGATGCGCAGGCGCGTTCGCGTCGATTGTGAGAGTTTGCGATGTTGATTGTGCGTGAAGCGTCGCAGGGAGTGAGGCAGCGAGCACAGTGGATACGAAAATAAAAAGTAAAGCAAAAATTGCGCGAATCGATTTCATGCTTAGCCCTGTTTTCCGGCTGCTGGCGGGAATCTCCGCAGCTTTGGAGTCGCTTACGCGCAATCGATTGCGCACTGTGAATTTGTAGCACTGCCAGACTATTGCAGTCAACCCCGCTTTCCGTCCCCAACTTTAATATTCAACTCACCTTTATCCCATTTCTGTCATTCACTCAGAGTTCTGCAATCTTTGCCGCACTTTACGTCTACAATTTCCTTCATGACATCCGTTGCACTCAAAGTCGCCATCCTCACTATTTCCGACCGTTGCTCGCGCGCTCAGATGGATGACAGCTCGGGCCCGGCACTCGAAGCGATGGTCCACATCAAGTGGCCCGGCACGGAGTGTCTGCGGCGAATACTTCCCGATGATGAGGCGCGGATCGCATCCGAGTTGCTCGATTTGGCAGAGCAGAAATTTTCACTCGTCCTCACAACCGGAGGAACCGGCTTGGGCCCGCGCGACGTCACACCAGAAGCAACCCGGCAAATCATCACCCGCAATGTTCCCGGCCTGGCCGAGGCCATGCGTGCACGTGGTGCTGAGAAAAATAAATTCGCCTGGCTCTCGCGTGGAATCGCCGGACTCAGAGCGCATACGCTGATCATCAATCTCCCAGGCAGCGAGCGCGGTGCAACTGAGAGCCTCGAAGTAATTCTGCCTCTACTCGATCACGCGCTTGAGGTGATTGCTGGAGGGCGTGAGCACCCTGAAGTCAAATAATGTATTTCAAAAACGCCGCGTAATCAACTTTGCCCGCGACTCGGCCGCATCAATGTTTGTGCGCTTTTCCGTGCGGATGTTTGTGCTTGGGTTGTATCTCGTATGCGGGAATTGATTTCACCAGACGCCCATGCACTACCC
>VFSW01002228.1_pt1 | contig 29388 bp, 32 predicted proteins | sample 5358111 | NCBI WGS metagenome assembly VFSW01 (sample SAMN11554181, study PRJNA540505) | mine drainage metagenome | isolation source: sediment from site ElyBrook_90M | place: USA: Ely Copper Mine, Vershire, VT | collected 2017 | reverse complement strand
AATCAGTGGCCGGCTTCGAATTGGAATGCATGGCCGACTTCATCGGAATCCGCAGAGTGTCGTCCCGGCGGAAGGCAGAATGCACCCAGACGGGAACGGAGGCATTGAAGCAAATTGTACACCCGGTATGAAGCCGGAAGCCGCGAGATTACGGGACGTTTTGATGGTCATTTTGAAGATCTCCGCGACGGATGCCGGGAGACGCTCTCCCGAACCAAAACCCGTCATAAAAACCTGTCCAAACTCTCACTCTAAATGCCGCGGCTCATGCGCTGGCTTCCGGCACAAGATTGAAATTTCGCTAGGTTGAGTTCAAAGTTTCCGCAGGATCTGCTATAATGGGGTTTCTATCATTCCCGGCGGCAGTGAGTGCCCAACCACGCGGCAAGAGCGACGTCGTTCATCGCACTGCTGGCAACCGCCAGCATCGTTGCCGTGGCATCGGCTTCGGTGGCATCGAGCGTCTGCCCGTGCGCCTTCAGGAAGGCTACCATAACTGCAAACGAAATACGTTTGTTCCCGTCGACAAAAGCATGGGCCTTGGCGACGCCAACGCCGTAAAGGGCGGCGAGCTCCTTTAAAGTGGCTTCCTGCTTATGAGCCAGCAGGTTTTTTGGCCTATCCAGGGCGCTTTCTAGGAGGCCAAAGTCCCGCACCCCTGGCGCCCCGCCAAACTCCTGAAGCAACTTTTTATGCCAGGCGATTGCGAGGTGCGGCGGCACCCACGCCCAGGTCATTTCGCGAGGTCGCGGTAGGTCTGCGGATAGCGGCCCAGGCTCCACTCGAAGGCTTCGTCCAAAGTGGCTTCACCCGGTGCGGCATGGCGGATCTCGATCACGCCGTCATCTCTGGCGGTCAGGTAAAGATCATCACCCTGTTTCAGGCCGGTCGCGTCTAGCACGTCCTTAGGGATGGTAACTGCGAGCGAATTGCCCCTGGGGGTTAGTTTTGTGGTGACTTTATTCATCGTTATAACGTAGGTGATAACCGATATGACTGCAAGTGATTTTTATGATACGTCGCAACAGTGAAATCTAGCGCAACGAGTCAAAAATTAGGAAGTTTCTCTTCAATAACGGCTAATAATTCATGCCGCTGATCGTAGCACTTAAGTACAACAAATTCGGACGTAAGATGGGTAGAATAATCGGCTTCGCCGTAGATAAAAATCCGCCCGAGATTGAGCACGCGAGGACGTGCTTGCCGCTGAAAGAAGATATGAGGGAATTTGGATTGGTAGCGTTGATAATTTTTGAGCGCGCCGGATACAACTTTGCCCTAGAAGCCGTCAACTGGTTTTTCGTAACAATCTCACCGGTTCATTCAGCTTTGCGCGGAAGCGCTTTACCGTCGCGAGTTTGGTATGAGGTTACGACAAATCCGGACGTGCACATAAAAAGCAGCCGTAATGTTCTGTTGCCAAAACAGCCTTGCCAGCCGACATTATCAATTCAAGCAACCTAACTAATGGCATGCGGTGATGATCCAGCCTTACCTTACAAAAACCCGGTACATGGCGGGCCTGCAGTGCGCCCGGCATTTGTGGCTTTCGGTTCATGAGCCGCTTGAGTTCGACGCCCCGGAACCAGGCTCGACACTCGATTTCGGTCGGGCGATCGGTCAGAGGGCGCGCCTGTTGTTCCCTTCTGGTGTCCTCGTCCTCGAGCCTGCTTGGGAACATGCTAAAGCTGTTGCGCGCACAGTGGCACTGATGGCTGACGCTGCCGTCCCGGCGATTTTCGAGGCGGCTTTTACCTACCAGAATGTTCGCATTCGGGCGGATATTCTAGCGCGGACGCCCCGCCGCTGGGATATGATGGAGGTGAAAGCAAGCACCCAGGTCAAGGACCATTACCTTGACGATATGGCGCTCCAGGCATTTGTGCTGGCAGGCTCAAACGTCAAAGTTCGTTCCTACACGCTGATGCATGTGAACAACCAATATGTTCGCGGATCAGGTGAGATTGACTGGCGCGAATATTTCACTCGGGTTGCTGTAACTGTTGAGGTCAAGCTGCGGCTGCCGAGCCTGCCTGCGCAAGTTCCGGCCATGCTCACCACACTGGCCGCCACCGCCAAGCCGCATGCCGAAGCCGGCGCGCAATGCAGCAAACCTTACGGCTGCGGGTACTGGGACCAATGCACGGCTGACAAGCCGGCTGACTGGATCTTCTACCTGCCACGGCTCTCGGACACGAAGGCTAAAGCGCTTGATGCGCTTGGCATCACAGCCATACCGCAAATACCATCTGATTTTTCCTTGACGAATTCTCAGGCGCTCATTCGCGACGTGCTGGCGAGCGGCCAGCCGTTTGTCGCGCCGGATCTTCCCCGCTTGCTTCATCGCTTCGGCCCGCCTGCCTGCTATCTGGACTTTGAGGCTATGTCGCCCCCTATCCCGCTATATGAGGGCACCCGGCCGTACCACGCGCTGCCTTTCCAATGGTCGCTGCATATTCTGGACGGCGCGGGGCAGATCACGCACCAGGAATTCCTTGCAGACGGACCAGGCGACCCTCGGCGGGCATTCGCGCAAAGTCTCATTGCGGCTCTCAAAAACAATAACCTGCCGATCGTCGTCTATTCATCCTATGAGCAGTCGCGGTTGAAAGAATTGGTCCTAGCTTTTCCTGATCTTGCAAAGGGGCTGACCAAGATCATTGCCAATCTGGCTGATCTTCTCCCAGTTGTTCGGGGTGCTGTCTATCACGGTGATTATAATTTCAGCCACTCGATCAAAAAAGTGGGGCCGGCTTTATGCCCGGATTTTACCTATGACGACCTCGAAGGGATCGCTGATGGCCAGGCTGCGGCATCTGCCTTTGCCGAAATGGCTGCGGGCTTCATCACGGATGCCGCCGCTGTCGAAAATTTACGGAATAGTCTTCTGGCTTATTGCAAGCGGGATACGCTGGCCATGGTAGAGGTGCATAAGGCGCTTATCATGTTGAGCGGACCCGTTAAAATGATCGCGAAATCGAAGAGGAAATTGAATTGAATTACGTCGCCAAAAATCTCGGTCCTGGAGAGGAAATCATCTATCGCGGCCATATTCACGGCATCGTCTATCTGCCGGGGATCATCCTGTGCCTTACCGTCATCGGTGCGGTCATCGGAATTCCCATGCTGTTCCTGCAATGGCTCCGCTGCCGGACCACCCTGTTTGTGGTCACCAACCGCAGGGTGGTGATGCGCGTTGGCATATTCGCCAAATCCTCGATGGAGATGCTGACCAACAAGGTTGAAGAGGTTGACGTGGCCCAAAGCATCTGGGGTCGCTTATTTAATTTTGGTACCGTCCGGCTAATCGGCGTCGGCGGGTCGCGGGAGCCATTCCGGTTTCTGGCAGACCCGGGAGCATTCAGGGCGGCTGTCCAGAATTCTACTTTTTAGATTTTATGTTTTATCTTTTGTTTATGTCTTGAAATCTTCTGCCCCTGATTTAGACGTACGAATTTCTGTTTGAAGACGCTCTACAGTAGATTTCAATTTTTTGATCTGTTCGTTTTTTTCTTTGATTTGACTTTCCAACGCTTGTCGCAGATTTGCATCGAACGTTGGAATACTTGGATTTCTAGCCTGTGCGGCCCTAAGCTGTTCTCTTAAGAGCATCACATTTTCAAATTGCTTTTGCAATTCATACTCAAGTTGCTCTAATTTAGCCACAAACGATTGGTTTTCTTTTTTCAGCCTTTTAATTTCGTCTTTTAGTTTTTGAAGTTTGAAATTTTCCTTCAAAAAATGTTTATCATTTGTGGAAACCGACGTTTCGACGTTATCGTTTTTCGCTTTTGCTTCAAAAGCAGTAGAACGTTTGATTTTTCCAATGATTTTGATCTGACCTCCGGGGCCTTGGCTAATTCGTTTTTCTTGAAGAAGACTTAATTTAGCTGAGGCATAGGTTTTTTCAGACCAATGCAAAGCTTTGATTAATTTATTGTTCGACGATGTGCCACCTACCGACGTCAAATGGGATAAAAACTTTGCTTTTTTTGAATCTGACGCCATTTCGTTTTTCCAAATTGATATGAATTTGATAAATACGTAAAAAAATCTCACGACGCATTAAAGAATATTTGTTCCTTTAAGATATGCCGATAGATTCTTATTTGCAGGAGTTGGTTTTATGGCCCATAGTGGACGCTTTCCACTGCCAATTCCAATTGCCCGATTCAAAAGTAATTTGGTGCTGGAATTATAGACGACTTTTCTTGCATGTTTGTTCTCTTTCCTCTTGTTAAAAAAAGGTAGACTGTCATGTTTTTTGTTGAAATTTGCAATTAGGTCACTTTCAACATTTTTGAAGAAATCGTCCCGGTTTTGCTTTCTTGGCACACAAACACGAATCTCAACTCCTACACTTCCGCCTAGCGTGTGCACATCCGAAAGCCAATTTTTCAGGTGGGCAGCAATCCGCTGTCCTACAATACCCCGGCCAACATATAGAACTGGAGAATTGCCTTTGACGTAAGAAACGATAAACTGTCCTGTCATTCTTATGATGTACACGGACCTCTTTAACTCAATTAGCTTTATGTTTTGAGAAGCGAATTCGGAGCGCACCTGAGATCTCAAAATTTTCAAAAATTTTGAGTCATCATATTTTAGTTGTCCTTTCGAAAAGTCTATGAAAATCGGCTTTAGCCAAAATATATTATTCAAAATAGTCTTTTTGGAAGACAAAACACCTACTCCCTAACTAGACTGCTGACCACTCTCGCTAATACTTCTGACTGCAGAATGTAATAAATTCATTTCCTTAACAAGTCGAGCTGGAGAAATGATTTCAACGGTTTCTCCCCAAGTAATAAGATGCCAACAAATCTCCCTCACCCCGCCAGCTCGAAATCGAACAATAAGACGCTCCTCATCATCCCGTTCCATCGTTTGCGTTGGGTGAAACTGCCAGTGCTCCGCCTCCTTGGCGCTCTCGGCTGAAAATCGCAGCACCACATCCATTGGCTCTTCTTGAAACACCCCAAATGACTGCTTCGCATAAGCATTCAAGTCGAAGTCAATTCGCTGGAAATTCTGTTCCAACATTTTTGGCGCAGAAATGCGGTCGAGCCTGAACAGCCACATTCCGTTGTACCGGTCGGCATTCGCTACCAGGTAAGAATAGCGCCCTCGCAATATACCATAGGGGTTTACGGTGCGGCTCAGTGGCGCCTCAGAATAGTCCGGCCGGTACTTCATCTTGATCTTTCGCATACTAAGAATCGCCTGACGCAGCACGTCCAGCACACCAGGCTCAACCATCGGCCGGGGGCCAGGTGCCATCGCAATCCCCTCGGCCTGCATCATCGCCTCGATGTCGGGCTCAGCCCGGCTCAGTGCCGCTGGCGTCATCAGGCTCCGCAATATTGCCCCTGCTTGCCGCAGCAAGTCGGCCCGGTCGGCATCCCCCGCCGCCATTTGCACCGCGATCGATTCCACGGCGGCCACCACCTCCGGCCGAACCGAGGGCGGCGGCCCGGCGTTGGGCGGCAGCCGCCAACGCTTGATGCGGTCATCCCCATCCAAGGCCTCCAGCTGGGGATATGTCTCAGCCAGCCGGTCCCGCATCCGCTCAACTGTCCGCCGTTTCACGCCGAGCTGGCTCGCCATCTCGTCCAGAGACAAGCCCACCCGGCTCCCGGCGAGCAGGGTGGCAAGATGAAGCAATCTCTGGGCAGGATCATACCTCACGTAACGAGTTTGCGCAGTCTTGCGCCTGTCAGCAATCCCAGTCAGGCCAATCACCCGGTATCTCCAAAGGGGCTGGTTCAGGCGGACCACCGTATTGGATAAGTTCGTTTCGCCTTACGAGATCCACCAAAGTGGATTTGTGGCCAACCTCGGTATTCCGGCTAATCACCAGAAGACCATGGCTGATGAGTTTTTCTTGTCGCTGGAAAGCCGCATTAATTTCGGGTTCTGAAACCGCTAATAGCAAAGCAAAGGCCGTATTAAATCTCGGAGGCTGGTGATTTCTCGGACTTGAGGCAAGGTAGCAAAAAAGGGCGCCGACTGAAAAGTCAGCATCAAGTCGCGTGATCAATTCAAGCAACGAGTTTTCGATAAAGCTAAGATTAAAGCAATCAGATATCTTTCGAAGCACCTCTCCTGCAATGGAGGCGTCATCACCCGCGCGCGATATTAACATATCCAGGTCATCGCCCAATGTTTGCCAAGATTCTGATGTCAAATATTGAGCGCGCATTTTCCAGTCACTGTAGTTAGCCGGATTATCATCATCCCAAGGCGGCACCCAATTCATCTTCAGCCGATCCCTGTCAAACGCGACCCAGTCGCAAAATGCGATCGACGCCTCGGAGCCAAAAGCCAAACCCTGGTAAGCATTGCGGAAATATTTGAGTAGGGCGGCGTTATTCTGAGTGTATGCTCTGTCCATCCCGGAAGGCTGATCTAGGTACTGGTCGTCAAAATCATTTTCCAATTTTACCTCGAGCGTCGTGTTTAAGGTATAAACCACAGATGAACGACCAAATCGGACGTAGTGATTTAGATGGTCTGCACAGGCATAATTTGGTGAATTGGCTACGAAACGAAGCTGGAGCTTGACCAGCCCATCTCGGTTCAATAACAAGGGATTTTCCAATCATTCCCAAACTCGTTGTCAGGACCGTCATGTTCACCCCATCTTCCCTCCACCCCGCTCAAACGGCAGCCGAACAGGCTGTTATGGGCGGGGTGCGTGAGGTTGCATGGCAAAATTTCCGAATTACCATTTTCGTTAAACAAGCGTTTTGCCATCTCCCGAATTCGCCCGAATTGGGCTCGGAGGCTGAGCGGTGATCTGATCACCGCCCGCCAGGTTCTGGACACAGAACCCAAACCGAGCCCCGTCTGGCAAGCGCCATGCGGGGTTTTTTTATTGCTATTTTCGCCCATCGACAGACAGGAGGCTATCATGACACGCAAAGGGACCGAATTCTCGACCGAGACCATGAGCAAGCGCCGGCGCGGATTTTAACTCGGAGACCGCTGTCAAGCGCGGCCTGCGGGTGGTGCATGGGGATAAGGAGCTGGTCGAAAAACTCGGCCGAAAGGACCCTTGCCCCTGCGGCTCCGGCCAGCGTTTCAAAGCCTGCTGCATGACCAACGACCGGTTTCAAGGACCGGAACTTCTATGAGCGCTGATTTTGGCGCCAAAACGGATGAAGACGATGCGTACCGATGAGACGATCACGCTTTTTAGGCCGGTGGGTCCGGTAGAATTGGAACTGATTCGCCAGAGTGGGTTTCGGGCTTTCCCGCCACGTCTGCCGGAGCAGCCGATTTTCTATCCGGTGCTGACGGAGGACTACGCCGTGAAAATCGCGCGGGACTGGAATGTGCCAGCCTCCGGCGCCGGGTATGTCACGCGGTTCGCCGTGTTGGCATCGTATTTGGCTGCCTATCAGCCACAGGATGCCGGCGGCGTGGCGCATCGCGAATATTGGATTCCGGCGGAGGATATGCCGGCGTTCAATGCCGCGATTATCGGCGAAATCGAGATCGTCGCGACATTCCTTGGGCAGGCAGGTGCATGATGGATCTGATCATGGAAATCCGGTTCGGCTCTCATCTGTACGGAACCGCAACGCCGCAATCTGATCTGGATTTTAAGGCGGTTTATATTCCGGACGCGCGGGACATCTTGCTCCAGCGTGTCCGGGATAATATCGGCATTTCGCCAGATAAAGAGCCGGGAGCACGAAACAGCCCGGGTGATGTCGATCGGGAGATTTTCAGCCTGCAACGTTATCTGTCCCTGCTTGCCGAGGGCCAGACGATGGCGCTCGACATGCTGTTCGCACCGGATTCCGCGATGACCATGGCACCGGCGCCGCTCTGGCGCGACGTTCAGATGAATGCGCATCGCCTGGTCACCCGGCGGGCCTCCGCATTTCTGCGCTATTGCCGGCAGCAGGCCAATAAATATGGCATTAAGGGTTCGCGCATCGCGGTGGCGCGTCATGTGCTTGCCGTTTTGGAATCGGCGGAAGCCGCCTATGGGACGACGGCGAAGCTGGCGGTCGCGGAAACCGAAATGAATGCCTTTGAAGCTGGCGCCGCCCATTCGGCTTTCGTCGATCTGCCGACGCCGAGCGGACAGGTCGTCCGGCATTTGGAAGTGTGCGGCAAGAAATTGCCGTTTACGAGTTCCATCAAAAGCGCGCGGGAGATTGCTCAGCGCCTGGTGGATGAGTACGGCCAGCGCGCGCTGCAAGCAGAACAGAACCAGGGGATCGATTGGAAGGCATTGTCGCACGCGGTGCGCGTTGGCCGTGAAGCACTTGAGCTTTTCACGACGGGAAGGATTACCTTTCCGCTACCATACGCGAGCGAAATTCTATCGATCAAGCGTGGTGAGCTGAAATATGAGAGTGTCGCGGAAATGATCGAGCAGCTTCTGGTGCAGGTCGAAGCCGCGGCGGAGTCTTCCAATCTGCCCGACGCGCCTGATCAGGCATTCATCGACGACCTGGTCGCTCGGGCGTATCGGGCCAAGATTATGGAGGCCGGATAATGGATTTTGACGATCCGTATATTTCGCCGGACATTCATCGCCGGATCGAGGCCGAGCTTGATGCGGTCGAGCAGCAGCACGGCGTGCGCATTCTGCTCGCCGTGGAATCCGGCAGCCGCGCCTGGCGCTTTCCGTCGCGGGACAGCGACTATGATGTTCGGTTCATTTATCAACAGCCGGTCGAGAGTTATCTCGCGGTCAGGCCGCGGCGGGACGTTATCGAGCGGCCGATCGATGCCACGCTGGATGTGAATGGCTGGGATTTGCGTAAGGCGATGCAGCTGATGTTGCGGTCGAACGCCGTTCTGTTGGAATGGCTTTGCTCGCCTGTACGCTATCGCAATGGCGCTGAGGTTACGGCGCCATTCGCAGCGCTTGCGCGGGAAACGGCTGACCTGACCGCGCTGAGCTACCATTATGACCACCAGGCGCGCCGGAGTTTTGAAGAGATTTTGTCCGCGACTGAGGGCGTTCGTCTTAAGACCTATTTTTACGCGCTTCGGCCGGCGCTGGCGCTGCAATGGCTGCGCGCCAAAAATGAACCGCCACCGATGGATTTACCCACGTTGATGGCAGGGCTTACCATCTCGGACGAATTGCGGCGTAACGTCGGCGATCTGCTCGTCAGGAAGGCTGGAGGGGAAGAACGGGCTTTGTCCGAGCGGATCATGGCCGTGGATGAATTCATCGGCGCGACTCTATTTGAACCCGTTAGGCTAGCGGGTTTAATCGATCACAAGCACAACACCGCGAACGCAGATGCGCTGTTTGCATCGATTGCGCTTAACCGTCAGACAATCGACCATCAGACATAGAGATATTTAATGCTTCTGACTCTCACTACCACTCACCACCCGGCGACTGATTTGGGTTTTTTGCTCCACAAGCACCCGGAGAAGCATCAGGCTTTCTCGCTGCCCTTCGGCACGGCGCATGTTTTCTATCCCGTTGCGGATGAAAAACGCTGCACGGCGGCGCTTGTGCTGGATGTTGATCCGGTGGCGCTCGTCCGGGGCCGGCAGGGTGCGCGGTCCGGCGGCTTGCTGGACCAGTATGTGAATGACAGGCCATACGCTGCCTCCTCGTTTTTAAGCGTGGCGTTGCGACGCGTGTTTTCCTCGGCACTTGGGGGCCGGTGTGAGAACCGGCCGGAACTTGCCGAAATGGCAATTCCGCTGAAGGCCCGGTTTATGCCTGTGCGCTGCCGGGGTGGGATCGGTGTTGCCGAATCGCTATTTTTGCCGCTCGGCTACACGTTCTCAGCCACGCACATTGGAGACGGGCCATATTGGGATGTGATAATCACGGCGACCACAACCTTGGCCAGGATGCTAAGCCACTTATACGTGCTCATCCCGGTTCTCGATGATCAGAAGCATTATTGGGTCGGCGAAGACGAAATCGATAAATTGCTCCGCCACGGCGAGGGCTGGCTGTCGCAGCACCCGGCACGGGATTTGATCACCCGCCGTTACTTGAAGCACCGGTCCAACCTGGCGCGCCTGGCCTTGGCGCAGCTTGAGTTGGACGACGATGTTCCGCCCGACGCGGACGAGCCCGAAGAGGCGCCGGCGCCAAAGCGGCGGCTGCATGACGAGCGGCTGGAACGCGTGGCCGAAGCGTTGAAGGCGACCGGCGCGAAGACGGTACTCGATCTGGGCTGTGGTTCTGGCAAGCTGCTCGGCCTGTTGCTGAAGCACCGCCAGTTCGAACGCATCCTCGGCGTCGACGTTTCTAGCAGGGATTTGGAAATCGCGGCGGACCGGCTGCATCTGGCGACCATGACCGATTCCCAGCGCCAGCGCATCAGCCTGATCCATGGTGCACTGACATACTGCGACAAGCGGTTGGCCGGGTTTGATGCGGCTGCGGTGGTCGAGGTGATCGAACATATTGACCCGCCGCGGCTGGGCGCCTTTGCCGATGCCGTATTTGGCACGGCGCGGCCGCGCACGGTGATTCTGACGACGCCGAATGCCGAATACAACGCGAAGTATGAGAACTTGGCCGCGGAGGACATGCGCCATGCGGATCATCGTTTTGAGTGGTCGCGCGCGGAGTTCTCGGCATGGGTGGAAAAGACCGCCGCGAGCTACGGATACGAATTCAAGATTGAGGGCATAGGCGAGGTGGACCCGGAACTGGGCACGCCGACGCAGATGGCGGTGTTCACATGCATATAAAATTACCCGATTTTTCTCTCGTTGTGCTGATCGGCGCCAGCGGCTCCGGGAAGTCCACGTTTGCCGCGCGGCATTTCCTGCCCACCGAGATCATCTCGTCCGACCATTGTCGCGGCCTGGTCTCGGATGATGAGACCGACCAGAACGCTACCACCGACGCGTTTGATCTGGTGAACACGATCGCCTCCAAGCGCTTGGCGCGCCGGCGGCTCACCGTGATTGACGCCACGAGCGTTCGGCCGGAGGACCGTAAGCATTTGGTTGATTTGGCGCGGCGCTATCACGCGCTGCCGGTCGCCATCGTGTTCGACATTCCGGAAGCTGCTTGCGTCGCCCGCAACCAGGCCCGGACCGACCGGAAAATCCCGGATCAGGTGGTGCGCGGCCATGTGCAGCGCCTGCGGCGGTCCCTGCGCGGGCTCGACCGTGAAGGTTTTCGAGGCGTGCACGTCATCCATTCAGAGGCTGAAGCCGCCGATGCCACCATGTCTCGCGAACCGCTTTGGTGCGACCGGCGGGGTGAGCACGGCCCGTTCGATATCATTGGCGACGTCCATGGTTGCCGCGAGGAGCTGGAAACACTGCTGAACAGACTCGGCTATGCTGGCCCTGCACGTGCGCATCCTGATGGCCGCCGCGCGGTGTTTGTGGGCGATCTGGTTGATCGCGGGCCGGACTCCCCAGGCGTGCTGCGGCTGGTGATGGATATGGTTGCGGCCGGCAATGCGCTGGCGGTGCCGGGGAACCATGATCTGAAGCTGGTGAAGAAGCTCAGCGGCCGTGAGGTAAAGCTATCCCATGGTCTCGCAGAAACGATGGCGCAGTTGGAGGCCATCCCGGAACCTGAGCGCCAGGTGTTTTGCGATGAGGCAAAAAATTTTCTGGACAAGCTCGTCAGCCATCTGTGGCTGGACGGCGGCAAGCTGGTCGTCGCCCATGCCGGGATGAAGGAGGAGATGCAGGGCCGGGGCTCCGGCGCAGTGCGCGGCTTTGCGCTGTATGGCGAGACCACAGGCGAGACGGACGAATACGGTCTGCCGGTGCGGTTGAACTGGGCGGCCGAATATCGGGGCCGGGCGATGGTGGTCTATGGCCACACGCCAACGCCGGTCTCCGAATGGATTAACGGGACGATCTGTATCGACACTGGTTGCGTCTTCGGCGGCAAGCTCACAGCGCTGCGCTATCCGGAGCGCGAATTGGTCGAGGTGCCGGCGGCGCGCGTTTACATGGAGCCGGTCCGGCCTCTCGGCGTTTCGCCGGGACCTACCGGGCAGCAAGCGGCCGACACGATGCTCGATATCGAGGACGTGCAGGGTAAGCGCACCATCGTAACCCGCCTGGCCGGCTCCGTCCGTGTGGAACCGGAAAACGCCGCGGCGGCGCTGGAGGTGATGAGCCGGTTCGCGGTTGATCCGCGCTGGTTGATCTATTTGCCGCCAACCATGTCGCCGCCGGAGGTCTCAAAGCGCGCCGGCCTTCTGGAGCACCCGGATGAGGCGTTCGGCTATTTCTCCCGCGCCGGCGTGACGATGGTGATTGTCGAGGAAAAGCACATGGGAAGCCGGGCTGTCATTGTGTTGGCTCGCGACGCAGAGGCGGCGCGTCTGCGATTTGGCGTTGAGGATGGCAAGGCCGGCGTGGTCTTCACCCGGACCGGACGCAGCTTCTTCAACAATGAGGAGTTGGAGCGCGAGATCATCGCGCGCATCAGCGCGGCCGCGACAACCGCGGATATTTGGGAGAGGCTGGCAACCGACTGGCTTTGCCTGGATGCCGAGCTGATGCCCTGGTCGGCCAAGGCGCAGGCGCTGATCGACACGCAATATCGCCCAGTCGGCGAAGCCGGCATGGCCGGAACCACAGCCGCCGCGCAGCTTGCCGCGCAGGCGGCAGCGCGCGGCGTAGACACCGGAGATCTTGCAGCGCGTCTTGCTACCCGCACCGCCAACGCGACGGCATATGATGCTGCCTGGCGCCATTACGTTCGCCCGGTCTCCGGCATTGCCGATCTGCGCCTGGCGCCGTTCCATCTGCTCGCCAGTGAAAATGCTGTGCACACTGACAAGCCGCATGACTGGCACATGGCGCTGGTGGCGGAACTCGCCTCTGCCGATACGGCTCTGATCATGGCCACGCCACACCGGCTCGTCGATCTGGGCGATCCGGAAGATGTCGCCGCCGCGACTTCTTGGTGGGAGAGTCTGACGTCATCCGGCGGCGAAGGCATGGTCATCAAGCCGCTGGATTTCATCACACGCGGCAAGAAGGGCATTATCCAGCCCGCGATAAAGTGCCGCGGCCCCGAATATCTGCGCATCATTTACGGCCCTGACTACACGATGCCCGAACATCTGGAACGGCTGCGGGAGCGTGGTCTGGGCGCCAAGCGCGGCTTAGCGCTGCGCGAATTTGCGCTGGGCGTGGAAGCGCTTGACCGGTTCGTGAAGCGCGAGCCGCTCCGGCGGGTGCATGAATGCGTGTTCGCAGTCCTTGCGCTGGAAAGCGAACCTGTTGATCCGCGGCTGTAGTTTATCGAATCCGATTGAGTGAACATGATGTATGATCCAAATCTCTTATGGTTAATTCAAAAGAACCAGGAAGACCGTCGTGCGATACTTGAGCTTCAAGACATATTGGATGAATTGGGCGTTCGATGGATCGAATTCGACATCGACTTCAAATCTCGTTTGCTTCCGCTACCCGTTGGTATCAAGGCGGAAGATATCGTCATTTGCCACGGCCCCTCTTTCATCCCGAGAGTTGACCATTCAGAGCCGTTTTGGCGAGTTGGCTGCATCTTCGATCCTTTTTTATTTCGTTGGTCGGAATTTCAGCGGCATTGGACGGATTTAATGCTCAGCTCGGATGGTACCCTCGCGACCGTCCGGCCGCTTCGTACTCGTTCGCCAGTTAAAACCGTGTTGGTGAGACCGGATGCAGACTCAAAGAAATTTGATGGCGGAATAAGGTCACCCGAAGAACTGACGAATTTGTTAATGACTTTACCTGATGACATCGGTATTGTGTCTGCATCTCCGCTTGAAATTGAGGCAGAGTACCGGGTTTTCATCATTGGTTCCGAAGTTGTCGCGGCGTCCCAATATCGTAAAAATGGTTCGGCTGCTCTTGACGGGTTTATACCAAACCAAGTGATCGATTTGGCGATCGAAGCGGACACGCGTTGGAGACCAAAGGAGGCTTATGTTCTGGATATAGCAAAATCCGGCTCGCGCTATGGAATTATCGAGGCGAATTGCATTACCGCGGCTCGCTACTATAACGGTAATCCGCGTGCAATCGTAACGGGACTCTGCCGGTTATACGGATCAAAACGCTGACTTGTGTCGGCGTTTTGAAGGTTTAATTGAGCTGTGAAAGCCTAAATAATTTACGCCCCATTTCAATGATTTCGTCTCGCCAAGCGAGGACCTGGACCCATGGTTCGGGTATCTGACTAAGGCCATAGCGGCCGCCAGCAATCTGCCCGGTGACGGCGCCAACGGTATCCGCATCATCGCCGAGGTTGACAGCGCGCAGGACAATATTTTCAAATCCATCCTGCGGTGCGAAAGCCCACAGGGCGGCCTCGAAGGTATCGATAACATAGCCAGTGGATTCGACCTGGGTTTCGGTCCGGGCCGCGATGTCAGATGGGATTTTGGCCGCAATATCGGCAGCTTCACTGTGGATGCAGGCGGCGATCAGATCAGCGAGTTTGATCACGATGTCTCGACACTCAGCGTTTCGGTGGGTGAAGTCACTCTGCCGGCGGGAGATGTCCCGCATTCTGTCAGGTCGATTGAGGCTGGCCAGCACGACGGGAGCAAGCCGCATGATGCAGCCGTTGCCGGCAGAATTTGTATCGATCGCGGGCAGTTCTCGAAGACTCGCCCAGTTGGTCAGGGCCTTAGCGATTTGGTTGCCGATGTCGAAGCATTTTCCGTTATGGCTATACATCCCATGATGATACCAGTTCAGCCAACGGTTCATCACGGGCGCCGGATCTGTCATGGCTGGGTCTTGCAACAGCGCTTCCCCGAGTGCGAGGGCCATCGACGTATCATCCGTCCATTCGCCAGGCTTCAACTGAAACACGCCGCCTCCGCGCATGCCTATCACTGGCGCGAAATTTCCGCGGCTCATGAACTCAACTGAGGTTCCGAGGGCGTCGCCGACCGCGAGTCCGACCAGGGCACCCACAGCTCTATCTTCCATCGAACCAGGGATAATCTCTTCTGAGTTTGTCATGTTCCCAACCCCTGATGCGGATTGCTCGAATAGGGCGGTGACTGAATTTTTGCCTTTCGACCTTTGGCCAGGATAACGTTGCAAGCGGATTTCTGTGTATTATAAAGCGACCAGAGACGTTCGGCACCACTCAAGGCGGCTTCGACAGTTGCTTGATTTTCATCAAAGCTAGCAAACGAGGTGATGGGAGGAACGGAAATTCTAAGCGATGTGTGCTGGAAATACTTGCCGCTGGCGATCATAAACATGTCTGGTTCCAACAGCTCTTCGAGTTCTGAGACCTTTGAAATATCCACATCGCGAAAATCAATCGAGATATCGCCACTCGGCGCGCGGTGGCGAAATACTGCCCAGGCCGGAAGGTCGATACTTTTCATTTGAAACCAGTAATCTCCCCAATACGCTCGCCGCGGAGGAGGACTGACGAAGTTGGTCCCCTTCCGCGAATTGAAATCCTGAAGGTGGTAGAAATATGCCGACCTGAATTCTGTCATTGTCAGGTCTTCCACTTTCAACCCGCTGACATTTTTCTTTTCAATGGCTTCGTCTATCCGCGCTTGCTTGAATTGGCGCCGCGTTTCATCGTTGGGACACAGCCAATGCTTAATCGTTTCAAGGGATAGTGTGATGTCGAACCCCTGATTCCCTTTGCTGGCAATATAGTTTTCAGGCGCAATCAGAATCGTCCGATATTTCGTCCAGCGCTTTTCATGCAGTCCATCCTCACCACGGTTCCGGTAGCGCTCAGCTTGCTTTGGCTGGAAATTGGCGGTGATTTTGTTCTCGATCAGAAATACCAGCTTTTCTTCCTGGCCTCGCTCATCGATGCATGCCTCGAAGAATACGGCTAAGTCAGCTTCCCCATATTTGTCAGTCATGGAGTGGACGACTTTTTCGACTTTTCGAGATGTCGTACCCGGAATCACATAGGTGACAAACGACGCAACAAATCCTGGATCAACACGAAACTCTTCTTCCAAAAGAAAATCAATCCAGAATTCTTGAATAGATCGGGCTGATTTTACTTGGGTGTTACCGAGTTCAGATTTTGTCGATAGATTTTCAGGGCCGATCATGACGTTTAGCTCCATTGCTTATCATTTGCACAGTGTTATTTTGGTTGGAATTTGTGAGGGCTGGCTTCAAATAACGAGTTGGCCAAACCTTTTAGCCAGTCAAATCGTCGCAGTGACGCCGGCGTTGAATTCGAGGTAATCGGATTCGATGCCGTCGGAGAAGATGACGCCGTAACCTGGCATTTGCGAGATGATGTTGAGTGGCGTTTGGTTGGTGATTTCGCCAAACACCATCTCGGCTTGCGTTGTGCGGCTGGGGAAGGGTTCGCGGACGACGTATTGCAAGTGGTCTGCATCCCAGTCGAAGCCGTGGCCGCGCATGTTTTGGGCAGCACCTTCCAGCCTGTGCTGGGCGGCGATGCCGGCGGCACCGGCGAGTAGGCTTTGGAACCAGCCGGTTGAGCCGAGGCCGGTTGAGACGATAAGGCCGCTTGAGGATTGCGCCTCGGCGTGCTCGCCCTGGCGGATGAGGTAGCGGGCCGAGGTGTGCGAACGGGGGCCGATGAACAGGTCGTTCACGGCGTGGAGTTCCTGGCCGTCGCTCAGCGTTGCGCGGGCCATGGTGACGCGGCGCAAAGGGCGTTTGGTGGCGAGTGCGTCTGGCACAATGTTGGCGAGGTCTTTCAGTAGAAACGGTAGCAACACGTCGTCCCAGCGTGCGGGGTCTGGGTTGACGCCTATGACGGGTTGGGCGGATTTCAGATATTTCAACGTGTTTGCGACCAGGCCGTCCTGGCCGAGGGCGACGATGAGCGCGTCCGGCGCGAAGAGATAGTTTGGCAGGAATTGCCGGTCCAACCGGTGCACCCGGCCGAAGCGGCGAAGTGTGGTTTCGGCTGACAGGACGGCTTGCTGGTAGATGCGGTGCTCGGTCTCGTAATCGGCGAAGTCGGTACCTTGGTGTTCAACGTTGAAGCGGGCCTGCTCGGCCGTGTTGTAGCGGACGAGCAGGTCCTCAAGGCGCGTGTGCCGCGTCACCAGGATGATGTTGCGGTCATCCATCGTTTATGCAGCCTTTGCCGGCTGGCGGCGCTGGGTGAGCTGCTGCAGGAGGTCGGGGGAGATGTTCAACTCGCCGATGCACTGGGCATTTTCGGCCAGGCCCTGAAAGGCTTGGGCGATCAGCACGCCAGGGTCGGCCTGACCAACCATGAGCGCCTGCAGCACACCGGTATCGACACCCTGCACCGCTTTCATCACTGCACTTACCGCATAGGCTTTGGCGTCCGCAACCACTTGCGCGTTGGCGGCGCGCAGACCGGTGAGCTGTTTGTTCTTCTCCTCCAGCGCGATGCGACCGGTGAATTCCTGCGTCTGGATTTCCTGCCGGCGGGTGAGGACGGCGCGCTCGGCTTCGAGCTGGGTTTCCTTGATCTGCCGCTTTTTGGTCTCGACGGCGATTTCGGTGTTCAGCTCGTTTTCCTTGATGGCGCGTTCCTGCTCGATGGCGGCGTTGCGGCGAACATATGTGGCGTCATCAGCTTGTTTGAGGATTTGCTCGCGAACTTGCGCTTCCAGCGCCCGGGCGGTTTCAGGGTTTGGTTTGACCGCCAGGATGGCGAGGTTGACGAGTTCCAGCCCGAGGCGGGGCAGCCCTTCCGGGCGGCGCAAGCCAGCGCTGACCACCTGCACCAGATCATCAGAGCCGTGCAGCAGAGCTTCCAGGGTTTGGTTTTGCAGCACAGAGCGCAATTGCACCTGGACTGCGTTTACCACGCGTTGCGGGAGTTTGGCCGGATCCTCGGCTGCGTAGCTGCCGTTGGGTTTGACGGTAAAATTCGTCAGCCCGGCGAGGTGTCGGGGGTCGGCGACGCGGAAGGCCACCTGGCCCTGGACTGTAATGTCCTGGAAGTCGGCCGTGACCTCACGGAACATGAAGGGCACGTCCGTGGTTTCCAGCGGGATTGAGACCAAAGTGGAGGTTGGGGCGAAATACCAGAAGGCGAGGCCGGAGCCCTCCCGCACGATCTTGCCGTTGCGGTATTGGATCAGGTGGATGGTGGGGCCGGCTTTGACGAATTTGTATCCGATCATTGGTTTGCTCCTTTGGGGCGCTTGGCGCCCTGTTTGTCTTATTTACGACAAACTAAATTTGATGTCAATGAAAACATCGGTTGTGGTAGAAAAACTTTGTCTGTATCACGACGAACATGGGTGAATTGGTGCAGAACATCATCGTGACGGTGGATGTGGCGATGTTTTCCATCGCTCCTGAGGGGGAGTTGCGGCTGTTGCTGCCGCCGCGGCTGGCGGAGCCGTTTGCCAGACTGCCGGCGCTGCCGGGGGTTTATGTGACTGATGGTGATGCCGACGCTGAGGCCGCGGCCAGGCGGGCGCTGGCGGCGAAAGCTGGGGTTCAGTCGCCGTACCTGGAGCAACTCGCCACTTTCTCAGGCCCGGCGCGGGATCCGCGAGGGTGGTCGGTCTCGATTGCGTATTATGCGTTGGTGCCTTGGGACGGGTTGGGGGAAGCGGCGGCGCAGATGGTGAATGTGACAGCCCTGCCGCGCCTGCCGTTTGACCATAATGAGATTGCCACGGCGGCTTTGGCGCGGCTGCGAAGTAAAGCGGCGTATTCCGAATTGCCGCTGCATTTGATGCCGCCGCGTTTTACGCTGGCAGAGCTGCAAGATGTTTATGAAAAGGTGATAGGCGAGGAGATTGGGCGGACCTTGTTCCGCAAGCGAATGGTTGATGGTGGTCTGATTGTTGAGACGGGTGAAAGTTCCAAAGGGGGCGCGCATCGGCCGGCGGCACTTTACCAGATTGGGCGGGTTGGCGTGATCCCGCAGATTTCGGCTTGGGCGCCAAGAAAGAAATAGCGATGATGCATGGGGGAAAAATGTATTTGTTTTACCGCGTAAGCAATGTTAATTGAAATGCAGCTGCGCACGACGTGATTGCGCCTTCTCCGCCGGACCTGCCCGTCGTAGTGCTGTGGCTACCCGTCCCGAAATTATATCGCGTAGCATTTGCCCATGGGGAGTGGGTGCAGATATTCGGACTTCTTAAATGTCAGACACTTGGCAATTTCGCTTTGCAGTTCATGCGGGGGTCACGGTCGTTCATCCGTTTGGATCGTCGCCTGAACCTTCCGCCGCCCACCGCTTTCCCGGAGCCAAGTTCGCGGTCGCCGGAAAGAAATCGGTTCGTGTTATCTATCCAGTTGACGGGCTTGGGAGCCTCAATCCAAAAGTGATAGAGGCGAGCGTAATTTCTTTTGCGCGCTGCTGACCATCGAGTAGATCGTGGGTAATACTCACTACCTCATCTAATGCTGGATTGCGTACACGACACACGACTAACGAGCCAATCGGGAAGCCTCTCAAAAGGGAACCCCAAAGAAACTCGATTTGGAGTGGATTCCATACTAAACCCCGCTGCAATTCAGGCGGTTCGGCACGGATAGTGGGCATTGGAATGTGGTCGTATAAGGGAGTCTTCCACGAAGCGATCTGTTGGATGTTCAGTAGGTGTGCAATTGACATTTGATATCGAGATCGACCATGTCTCCACCCCGACGGCGGAGACCGCCCTCGGGGCGAAAGGCGCTGGCGAAGCCGGCACGGCTGCGGCCGCCGCTGCGGTGCTTAATGCCGTGAACGACGCGCTGGCGCCGGAGGCCCCGTTGTTGACGGCGCTGCCGCTGACCCCGGCACGGGTACTGGCGACGCTTGGCGCGGTCACCGATTAGCCGATCGGCCGTGCGTCCGAGTGAAGCTCCCGGTGTCTTTTCGCCTGGTTGTTTTGTAGATAGCTTGCTGATGTCGCAACGGATTCATGATGGTACGGCAGATACTTTTATCTGGCGGCCTGATGAATCGCTTAAATCGACACCATGCGACGAATCGGATTAAGGTTAGAAAAGCCAAAAATTCTTTGATAAAAGTCTATCGAGCCATTTCAAGATGATCATCTTTCAATCTCTAACGTGTTTAGTCGTCGGAAATGGAGCACCTCATTACGTGTCTGAGGCGCCGATAGATATTTGCATTACGTTCAATGGACGAAAACCGCCAACTGGAGCCAGATGGCATCTTGACGTCGTAAGCCACCGGGATGATGGTTCAACCAGTTCTGAGGTATTGATTACTGGCGAGGGGCCGGGCCACTTCGTTGAGAGACTGCGCGACACTGGGTCCAGTATAGCGTCAATATCTGAATCCGCGCTCGGATGCTGGCCGTCGTCTGGCTTCACTATCTTACATGCGCTCTGGGATTTCGGTATTGCGATCAAAGTTCGGAGCATCTGTTTTGATCCATCTCTAAGACGGGAAGCTTATATGGACGCACGCGTAGCCCTTCCGTCCATGTATCACAATTGGTTGGGAGAACGGCGTCTGTCTTTTGCGCGCTGGCTTGCGGCTCCGCCTTCGGCATGGGACTGGCCCCTAATGAGCCCGCCAACGACGCGACCTCAGTATTTACATAACGCCTTGCCATCATTGTATTTTCTGACCGCGCTTTCGGGCGCTCAGCAGAGTAAGAGAATAGAAGATCTCGAAAAGATTCTAGCCATCCAGGTACAGGAAGATTCCAAGCTTGTCTCGGCCGGAAATGCCTACGTCAATGCACTGGAGCAGTACTTTCATCTAGCGCGGGATGTACGTGAGACGTCGAACTGGTGGCTTTATGATGAGCGCGGATCTGTTATTATTGACACACTCGCCCAAAGTATCCGCGCCTGTCAGTTGACCCAATTCGCTGCCGCGCTCACGCGCTAGACAATTCCGACTGAGTGAAAAGCCATAACTTCAATTCGACTTCGCGTTGTTTCCGGTCGGTCGAGTAGGCGTTCCGATCATGCAGATAATAATAGCCATCCTCCAGCACCACCGGCTTCTTTGCCAGTTCTGCCATAGGTACCATCGTCAGGTAGTCGCTAAGGCAATCAACTCCCCCGGGCGGAGTCAGTGCTTGTTCAGGAAGCTGTTCAAATAACGCCTTACGAAAACCCCGCAGATGCGCCCAAACATTGCCACCACCGCGCCGGCGTGGTTGCGAATGAGACACTGGATAGAGTGTTAGTGGTTTGTCGGGCCGGAACATGGGGGCATTGATCAGATCGGCACCTTCACGCCAGGCATGCCAGAGCCGCCACGCCACGTCATCACGCATCAGTGCATCGTCCTGGTCGAGTACGACGACCAGACTTTCGGGGCGTGTGCAAATGTCATGAACCGCGAGTTGAAAGTTAGCGATATACCCGACCCGCTCTGGCCGACGGATGATTGTCGTTCGGGCGCTTAATCCCCCTAACCAATTGTGCACAGGCATAGCCGCTCCCCGGTCACCGGCATCCTCGATCACGATGATCCCGAACTCCTGCCACGTCTGCATCGCCAGGGAATGGATGCAGCGGTCTAACTGCTCACGCCGAGTATTCCGCCCGAGCAGCAGGAAAATAATATCCTCACTGCGAAATTGATATTTCCATGGAGCCGAGATTGCTGATTCCGAGTGAACGTGCCCACTGATTCCGAGATATTGTTGCCCATCGATTCCGAGAAATCCTTGCCCATCGATTCCGGGATATTGTTACCCGGGTAAGTTGGGCTGAAGGAGCCCCCGCTGACTGTGCTTAGTGTCTGCTTTTTGGCTTAGCCGAGGAGTGGAGAGATGCCAGCAGGGAGAGTTTGCATGCGCCAGGTGCGCGAGATTTTACGTTTGGGATGGGCGGGCATTTCAAATCATCAAATTGCCCGACGAACCGGGGTGGTGCCGGCAACGGTACGCGCGACGCTGAAGCGCTTTGCTGCTTCGGGCCTGAGTTGGCCGCTGGGCGATAATGTGACGGATACGGTCCTGGAGGCCCGGTTGTACAAGAACGCCGGGAAGAAGCAGGGGCATCGGCAGCGCTTTGAGCCCGACTTCGCGGTGATACATAGGGAACTCAAACGCAAACACGTGACGCTCTCGATCCTATGGGACGAGTATATCGCTCAACATCCAGATGGATATCGTTATTCCCGTTACTGCGACCTCTATCGGGGCTGGGAGGGCAAGCTCTCGGTCACGATGCGCCAAGCCCATGCGGGTGGTGAGAAGCTCTTCGTCGATTACGCGGGCGACCGGGTGGAGGTGTTTGACCGGCTGACCGGTGAGGCAAGGTCCGCCTGGATATTCGTCGCGGTGATGGGCGCGTCCAGTTTTACCTATGCCGAGGCGACCTGGAGCCAAGGTCTGGCGGACTGGATCGGCGCCCATACCAGGGCGTTCGAGGCCATCGGCGGCGTCGCGCATCTGATCGTGCCCGACAACACCAAGACGGCGGTGATTAAATCCTGCCTGTACGAGCCAACAGTAAACCGGACTTACACGGAGATGGCGGCGCATTATGACACCGCGATCCTGCCGGCCAGGCCGCGCAAACCACGCGATAAGGCGAAGGTCGAAGCTGCCGTGCTGATCATGGAACGATGGATACTCGGCCGCTTGCGCCACCAGAGGTTCTATAGCCTGGAGGCGTTGAACGCGGCGATCCGCACCCTGCTGGTCCGGGTCAACGACGAGTTGCCGATCCGCAGGCTCGGCGTGACCCGGCGCCATTTACTCGAAGAGCTGGACCGGCCGGCGCTCAAACCGTTGCCGGCGGAGCCTTATGTCTTTGCGGAATGGCGTATCCGCCGGGTTGGTATCGATTACCACGTCGATATTGAGCGGCATTATTACAGTGTGCCGCACCGGTTTGCGAAGGAGCCGGTCGAGGCGCGGCTGACCGCTAGGACCGTCGAGATTTTCGTGAAAGGCGAGCGGGTGGCGGCCCATATGCGTGGCAGCGGCAATGGCAAGCACACCACGGTGCCCGAGCACATGCCCGCCAGCCACCGCCGCTACGCCGGCTGGACCATCGAGCGCATCCGGCGGGACGCGGCGGCGATCGGCACATCCGTTGCCACCTTGTGTGAGTTGATCCTGGAAGAACGCTCGCACCCAGAACAAGGGTTCAGGGCCTGCCTTGGAATTGTCCGGTTGGTCAAAGCCTTTGGCCAGGAACGCGTGGACGCCGCCGCCGCCAGGGCGCTGGAGATTGGTGCGCGTACCTTCGGCTCCGTCAAATCCATCTTGGACAACAACCTGGATCGCCAGGCCGCACCCAGGCGGGCCGAGGACGGCCTGGCGCTCCAACATCGCAACATCCGCGGCTCACGCTATTACCATTGAAAGGATCATCATCGTGCTCACCCATCCCACTTACGATCAGCTCAACCAGTTGGCGCTGTTCGGCATGGCTAAGGCGTTCATCGAGACAGAAGACTCGGCCCAGGCCGGCGACCTGACGCACCCAGAATGGCTGGCCCTGCTGCTCGGCCGGGAGATGGCCTATCGGAGCGACAAAAAACTCGCCGCCAGGCTGCGCCATGCCAAACTCCGACAGCAGGCCCTGGTCGAGGATGTCGACTATCGCGCCGCGCGCGGTCTCGACCGCCCGCTATTCCAGAAACTCGTCGCCGGCGGCTGGATCGACGCGCATGAGAATCTGGTGATCAACGGCCCGACCGGTGTCGGAAAAAGTTGGTTGGCCTGCGCGCTCGGCCATAAATCCTGCCGCGATAACCGCTCGGTGCTTTATCAGCGTGTGCCAAAACTATTCGGTGAGTTGGCGCTGGCCAGAGGCGATGGGCGGTATAATCGCATCAGCCGCACGCTCGGCAACGTCCAACTCCTGGTTCTGGATGACTGGGGCTTGGAGCCGCTCAACGCCCAAGCCCGCCATGATCTCCTGGAAATTCTCGAAGAACGCTATGGCCGCCGATCCACCATCATCACCAGCCAACTTCCCGTGGAAGATTGGCATGCCGTTATCGGAGATCCCACCTACGCTGACGCCATCCTGGACCGCCTCGTCCACAACGCCCACCGCCTCAACCTCTCGGGCGAGAGCATGCGCAAAACGCGCATCAAAGCAGCAGAGAAAGGTTGACGCCACCACGCCACAAATGTCACAAAAATCTCAGCCAGCGAGGCTCCGAACCATGGGCACGATAATCTCGGAATCCATGGGCACGTTTAAATCGGAATCCCTGGGCACCATCGTCGGAATCAGCAGCCGAGATATCGAGATCCCATTTTTCCGCCTGCTCGGTCGGGTAGATACCCTGACCGATGAGGTCACGCACCATGGCGAGCTTTGACCAATTCTTGTCCTCATTACGAGGATGAACGTAAAAACTCCGTGGATCGCCGCCCCGTACGCTTTCCATGCCATTGTGCTTTTGGGCGAGCTCGAGCACACGATGCCACATCAGCGCAGGCTGCTCTTCTTGGACCGGATTTCCAAATGGCCGGCGAGTCAGAATACGGAGCACATCGAGCATTCCCATCCGGATTTCTGGCGCGAATCCGCCCTCGGAGCTCTTATAAGCGCGGAATTCAGAGGCCGCCTTTGGAATGTTGAAACCAACACACCAAACTGTTTGCGTGGCGAAATGGGTTTTCATGTCGCAGACAACATCATGTCTGGCATCAGCTAAGCCGACGAGCACATCGATATCCATTTGCAGAACGAACCGTGTATCGATCCGCTCAAACGCCCAAAGCTGGGAGAAAAGGGGAGCCCCCTCAACCGTGTGGCTGCGACAGGTTTCAGTAATGCCGAACCATCTCTGATATAGCTCGGCCACTTCTTCCGAGGCCGTAGGTGCAACCCATACATCGTCGAGCCAGCATTCACTCTTGAGCGCATCAGCCTCCTCCAGTAACCGCTCGAGATCGCCCGCAGCATATTGCCGCAGATATGGCCCCGGATAAGGATCGATCAGCAGAATGCGGCGGGCAAACTTGGTATTACTGCACAGCCCGCCAACAATATGTTTGACTTGCGTAGTCAGCACTGCCTCGTCTTGCGGGCAACTCTTGATCAGTAGCGTCACATCATCATGTTGGAACAGCATCGTGTGGGGCTGCTCGGAGGGAGAACAGACCGGATGGAGCCCGACAATCAGACTGCGGTAGAATTCAGCAAACCCATCGAGTGCCGAGAGCCCTTCCAGCGCTGTGCGCCAAGTGCGCCGTTGCGCCAGCTCAAAGTCAGACCAGCCCAAAATGGCAATGGCGTAAAGCCGGGCTGCGCAATCAAGAAACCGCGATACGGACAGCGGGTGAATATCCTGACCGATATCTATATAGACGAGCTCTCCGCGTTCATTGAGTCTGATATTGTCCCGCTTGATATTACTGGGAACAATCTCTGCATCGTAAATTGCTGCCAGAAACGCGCGTAACGTCTCTGGCGCCAACAGTCCCGACATTTCTGTCAGCGCGATTTTGGCCATGCGGATGACCGGTCCGTCAGGAGAACTTGGGCATATAGTGAAAGGGATGATGGCCCCGTGCGCTTTTTCTGTTAGCTGCTTGATCGCGACGAGTTGGTCTTCCGTCATGACCCCTGGATAGAAACGCTTATGAATCTCCTGCGCCTCTTGCCAGACGACGCCCTCATTTCCCCAACCCAGCACACGATTTCCGCTCTGGAGCACGTCGCGCCAAAGCCGCACGGCACTACTGAGGCGCATGCGGGTATGACTCCAGGCGCTATCAGCTCGGTTGTGCCGAGTTGCTTGGCCACCAATCGAATAGACTGCATAGGCAGGTTCCGAGACAACACAACCGCGATCCGCGTTGAACATCAGCAACCCGGCGACAAGCCAATGATCCTCGGCGCTGCGCGTCAGCGGATAGCGGATCTTGGAACGGACGCGTAGCAAGAGATTACAGGAGGGCAATTCGTGCTCTGTCTCACCCGCGCAAAATGCGTTGACGAACGAAGCTAGGCACTCGCGATCGAGCAGCACCTCGGGGTCAGCACGGTTTAGGCTGCCTATTATCTTACTTTCTTGACGTAGATAATTACTGCCCAGAACGAAATCGAAGGTACCGCGATTGCCCGCTTCCACCATGCTGCGCAGGGAACTTTTGGTCGCCAGGCGGTCATCAGCATCTAGCCGAGCCACCCAGCGTGCCCGAGGAAACGTTTCATCAACTAGATCGAGGAGGGCATTACGGGTGTGCGCCGCCGAACCGCAGCATCCGTGCGCGATCGCTACATGAGGGTGATCCAGAAGCCCGGCCGCACATTCACGCCAATTGTCGGTCGATTCATCATCGAGCACAAGAATTGCCACAGTTTCTGGGCCAACATCTTGCTCCAGAATCGATAAGATCGCTTGAGGCAGTTCGGCGGCCTGATTGTGCAGGGCAATGGTGACGACAATTCCCGAAGTCTGGGCCAAACTCTCTGGCAAACGGCTGAATTTCAGGCGTCGGCCGGCAAGGCGGACAGCGCGTTCACGCGGGGCGGAGATCATAGGAGAGACATTTCGGATTAGGTTTCTACCACAAGGTCTACGCCGAACAACTGCCGGCAGCGCTCCGCGAACGCCGCCTTCACTAGAGGCGACATGCGGTGGCCATGCAGCGCAAGAAATTGTGTTATGCCACGCCGCTTCTCCGGTGCGTCCGCCCTCGATAGCGTATCCGGTTCACGGCCCAGATGCCAAGTCGATGTCATGCGTCCGGTAAAGCGCAAATGGACGCCATCGAGAGAAAGCACACGAACTGCGAGGTCTCGGTCATTCAGGCTTTGCAGCCCATCGGTGAAGTCCCCAGCACGGCGCAGCGTTTCGGCACGCGCGAAAGTATTTGAGCCCTGCCAACCTGGATTCCCTATCAAGAACTCATCGACGGTCAGGCTGAGTGGCGCGGAACGAGGTAGTTCCGCCCCATCCTTGACGGCGCGCAGCCCCGAAATCACGACATCCACAGTCCCATTAGCGGCCCCAACGATATCAGCGCATTTTTCCAGGTGATCTTGATCCCATTCGTCATCATCATCAAGGATAGCGACAAATGCATCGGGCCGCCTGGCCCGGATATCTGCGAGGCCGGTATTCCAGCTTCCTGCTGCCCCGGCCAACCCATTGTTGCGCAGGAAAGTGACATGCAGCCCCGTGAGTTGCTGTTTCACATACGCAGATTCCATCGGCAACAGTGGCCTGGAATCGGCCACGATCACCACCTCCTGCGGCTGCCACGCCTGCTTCAAAAGTGACGGCAGCGACACGGAAATGAGTGATTGCCACCTGGGTCGTGTCGCAATCAGCACGGCAACATAGGGCGTCAAGGCCGTTCTTCGCGTGCCGCAGACTGTCGGTTTAACCATGCGTCATATATGCGCTGCCAGCTCGGCGATGTTCGCTGAGCTAAAAGAGGCTTTCGAAAATTGAATGGGATAAAGTGACCGTCGCGGAAGCGGCCGCACAAGCGGCAGGTTCGGTCCATGAGATCCCGCATCTGGTCATCGCCCGTGGGCAAAGTGGTGCGCCCGCGTCCCTCGCCGGTGACGCGGTCAATGCCTCCAGCCACCGCGCAATGGTAATACCCGGTCGGCGTCAGACCCATTCCGCAGGATCGTACAATCTCACATCCGTTCTTGTAGTCGACAAGCCGGTGCCACCAGCTATCCTGCGGCGCCATATTGAATGCCCCAAAATGCGGTTGTACCGGTCCTGATTTTTGGGAGTTTTCGACAGCAACATGGGGCGGAAGCTTCCTCAGTGCTTGCTGGACCTTGTCACCATAGCCATTGGTTACCACCTCGATTAGCAAATCCGGTGTGCGGGCTCGAAGCTGTTCAAGTGCGACGATGGCCTCATGAAAGTGCGGATGCAGTGTCGGCTCTCCGCCTAAAAGTCTGATTCGCCGCCAGTCTCGCCCTTGAAGTAAGGACTGCGTCACAAATTCCTTCAACTGATCAAGAGACAGATGCCGCGCCTCAGGCGCCTGAGCACTTGAGCGGTTGCAGTTGTTGCATTTAAGATTGCAAAGATAGGTCAGGTCGATCTCGATGAGGTCCACCGCCGCACGGTATTGCGGCCCCAACATCCCGGTCACAGGGCGCGTTATTCGCGCAGCCCGGTAGAAGGACTTGAGCTTGTGGCCGAACTTGCGCGCCAGCAGAAGCGGGCCCGCTCCGGACGGGTCGCGACCAAAGCTGTTGTGCAGCGTCATAGACGTGACCTGTGTGATTTTCTCCAAATGGAGTTAGGCTGCATCGAAATCCGCCAATACACGAGCAAGGGCTTCCTGCACTATTTTCATCGAGGCTTTGGACACGCCCGCATTCTTCGCCCGTATTGGCCAATCTGCCACGGCGGCAGTGACTTCTTCGATGATCCCCGTCACGCGCTTGCCGTCAAGGCCATGTCTTTTGCCAAGGCTTGTGACCTGAGCGCGCGTCGGCCGGCGGCCTTCGCCCTCAATGTCGAGGTAGTGCTCTCCGCCAGGACCGGGCGCATAAGTGAGGTCGAACGCCGGCGCCAAGCGCCACTCGCCCGCGGGCCCCATGAGGTAGGCGTGCTGGCGCGTATGATCGTCGCGATTGCAAGCCAGCACGTTGAAAACCATCCGCCGGAACGCGGCGGCGACGTCATCCGCCCGCCGCGTGATAGCGCGCGTCGCGCGCAGGAAAAGGTCGTAACTTGACGGTGAGTCGGACGGGGCCTCAATGGCGCCGGCCAAGGACACCATGTGCAGCCGACCGCCGCCATCCGGACGATCGAACCGCCTTGTGGCGAAATAGCCCGGGCCGGATTTGGCCGACAACAACCGGTGGGCGCTGACAATTAGACCTGCTGCTTCTGCCATGCAGCCGTAAGCCTCCTCGATGGGGCCGATGTCGAGGGGATCTGATGGCGCTCTAAATTTCATGAGCCAGGCAGTGTAGCCTGCCGGTATTTCGGCTTGGCCTACCGAGATGTGACCCTGGCCGTCGAAGCCAACATGAACCTTGGGCCTTGCGCCGCCGGAACCCCCAGCTAGCCCAGCCAGCGTGTCGGAAAGTCGGCTCTCTTCGCCCATCAGCAGCGCCGTGGCATCGTGGGCCAGTGCGTCGAGATCAAGGGATTCCATCTCGTCGGCGGGCGTCGTGGCTGGCTTGAACACCAGAGCACCACGACCGTGATCTCCGACCAGCGCCAGACGCTCCAGGGGCGTGAGGGCCGCAATATCTATGCCCAGTTTCGCCAGGCGTTTGCGCATCAAAAGATAGCCCCAGCCATCGGGAAGGCTATCAGCCAAAAATCCGTGCAGTCCATCGAAGGACCGGGTCCGAGCCGGTATCAGGCCGGGTTCCGGTGGATAATAGAGTGGCGACACCGGCAGCTTGCGGGCAATGACCTCTCTGGACCATTCGAGTTGGGCCAGGCCGCCATCCATCGCGAGGCGGCCCGCGGCCAAAGGTTCGCTAGCTGGCTCGAAAGCAAGAGCGACGGAGAGAGGTGTGCCCGGCGCCAGCATCATGGCGTCGGCTTGAACCGCCCCGGATTTACCGGAGGCTAATTTGTTCAAATATCAGGCGACCATA